>Ga0315279_10005414_pt1 | contig 16594 bp, 11 predicted proteins | sample YL17G06_20_MG_FD_203694 | JGI IMG/M metagenome (GOLD analysis project Ga0315279, IMG submission 203694) | Sediment microbial communities from Yellowstone Lake, YNP, Wyoming, USA - YL17G06_20 | ecosystem: Environmental > Aquatic > Freshwater > Lake > Sediment | place: USA: Wyoming | collected...
CCGCTTCGCATTCCACGCGGGCCTCTCGCTGGTCGGCGCTGGTTTGCTGGGCGATGACCTCGCCGTCGCGGAGCACCTCCAGCCGTTCAAACCGGACACGGGACAGCGCACTGGCCTGCACCTTGACCCGCGACACGCCGCGCAACTCCGTACCCGGGCCTTTCCCCTCGACCCGCAGCTCCAGCAGCGGACCGTTGCTGACAAAGGTGCGGCCGGCCCGCAGGCCCGCCAGCCACGACTCGTAGGTGAACTCGCCCTCCACCCGCGCGAACACGCGGTTGTGATCGTACTCCCACCAATCGGTTCCCGTGGACACCGGCAACCGCAGCCCGCAGTTGAGAAAGTGATAGTACCAGTCGTATCCGACAGGGAACCCGTCCGCGATGTTCAGCGCATCCACGTGGCCCAGGGCCACGGCAATCGGCGTTTCCATCCCATTGCCGTTGTGACACCAGACCGCGGTACCGCCAAGTTTCTTGGCTTCGGCACAGAGCATGGACATGGTGGGGAAATCGGGGGCCTGGCCGTCGGCGGAAAGCATGCCGGTGGAAACGGGCTCCACCAGCCGCGGGATATTCAGAAACAGGCAGTGCCCGTAGCCCAGCGAGTTGCGGGCGGTATTGTTGCGGCACTCCTCCCCCATGTCCATGAGCGTCCCATCGCGGGAGAACTCGGGCAGCCGCCCGATGGGAATGCGGTTGCTGGCATAGGGGAGCCGGTTGCGGATCAAGTAGCTGATGACGCTGACATCGAGGGCCTCGGCCGGGGGCACCATGCGCATGCGGTCATCGACTGCTTCCTCGATTTCGACGTTGTAGTGGGTGTGGGTGTTCCCGGAGTACCAGCCCGCGGCCCGCATGTCGCGCAGCGCCGCAATATCGAAGTCCTGGCGGCGCCTGGCGCCGGCCGCCACTTCCAGATTCACGACGCCGGCCTCGTGGCAGATTCCGCGCACCACCTCGATCTGATAGCGGCCTGGAGGAACCGCCACTTCGTACTCGCCGCGCGCGTAGAAATACCTGACATCGGTGTCGTTCCGCTTGGGCATGCTCCGGATGCAGGAAGCAGGCATGTAGGCTTCGCCGGAGCCTGCCGCGGTCACCCGGATTTTCGCCGCCACCGGCTTGCCGCTGGCGCCATCGCGCAGGGCGCCGTGAATCACGCCCGCAGCGCCCGTTTGCGCCTCGCCCCGAGAAGGAAGAAGCAAAGCGCCGCAACTCAAAATGGGGATGATTTCGAGTATTTCACGCCGCGAAAGCCGCGCTGGGTGACCCATAGCGAGCCGAGTATACCACCGGCGCCGCAGGCACGACCGCGACAGAGCCGCGAGCGTAAGCGAGCGGTTACCGGGCTTGGCGGCCCGGGCCGCCGGACGCCTCAAGAAACGCGGCACCTGTGCCGCGAGCGTGAGCGAGCGGTTGCAAGCCGCCGTACCGCTCCCTTACGGTCGCGGCACAGTTGCGGTGACAGCCCCGCTCGGCTGACGGCCAATACCGCGTGACGAAACGGGGGGTTATGCGCGATGATCAAATGACGTTTATGGAAGAACGTGATCTGACACAGTTGCCGGAAACCATGCGCGCCCTGGTCCTGAGCGGGGCGGGGTTCGAGCACCTCAGCGTGCGGCAGGTGGCCGTTCCGCGGCCCGGTCCACGGCAGTTGCTGGCCCGCGTGGACACCGCCGGCATTTGCACCTCGCTGATCAAGCTGGTCGAGCAAGGGCCGGCCCACAGCCAGGTTTACGGCTGGGACCTCGCTCGCTTCCCGCTGATCCTGGGCGACGAGGGCTGCGTCACGCTGGTGGAAATTGGCGAAGAGCTGCGCGGCCGCTACAACAGCGGCGAGCGCTACGCGATCCAGCCGGCCGTGGACCATCCGCCCATCAACCACCGCGAGCGCTATTGGGACAACGCCCGCGGGGTGAACAAGGTGGCGGTCGGCTACACGCTCGGAGGCCACCTGGCCGAATACGTTTTGGTCCCCGAGGAAGTTCTGGAGGCGGGCTGCCTGCTGCCGCTGCCTGCCGCCGGCTTGCCCTCCGCTCACGCGGCCATGAGCGAACCGATTTCCTGCTGCGTTTCAGCGCAGGAGCACCATCTCCACCTCGTTCAAGACAGCCCGGGCCGCGAGCGGCGCGCGGTTAAAGGGCTGAAGCGGGGCGGCGTCACCGTGATTCTGGGCGCCGGCGTCATGGGGCGCATGCACGTGGACGTGGCCTTCAGTTGGGGGCCGCGCGCCATTGTCGTCTCCGACCCGCTCGATGCCCGGCTCGACTTGGTCTCGCGTTTTTTCTGCGAGCGTGCCCGGCGTGCCGGCACGGCGTTGCGCGTGCTCAACCCGCGGAACTCTTCCCTGAAGGCCGCCATCGACGAGCTGACCGGCGGAAACGGCGCCGACGATGTGATCGTAGCGGTGGGCTCCCGCCAGACCATCGAGGAGGCTCAGCACCTGGCTGGGCGCGGCGCGGTCCTGAATCTTTTTGGCGGCCTGAAGAAGGGCGACGACACTGTGGCCCTGGACACCGGCATTGTCCACTACAAGGAAATCAACGTCACCGGCTCCAGCGGCGGCTCGCCCTGGGACATGGCCCGCACGCTGGAACTGATTGCGTCGGGCCAGATCGACGCCGCCCGGCACATCACCCGCATCGGCGACCTGGAACACGCGCCCGAGCTGCTCGAGATGGTCAAGGCGCAGGAGCTTGACGGGAAGGCCATCGTGTATCCGCACCGGCGGACATCGGCCATCCGCGCAGTCAGCGGCTGGTCGGCCGAGGATGAACGCGAATATCTTCGGCGGGGCGAGGACTGAGCCGCAAGGACTGAGGAATGGCTTCGCGCGACCGCACCTTCGTGGGATTCGGGTTCGGACCCATACAGGCCGGGCTGTTTCTGTACGAGGCCTTTCACTCCGGCAATTTCCGCCGCCTGGTCGTGGCGGAAGTGATGCCCGAGGTGGTCGAGGCCGTGCGGCGGCACGGCAGCCGCTACTCGGTCAACGTCGCTCATTTTGACGGTGTGCGGGCCTCCACCATTGGGCCTATCGAGATTTACGATCCGGCCGTCGAGAGCGGGCGGGAGCGGCTTATCGAGGCGGTGGCCGAAGCCGAAGAAATGGCCACGGCCGTGCCTTCCGTGACGCACTACGCCTCGGCCTCGCCGGGCAGTATTCATCGCCTCCTGACCGAAGGGTTGCGGCGCAAGGCGGCGCGCAACGGCCCCTGTGCCATCGTCTACGCGGCCGAGAACCACAACCACGCAGCCGAATTGCTGGAACAAGCCGTACTCAAGGAACTGCCTCCGCCTGAAACAGCGGCCGTGTCGGACCGCGCGCAGTTCTTGAACACGGTCATCGGGAAGATGAGCGGCGTGGTTGAGGATGCCGGCCAAGCCGACCGGCTCGCGCTGGCGCCCATGGCCCCAGGCCCTCGTCGCGCGTTTCTGGTCGAAGCCTTCAATCGCATCCTGATTTCCAGGATCGATTCCGGCCGCGGCTTCTCGCGCGGCATTGCCGTATTCGAGGAAAAAGACGATCTGCTGCCGTTCGAGGAAGCGAAGCTGTACGGACACAATGCCACGCACGCGCTGGCCGCTTACGTAGCCGCCCTGCGTGGCGTCGAACGCCTCGCCGACCTGGCGCGCCACCCCCACCTGCTGGGTCTTGTCCGCGACGCCTTCCTCGACGAATCGGGCGCAGCATTGATTCGCAAGCACCGGGGCGTCGATCCGCTGTTTACGCCGGAGGGATACCGGGCTTATGCCGACGACCTGCTGCGCCGCATGACCAATCCATTCCTGCTGGATACGGTGGAGCGCGTGGGCCGCGATCCGCGGCGCAAGCTGGGGTGGAACGACCGGCTGATCGGCACCGTCCGCATGGCGCTGGCTGCCGGCGTCACGCCCCACCGCTACGCCTTTGGCGCTGTTGCCGCGCTAGCCCAGTTGGATAAGGGCGCGCCGGGAAGCGCGCAAGTGTGCGCCGAGCTGCTGGACGACATCTGGCACGCCGACTCGCCGGACCAGCGGGAGCGGGCCGCGGTGCTTGGCCTGCTGGAGCGCGAGCGCCTGCGCCTTGCCGAGTGGCGAAAGCGCGGCTTCCCCGCCCTGCGTGCGCTGTTCGCTCTACCGCCGGCGTCGCGCCGGTTGGGCCGCTGAGGGGCGTCTCGCCCCAGCAGGCGTTACCGGCGGGACGCCGGCGCTACATGGCTGGGGCGAGACGCCCCTCAGCCGCGGATTTCGCAGATTCCACAGATTCAATCTGCGAAAATCTGAAGACACGGAGTGACCGACTTGACCGCCCGGGTCTTCGGTGTCAGTCTGATGTTGTCACCGAGGCGACACAATGGGCGGAGGGTCCGCATGAGAGAGCAGCTTACGATAGTTTACTGGAAGGGTGAACGATTCTGGCTCGGAAAGCTGCTAGAACACCCCGAGATCATGACTCAAGGCGAAACGCTGGAGGAACTTGAGCAAAACCTTAGGGACGCGTATCTCATGATGGTGATGGAAGACGTGCCCGAGAACTACCAGACCAAAGAAATCGCCCTGTGATCGGAGATGGGCCATGCCGACAAAACGCCTCGCATTCATCCTTCTGGCAATCCTGACGGTTCCGGCAGCGCTTCAGGCCCAGGAAGCCCGCGGCACAATCACGGGCCGCGTCATTGATCCCAGTGGCGCGGTGGTGGCCGGCGCCGAAATCCGGGTGACGAACGTGGCCACCGGCACCTCTATCGCCGGCCGCACCAATGACAGCGGCAATTAGGCCACCCCGTATTTGCTGCCCGGCGTGTACAACGTGATTGCCGAGCTGGCCGGCTTCAAAAAGGCCGAGCGGGCGGGAATCGAGGTCCGCGTCAACGACATTCTCGACGTCCCCATGGAATTGCAGGTGGGCAACGTGAACGAGACCATCGAAGTGGTGGTGGCGGCGCCGCTGCTGGAGTCCACGACGGTGTCGGTGGGCCAGGTGGTGGACGGTCGGCGCCTGACCGAGCTGCCCATCCAAGCCGGCAACGCCTTCGAGCTGGTGCTGCTGGCTCCCGGCGTTCTGAACACCACCAATATGCGCCAGCGCAAGGCGGGCTTCGGCAATGCTTCCTCCCAGTTCAAGACCAATGGGAACCAGTTGTACTCGAACGAGTTCACCCTGGACGGCGTGCCCAACACCTTCACCTTTACCGACAGCCCGCAGGTGGCGTTTCAGCCGCCGCGCTCGGCGGTCAGCGAGTTCAAGGTGAATACCAGTGCCTACGACGCCAGCCTTGGCCATACCGCCGGCGCGGTGGTCAACCTGGTCACCAAGGGCGGCACCAACCAGTTCCACGGCGAAGTGCACGAATGGCTGACGAACAGCGCCCTGGACAGCTCGACTTTCTTCCAGAACCGGGCGGGGCAGGCCAAGCCCGTCTACCAGGACAACCAGTACGGTGCGTCGATTGGCGGGCCGGTGCTGCTCCCCAAGCTCTATAAAGGCAGCAAGCGCACCTTCTTCTTGTACGCCTGGGAAAGCAACCAGTTTGGCAAGCCCATCACCAACATCGGCACGGTGGCCACGGCGGCGGAGAAGAATGGCGACCTTTCGGCGCTGCTGGCGGCGGGCTCCGGCTACCAAATCTACGATCCCCTGACCACCACCCCGGCCAGCGGCGGACGCCTCAGCCGGCAGCCGCTGGCCAACAACCTCATCCCGGACAAGCGCATCGATCCGGTGGCCAAGAAGCTCATGGCCTACTGGCCCGCGCCCAACACGCCCGGCACGGTGGACGGGCAAAACAACTACACGCGCGCCACCAAGGACACCATGGACTACTGGGTGCATTTCGCGCGCCTCGATCACAACTTCTCGGAAAGAAACCGCACCTTCCTGCGCCTGGATTGGGACGACTACAAGGAAAGCAAAGAGAACTTCTACAACAACATTACCATGGGGCAGAACAACTTTCGGCGGAACCAGGGGCTGGCGCTGGATCACGTGCTGGTGCTGACGCCGGCCTCGGTGGCGAATTTCCGCTACGGCATTACCTATACGCGGGCGCCGCAGGCCCGGAAAAGCCAGGGCTTCGACCTGGCCTCGCTGGGGTTCTCTCCGACGCTGGTGTCGCTGGTGGATAAGAGCGTGGCCAGCTTCCCCAACGTGTATTTGAACACCAAGAAGGGGAATGCGGCCTGCAAGGGCACCTGCACCGGCACGTTCTCGGGATTCGGCGAATTCGACAAGGGCGAGGGCGTCAACACCGGGATGATCCACAACTTCGCGGCCACATTGACCACGCTGCGCGGCAGGCACAACCTCCGCTATGGAGCGGACTGGCGGGCCTACCGCGCCTTCGTCTCCCCGCTGCGCTTCGACGTGGCGCCCGGCCTCCAGTTTCTGCCCACCTACACCAAAGGCCCCAGGGACAACTCCGCCGCCGCGCCGCTGGGCCAGGAGCTGGCCGCGTTCCTGCTGGGCATTCCGGAAGGCAATATGGACCGCAGCGCCAGCGCCGCCATGCAGAACACCTTCAGCGGCTTGTTCATCCAGGACGATTGGAAGCTGACGCGCAAGCTGACGCTCAACCTGGGACTGAGATACGAGTACGAATCGCCGGTCAGCGAGCGCTTCGATCGCGCCGTGCGCGGCTTCGACTGGACGGCGCCGAATCCGATCGAGGCCCAGGCGCGCGCCAACTATGCCAAGAACCCGATCGCCGAAATCCCGGTGGACCGCTTCCGCGTGCTCGGCGGAGTGATGTTCGCCGGGTCTGGGAACCATGCCCTGTGGCAGCCGGATAAGAACAACCTGCTTCCGCGCCTCGGCTTGGCTTACCAGATCGACACCAAGACGGTGTTGCGCGCGGGTTACGGCATCTTCTACGACACCATCGGGGTAGACCGCAGCCCGGCCATTCAGTACGGCTTCACCATGTCCACCCCCATCGTCCCTTCCAATGACAACGGCTTGACCTACGTCGCCACCACGGCCAATCCCTTTCCCAACGGGTTGCTGGCGCCGCGCGGCACGGCCGACGGCCTGGCCACCAACCTGGGGCAGGACGTCGCCGTTTACCCGTCCAGGCGCACCCCGCCTTATTCGCAGCAGTGGACGTTCGGCGTCCAGCGCTTGCTGCCCGGCGACTTTCTGCTGGACGCCAACTACGTGGGGAACAAGGGGCTCCGCCTGGGACTGGACCGCAGCATCAATCAGAATCCGTACCAGAGCACTTCGAAGGAGCGCGACCAGGCCTGGGTGGATTACATGAGCCAGAACATTCCCAACCCGTTCTATGGCCTGAACCCCATCTTCACCAAGACGACGATGTCCCGCTCGGACCTGCTGCGGCCCTTTCCGGAGTTCGGCGACGTGCAAGAACGGCAGCCCATCGGCTACTCCTGGTACCACGCCTTGCAGACGCGTTTGGAGAAGCGCTTCGCGAAGGGCTACACGCTCAACGCAGCCTACACCCGGTCGAAGTCCATGGACGCCACCAGCTTCCTGAACAGCGTGGACACCATGCCCTCTCGCTCGCTCAGCCGCTATGACCGCCGGCACCGGCTGGTGATCAGCGGGATCGCGGAGTTGCCGTTCGGGCACGGGCGCAAGTTCGCCGCCGGGATTCCCAAATCGCTGGACCGCGTGATTGGCGGCTGGCAGTTGAATGCCGTGGTGACCAAGCAGAGCGGACCGCCGCTGGCCTTCGGCGACGTGGTATTCCGGGGAGACACCAGAACCATCGCGCTGTCCAAAGACAAGCGCTCGGTGGACCGCTGGTTCAACACCGATGGCTTCGAGAAGCGTCCCAGCAATCAACTGGAATACGCCGTGCGGGCCTGGCCGCGCTATTTCTCGAACCTGCGCGCCGACGGCCAGTCCAAGTACGACTTCTCGCTGATCAAGCATTTTAGCTTCGGAGAGCGAGCCCGGCTGCAGTTCCGCCTCGAGTGCTACAACTGCCTGAACCACCCGAACCTGGATACGCCGGACATGACGGTAACCAGCAGCACCTTCGGCATGGTCAGCGAGCAGGCATCGACGGCGCGGCAGTTCCAGGCGGCGCTGAAATTAACGTTCTAGACGGGGAACCACCACAGAGACACAGAGATCACAGAGGGAATTTACCTCTGTGTTCTCTGTGGCTCTGTGGCTCTGTGGCTCTGTGGCTCTGTGGCTCTGTGGTGAATAGGATCAACATGAGGAAACTGGCGGCTTTTTTGGTTGTGGCGGCATTTTGCAGCGGGGTGTCTTTCTCCCAGGAGTCCAAGCGGCCCCGGATCCTGGGCGTTGCGCATATGGCGCTTTACGTGAGCGATCTGGCCAAGGCGCGCGCCTTCTACAAGGACTTCCTGGGCTTCGACGAGCCGTTCGCGATCAAGCGCAAAGACGGCGCGGAGCGCATCGTTTTCATCAAGATCAACGACCAGCAGTACCTGGAGCTGTTCGCCGAACAGCCCAAAAGCAACGGCCAGCTCAACCACATTTCTTTCTACACCGACGACGCCAAAGCCATGCGCGACTACTTGGCGGCGCGCGGGGTCAAGGTCCCGGAAAAGGTGGGGAAAGGCCAGACCGGCAACCTGAACTTCAACATCAACGACCCGGACGGCCATACCGTCGAGATTGTCGAGTACCAGCCCGAAAGCTGGACGGCCCGCGAGAAGGGCAAGTTCCTGCCCGAGACCCGCGTCTCCACCCGCATGACGCACTTCGGGGTGCTGATCGGGCCGCTGGAGCCGGCCATGAAGTTCTACCGCGACATCCTCGGGTTTGAAGAGACGTGGCGCGGCAGCGGCTCGCCTCGGATGTTGAGCTGGGTGAACATGCGCGTTCCCGACGGCGAGGATTACCTGGAGTTCATGCTCTACAACAAAGAGCCCGACGCCCGGCAGCGGGGCGTCAAGAACCACATCTGCCTGGTCACGCCCGACCTCCAGAAGGCGGCGGCCATGCTGGAGGCCCGCCCGGCGCGCAAGAGCTACACGCAGCCGATTGAAATCTCGGTGGGCGCCAATCGCAAGCGGCAGGCCAACCTGTTCGATCCCGACGGCACGCGCATCGAGCTGATGGAGCCCAACACCATCGACGGCCAACCCGTGCCCTCCTCGACGGCGCCCCCTCCCCGATGACCCGAATTGAAGTACACTTGCGGCGTGCAAACGATGAACCGCCGCGAGTGTCTTGGGCTTCTGGCCGGCGTGCCGGCCGCGCTGAGGGCCTGGGGCGCGCCCGCCGCGCCCAGGCCGAACATCGTGATCATCCTGTCGGACGATCACGGCTACGCGGACGTGAGCTGTTATGAGCACCCGGCCGAAATCCGCACGCCGAACATCGACCGCATCGCGCGACGCGGCGTGCGGTTCGTGCAAGGTTACGCCAGCGCCTCGGTGTGCGCGCCCACCCGCGCCGGCTTGATGACCGGTCGCTACCAGCAGCGCTTCGGCTTCTACACCGCTTCCGACTCCCGCGCCGGCCTCCCCCTCACCGAGATCACCATCGCCGACCTGCTGCGCAAAGAAGGTTACGCCACCGGCGCCTTCGGCAAATGGCACCTCGGCATCGAGCCGCCGTACCACCCGTTGAAGAGGGGCTTCGACGAGTTTTATGGGTTCCTGGGCCACGGCGCGCACGACTACTTTGACTTGAAGCGGGCCGCTGAGCCGTTCCAGTCGATCTGGCGCAACGGCGAGGTCATCGACGATACCGGCTACCTCACCGACAACCTCGGGCGGGAGGCGGTTTCCTTTATCGAAAAGAACGAGAAGCGGCCCTTCTTTCTCTACCTGGCTTTCAACGCCGTGCACGTGCCGCTGCAGGCGCCGGAAGAGGTCATCAAGAAGTACGACACCGGGCTGCACAGCCGTGACATCTACCTGGGCATGCTGGAACGCGAAGACGTGGCGGTGGGCCGGGTGCTCGATGAGCTGCAGCGCCGCGGCCTGGACCGCAATACTCTGCTGGTCTTCTTCTCCGACAACGGCGGCGCCCGCGCCAACTCTTCCAGCAACGGCGCGCTGCGCGATTTCAAGCAGAGCGTATACGAAGGCGGCATCCGCGTCCCGTTCATGCTGAGCTGGCCGGGGCGGCTGCCGCAGGATACGGTCTCGCGCGAGCCAATCATCTGCCTGGACGTGCTCCCCACGGTCTGCGCCGTGGCTGGCGTTCCGCTCCCCGCCGGCCGGATCTACGATGGGAAGAACATTCTGCCGGCGCTGGGCGGCAAAGCGTCCGGTCCGCTGCACCCGGAGCTGTTCTGGGATGGCGACGACCTTAAGCGGGCCGTCCGCGCCGGCCGCTGGAAGCTGGTCGATAACGGCGGCAAGATCGAGCTGTTTGACCTCGAGGCGGACCTCGGCGAGAAAAACGATTTGGCCACCGAGCGCCCGGACGTCGTCCAGCGGCTCCGCGCCTCGTTCGACAATTGGAGAAAACAGATGGCGCCCCGCATCCGCAAGCCAGGCCCCGGTGAGGCGGAGGAGGACGAGGGCGGGCGGCGGCCGGCCGGCGGCGCCGGCAAGAGAAAGAAAGGATAACGGAGCCCCCTGCATGATTCAAAGTAGTACCTGAGACATCCGGTGGAACTCCCTGTTTTCAAATGTGTTATGGCCGGGGCCGGCTACTTCGCCGCATTCCAGGCCGAAGCCTGGAATCGGCTCCCCGGGGTGAAGATCGCCGCGGTGGCCGACACCGACGAAGTGCGCGCCCGCCAGTTCGCCGCGCGCTGGGGCATCCCGGCCGTTTACACCGGCGTCGCGGACATGCTGGCCCGCGAACGCCCTGCGGTTCTCGACATCGTGACCCCGCCGGCGACTCACCCGGCGCTGACCCGGATGGCCGCTGCCGCCGGGGTGAACGTTATCTGCCAGAAGGCGATGGCGCCCACGCCCGAGCAATGCCTGGCGATGGTCGAGGTCTGCGAGAAGGCCGGGGTCCGCCTGCTGGTCCACGAAAACTGGCGCTGGCAGCCCTGGTATCGGGAGATCAAGCGCCTCATCGATGTGGGTTGCTTCGGCCGGGTCTTCTACCTGGGGTTTCGCCTGCGCTGCGGAGACGGCCGCGGCCCGCAGCCCTATCCGGCGCAGCCCTATTTCCGAAACATGGAGCGCCTGCTGGTCTATGAAACGCTCATCCATTTCCTGGACACGTTCCGGTTCCTGGCCGGCGAGTTGCGCTCGGTCTTCTGCCGGACGGCGCGGGTGAATCCCGTGATCCGCGGCGAAGATTGCGCGCTTATCCAAGTGCTATTCGGCTCGGGCGCGCAGGGCCTGATTGACGCCAACCGGATCAGCGGCCCGCCGCAGCCGGACCCGGCATTCGGCACGTTTCGCCTGGAGGGCGAGCACGGCGTGGTCCGGATGGCGCCCGACGGCCGCTTGTTCGTCACCGAACACGGGGGCCAGGAATCCGCGCACGACTATGCCGTCCCGCAGCTCGGCTACCGCAGCGACAGCGTCCGGGCGTTCCAGGAGCACGCCCTGGCCTGCCTGCGCAGCGGGCAGCCCTGCGAGTCGGAAGGGCGCGAGTACTTGAAGACCATGGCCGCCATGGAAGCCTGCTACCAGTCGGCGGCCAGCGGCCGGGCGGTGGAGTTGGATGCCGGTCGCCGGCCATAGCACCGGCTCGGCTCACTTCCGGTCGGCTGAGGCTTCGATGTAAGTCTTGAACTCGTTCGGTTTGCCCTTTGCTAGAATTGCATAGAACGTTCCCTGATGCTGAGTCCATTCTCGGGTCCCGCGCGCCGCTGAAGTGCGGCGGGTGCCAGATGGTTGCGAGCCGTTTCCGGACCGCATGCCTCGGGCTGCTGGTGAGTGCGACAGCCGCGGCCCAGAATCTGCCGCCGGAGACCGTGAACCTGTCCCGGATCAGGCAGAAGGCAGTCGAAAACCTCTCTCACCTGCCCGATTACACCTGCCTGGAAGATATCCAGCGCTCCTGGCGCGCGTTCGGCGCCCGCCGTCTCGTTTTGCTTGACAGGCTCAGATATGAAGTGGCGCACGTCGGCGGCCGCGAACTGTATTCCTGGCCGGGCGCCGGCAAGCTAGGGGAAGCGGAACTGGACGTTATGGTCGGTACCGGCGTGGTTGGAACCGGCGCGTTCAGCATGCGGGCACGAAGTGTCCTGCTGAGCAAGGGGTCTGTCTTCCATCACGCGGGCGAAGAGACGCTGGACGGACGCCGCGCCCTGCGCTACGACTACCAGATCCCGCTGCTAACAACCACCCACACTATCACCAACGGGGGCCGGACGGCCCGCGTGGCCTATCACGGCTCCTTTTGGGTGGATGCCGCCACATTCCAGTTGATGCGGCTCACGGCCGACTCCGACAACATTCCTCCGCGGCTGGAGGTATCCAGCGCGTTCACCCAGGTGGACTATGAAGAAACGCCGATCGCCGGCCGGAATTTTCTTTTGCCCTGGCGAGCCGAACAACGCATGGGGTTTCCGGGAATCGGCGAGAGCCGCAACGTCACGCAATTCACCGAGTGCCGGAAGTACTCGGCTACCTCCGTGATTTCCTTTGAACCGCCCTCGGAAGAGACCCCGGCGGGCAAACCCGCAGCCTTGGTGGAGAACGAGCTTCCCGCCGGCCTGCTCCTGCCGATTCAACTGGAAACTCCGATCGATTCCGACACGACGGCAGTTGGCGATCCGGTTCAAGCCCGGCTGGAAACAGATATTGTGCACGAGGGGGAAACCGTGGCGCCCGGCGGCGCCCTGGTCCTGGGGCGGGTGCGGAGGCTGGAGCGGCTGCGCGACAACACCGGCATCTTCCTGGTCGGCCTCGAATTCCGCGAGCTGGAATACGCCGGCCACCGGGTCCGTTTCCAGGCGGAGCTCAGAAGCACGGATCGGCGGCGCGGGCTGACCCGGAAGTTGGAGAAATCGGAGCTGGATGGCCGTCCCTATTCCGCGTCCATTCAGGAATTGCCGGGTGTCGGCTCCTTTTACATGACGGGAGCGCGCGTCCGGCTTCCGCGCGGGTTCCACATGCTGTGGAGGACGCAGAGCACCGCCGCCCGCGCCGTGTCCCGATGAACGGAGCCTGCTGCTTTACAGGGCCTGGAACTCTTGGCGGCCCGGCGGGTTATTAGAACCAGAGATGGATAAGTGTGGGCAGAACGCAAACCGGGCGCGCCTGTTCGGCGCGCTGCGTTCGAGGCGCGCCTTTCTGGCTTCGATAGCTTCCCTTCTGCCGGCGGGCCGCTTGCTGCACGGCGCGCAGGAACGGACCTTTTCCGCCGAGGTCAAGGTGGTGAACGTGCTGGCCACGGTGCGCAGCCGCAAGGGAGACATCGTCCGCGACCTGAACCAGAACGATTTTCAGTTGGAGGAGGACGGCCGCCCGCAGACCATCCGCTACTTCTCCCGCGAAACGAACCTGCCCCTGACGCTGGGCCTGCTGGTTGACATCAGCGGAAGCCAGCGGCGCGTTCTGGGCCAGGAGCGCGAGGCTAGCTATCGCTTCCTGGACCAGGTGCTGGACGAGAAGAAGGACCTGGCCTTCCTGATCCAGTTCGAGAGGGAGGTGGAGCTGCTTCAGGATTTGACTTCCTCGCGCCGGGAATTGCGTGCGGCGCTGGCCTTGCTGGAGGCGCCGCAACCGCAGCGCGTGAACCCGCGCAACTTCCCTGCCCCGGGCGGCCGCCGTCAGGGTGGGACCTCGCTGTATGACGCGGTCCTGCTGGCCTCCGACGAGTTGATGAAGAAACAGGCGGGCCGCAAAGCCCTCATTGTGCTCTCCGACGGCGTGGACAACGCCAGCAAGGTGAGCATCGCCGAGGCCCTCGAGGCCGCGCTGCGCGCCGACACGCTGATCTACTCCATCCTGTTCTTTGACGAGGAAGCTTACAGGGTACCGATGCGGCCCGGCCCGGGCATGGGCGGCCGCCGTGGCGGCTACCCGCAGCCCATGCCCACCCAAGCGCCCAACGGCAAGAAGATCCTGGAGCGGCTCTCCAAGTCAAGCGGCGGCGGCTTCTTCGAAGTCTCCAAGAAGCACCCGCTGGAAGAAACCTACGACCGCATTCAAGAGGAGCTGCGCAGCCAGTACAACCTGGGGTACACGCCCGAGCGGCCGGACGCGCCGCCCGGATACCACAAGATCCGCCTGACAACCAACCAGAAGGGCCTGGTCGTGCAGGCCCGCGAAGGCTACTACGCCGACCGGTGAATACAACGTCTCGGGCGACTCTCGCCGCAGAGACGCAAGCCTGCCCCGGCACGCCGGGGAGGACGCCGAGACCCGCAGAGGGGTTTCTCTCTGCGTTTTCTCCGCGTGCTCCGCGCCTCTGCGTTGAACCTCCGGTTGCGATGTCCGTTGCGGTGTGGTTCAATCTGCGGCATGCCTGACCACGTTACCTGGAGCAGGCGCCACGTGTTGCGCGCCTTGGCTGCCGGGGCGATTGGCGCAGCCGCACGGGCGCGCGCCGCCGCGCGCCCCAACATCGTGCTGATGGTGGCCGACGATCTCGGCTCCGGCGACCTTTCTTCCTATGGCTGTCCCGACATCCGCACGCCGAACGTCGATTCCATCGGGAAGCGCGGTGTCCGCTTCAGCCGCTTCTACTCGAATGCGCCGGATTGTTCGCCAACCCGCTCGGCGCTGCTGACCGGGCGCTACCAGCACCGCATCGGGGGCTTGGAGTGCGCCATCGGCGTGGGCAACGTGGGCCGCTACGACGACGCCGAGTGGCTGGCAAAGCGCGGCGAGCTGGGGCTGCCGCTCTCCGAGATCACCATGCCGCGCATCTTCAAGGATGCCGGCTACGACACCGCCTGCTTTGGCAAGTGGCACCTGGGCTATGGCCCGAAGTTTTCCCCCAACCGCCACGGCTTCGACGAGTATTTCGGGATCATCGGCGGCAACGCCGACTACTTCACGCACCGCGAGGACGACGGTACGCCGGTGCTCTACCACAACGAGCGCCCCGTAGAGCGCAAGGGCTACACCACGGACCTGATTGCTGAGGAAGCCATCCGCTGGGTGAAGCAGCGGCGGCAGAACCCGTTCTTGCTTTACGTCACCTTCACCGCGCCGCACACCCCCATCCAGGATCCGGACGGCTTTGATCCCGCGACGGGAACCGCGCCGGTGCGCCAGGGCGACCGGCGCATCTACGCCAAAATGGTCGAGCGCGAAGACGCGCGCGTCGGCGACATTCTCTCCCAATTGCAGGCCATGGGCGCGGCCGACAACACCATCGTCATTTACCACAGCGACAACGGCGGCGACCCCAACGGCCGCAACGATCCGCTGCGCGGCCGCAAGGGCACGGTCTGGGAAGGCGGCATCCGGGTGCCCTGCCTGATGCGCTGGCCCGGCGTGCTGCCGGAGGGAACCACCGTGTCACAAGTGGGCGTGACCATGGACCTGCTGCCGACTCTGCTGGCGGCCGCCGGCGTGCCTGCGCCGCCGGGCCGGAAATTCGACGGCGCCAATCTACTCCCCGTCCTGACCGGCGGGCAGCAGCCGTTTCCCCGCACGCTGTTCTGGCGCGCCAAGCGGGGCGACCGGGTGCGCAAGGCCGCCCGCCACGGCGACATGAAACTGGTCATCGACGAAGGCGAGGAGCTGCACGACCTCGCCGCCAACGAGCTGGAGCGGAAGAACCTGTTGCCCGGCGCGGAGAAAATCGCCGCCGGTCTGCGGGCCAAGCTTGCCGAGTGGGAAGAAGAAGTGATGGCGCCGCGCCTCCGTCCCTTCCGCACCACGCCGGGGTGAGTCCTGGGAGCCCGGGCGTCCCGCCCAGCTACTCGTGCGATTCGGGGATCTTGGAAAGCATGGCCACAACGATGGCCGTGGCCGCATCCGGGTCGTCCAGCCCCAGCACGCCCAGCATGTACCGCTCCTGGCGGGCAACCAGCAGCGCGCCATAAACGCTGGCCCTCCCCGCAAAGGCTTCCTCGCCGATCCGCGGCCGGGCGCTGATTGCTCCGTTGCTCTCCACAAACTTGCGGTACTGCTGAAAATTCTGCCGGGCTTCAGCGGCGTTCGCGGCGCGAATCAGAAACACGCGGTACTTCCCGTCCTTTTTCGTGTACTCCACGATGTAGCCGTTGCGGAGGAACCGCTGGCCGAGCACGTCGCGCGCCAGAAAGCGCTCGCTTTGGGGCACCCTTCCTTCCGCGGGAAAGAAGGAAAAGAGCCTTGGAGCGGAACCCTTGGGCGGCAACTTTCGTGAAAGGATGGCCGCCAGCTTCGAGGAAGTTGCGGCCATGGTGGGCGCGGCCGCATAGCCCACGATCTTCACATAGTAGCGGTCCTGCCAGAAGAACAGCGCGTTCTCGGTCCTGTAGCCTTCGCTCCCCGCGTTTGTGGCGGTTCCATCCGGAGCGCGCTCGGTGGAATAGATGCCGAAGGCATTGAGCGCATCCCCCATGTCGTAGATGTCCACGACGAATTCGAGCTGGTCCGCGGAGTGAACCACCGTGAAAGCGGCGGCCTGCTTGAACCCGTACGCCAGGTAACCCGGGGCCCCTCCGTCAATGTAGTTCCACAGGTTCCCGGCGTGGTAGTACTGCGTCGCTTCGGTAATCCGGAAACCCGTCAACTCCGCAACTGTCGGAATCAAAGTGCTGAGCGCCGGGTGCTGAGCGCTGAGTCGAACTGCGATCTTT
>Ga0315279_10005415_pt1 | contig 16592 bp, 14 predicted proteins | sample YL17G06_20_MG_FD_203694 | JGI IMG/M metagenome (GOLD analysis project Ga0315279, IMG submission 203694) | Sediment microbial communities from Yellowstone Lake, YNP, Wyoming, USA - YL17G06_20 | ecosystem: Environmental > Aquatic > Freshwater > Lake > Sediment | place: USA: Wyoming | collected...
CGCCGACCGTCAAACTCCGCGTAGAAGATCTGCTCCCAAGGGCCGAAGTCAAGCCTTCCCGCAGTGATCGCCACCACGACCTCTCGTCCCAAGATCTCGCGCTTGAGATGAGCGTCCGCGTTGTCCTCGCCGGTCCGGTTGTGCTCGTAGCGAGACGGCGGCGCGTGCGGGGCAAGCTCTTCCAGCCACTTCTCGTAGTCCTGGAAGAGACCTCCCTCGTCGTCGTTGATGTAGACGCTTGAGGTGATGTGCATCGAATTCACGAGACAGAAGCCCTCCCGGATTCCGCTTTGCTCGACCGCCCGCGCGACGTCCGCGGTGATGTTGACGAACCCCCGTCGGGAAGGAACCTCAATCCAAAGCTCTTCGCGGAAGCTCTTCATTCGAGTCGCCTCCTCCTGCCGCGTCGGCCGCTCTTGCCCATCCTGAGCGGATCCATTCTCGAACCGGCGGCTGCCTGGCGCCCTTTCTCCTACGGAGACAGGACGAACGCCTTCGCGAACGCGTCGATCCCAGCGATCCGTCCCTTCGCCGTGATCCGTCCAAGCGGGGCCTTCTCGAGGTCGAGCGAGTAGAGGCGCCAATCGTCGCTCGCCACCACGTCCTGCAAAGAGGAGAGGAAGGCGCCGCTCGAGTCCACCCACGTAAGGTCAAACGAATCGTCGTCCCGAACGCGGGCGAAGTGGACGATCAGGTACGCCTTCGCGTCCGAGCGGTGGAAGCGAGTTGTCTCCCCCTCCCCGACGAACCCGTCTCCCTTCGCCTTGACCGCACGGTAGAGGCCGTAGCGGATCTCGCGAGTGTAGGTGAGGGTGAGGAACGAGCTCACGTCGGAGGCAATGTCGTCCGCCGCCGCTGCGATCAACGTGTCGTAGCCCGCGAAGACCTCGCCTTGCTTGGCCGTCGCATTCGCGGTCCCCTCCTCGTCGTGCGCCTGCTCGATGCGCCCCGTCTGAGCGTTCAGAACCTCGACCTGTGCGAGAAGCTTCACCGTGTAGCGCGTTCCTGGCGTAGATTGCACGCAGATGCCGTCCTTCCACCGCTCGCAGATCGTGACCGCTTCCGACAAGGCCTCTACCCCGTACACCGAGCCCGCAACGAGCTTGTTCACTCCCGTGAGAGAGCCGATCCGCACGGCCGTCGACGGATCGAGGGCCCCCGTCTGGCTCAGCGCCTGCTCGGTGAGGAGCGCGTCCAGACGTACGCGAGAGAAGACCGAAATCCCCTCGGTATTCACCAGCTTGGTCTCCACGCGGGCGCGCAGGGTCTCGCCCACGCTGGACCAGGCCGAGCTGTTCCCGAACGCCAGGACCGCGACGTCGAGGCGTTCCGTCGCAATGACCGCTCGTTCGGACGGTTCCGGAATCAGGAGAAGAAAGAGGGCCAGGACGACCGCCACCACGACCGCAACGGCGATCAGGATTCCCGCCGCCTCCTCGTCCATCCCGCTCACCTCCTGAAGATCGAACGTCTACCCTCTCGTAGCGCGGAACGACCCAGAAGTCAAGCCGCTGCCCGCGCTCGCACGAGGCCGAGGCCGAACCAGCCTCCCCAAAAGCAGGCTTGTCGCCAGCCTCCACGCGGCAAGGAGTCCGCGCCGCCCCACGGGCTCAGGTTGGGGCCCGCTCCCTATTCTGCTACCATTCCGTCGTTTCGATTGAAGAAGGAGGAATCGTGTTGGGTGGGCTGGACTTGTCGAAGACGACCGGGCTCACAGAGAGAGAGGCGGCGGCGAGACTCGGGGAAGAAGGGCCAAACGAGCTTCCCGCGACCAGGCGACGCCACGTCCTGGCGATTGCCCTCGAGGTCGTGCGCGAGCCGATGCTTCTCCTCCTCGTCGCCGGCGGCGGGCTGTACCTCATCCTAGGCGACCTACAGGAGGCCCTCATGCTCCTCGGGTTCGTCTTCGTGGTCATGGGAATCACCCTGTACCAGGAGCGAAAGACCGAGCGCGCCCTCGAGGCGCTGCGAGACCTGTCGAGCCCCCGCGCCCTCGTCATTCGCGACGGAGAGCAGAAGAGGATCGCTGGCCGGGAAGTCGTCCGGGGAGATGTCCTTATTCTGGCGGAAGGGGACCGAGTGCCTGCCGACGCCGCCGTCCTTTGCACGTCGAGCCTCTCCGTCGACGAGTCTCTCCTGACCGGGGAATCCGTTCCCGTGCGGAAAGTCCCTTGGGACGGCAAGACCCAAGACAGGCGGCCGGGAGGGGATGACCTCCCGTTCGTGTACTCCGGGACGCTCGTCGTGCAGGGCCGCGGGGTCGCCGAGGTCCAGGCGACCGGACTTGCGACCGAGATGGGGAAGATCGGCCGCGCTCTCGAGACTCTCGAGCAAGAGACGACGCCCCTGCAAGTGGAGACGCGGCGGCTCGTGCGCAACCTCGCCCTCCTCGGAGCGGCCCTGTGTCTCGTGATGGTGGTCGTGTACGGGCTCACCCGTAGCGACTGGCTGAACGGGCTCCTCGCTGGGATCACGCTCGCCATGGCCACTCTCCCAGAGGAGTTCCCGGTCGTCCTGACGGTTTTCCTCGCCCTCGGAGCGTGGCGGATTTCCCAAGAGCAGGTCCTTACGCGCCGCATGCCTGCCGTCGAGACGCTCGGCTCGACGACCGTCCTGTGCGTCGACAAGACCGGGACGCTCACCGTGAACCGAATGGCCGTCGCGAGTCTCTTCGCCCGGGGAGCGGCGTACGACGTGAGCCAGCGCCCCAGCGCGCCTCTCCCGGAGGTCTTTCACGAACTCGTCGAGTTCCTCATCCTCGCCAGCCAGCGCGATCCCTTCGATCCAATGGAGCGAGCGTTCAAGGAGCTGGGCGACCGCACGCTCGCGGACACGGAACACCTGCACGCCACGTGGACCCTCCTGCGTGAGTACCCCCTTTCTCAGGATCTCCTCGCCGTCTCTCACGTCTGGAAGTCCCCTTACGGAGAGGACTACGTGATCGCGACCAAGGGAGCCCCCGAGGCGATCGCCGACCTCTGCCACTTCGCCCCGACGGAGCTCGGAGCCCTCTCCCGCGAGGTCGACTCCATGGCCGAGCAGGGCCTGCGGGTACTTGGCGTCGCCAAGGCCAACTTCCAGCCGACCGCGTTGCCCGCCGGACCGCATGACTTCCGATTCCAGTTCCTCGGGCTCGTCGGCCTGCAGGACCCCATCCGACCGATGGTCCCCCGCGCGATCCGCGAGTGCACCAGCGCCGGGATCCGCGTCGTGATGATCACCGGGGACTACCCGACGACGGCGCGGAACATCGCGCGCCAGGTCGGGCTTCGCCCGGTCGACGAGGTGATCACCGGCGCGGATCTCGAGGCGATGGACGACGCGGAGCTCGAGCGGCGGATCCGGACCGTGAACCTCTTCGCTCGCGTCGTGCCGGAGCAGAAGCTCCGGCTGGTCCAGGCCCTCAAGGCAAACGGCGAGATCGTGGCCATGACGGGAGACGGCGTGAACGACGCGCCGGCCCTCAAGGCGGCGCACATCGGAATCGCGATGGGCGGACGCGGGACCGACGTCGCCCGCGAGGCGGCCGACCTCGTGCTCCTCGACGACGACTTCTCCTCGCTCGTCCAGGGCGTCCGCATGGGTCGGCGGGTCTTCGACAACCTGAAGAAGGCGATGGCTTACATCCTGGCGGTCCACGTGCCGATTGCGGGGATGTCCCTCATCCCCGTCCTCTTCAGGTGGCCGCTCGTCCTTTTGCCGGTCCACATCGTCTTCCTCGAGCTGATCATCGATCCGGCCTGCTCGATCGCGTTCGAGGCGGAGCGAGAGGAGCGGGACGTGATGCGCCGGCCGCCGCGGGAACCCGGCGCCGCCGTCTTCGATCGCCGCTCGGTCACCCTGAGCCTCATCCAGGGAGCGGTCGTCCTGGCCAGCGTGCTGGCCGTGTTCGTCATCGCCTCGCGCGTTCTGGGACAGCCGGAGGATCACGCCCGCGCCATGTGCTTCACGACGCTGATCGTGGCGAACCTCGGCCTCATCTTCACGAACCGTTCCTGGTCGCGCACGATCTTCGCCACCCTCTCCACCCGTAACACCGCTCTGTGGGTTGTGACGGGAGGAGCCATCGCGTTCATGGGGCTTGTTCTCTACGTCCCCTTCCTGCGTGACCTCTTCCACTTCGCGGCTTTGGGCACCCAGGATCTGGTGATCTGCCTGGTCGCGGGACTCGCAAGCATCGTGTGGTTCGAAGGATGGAAACTGCTGATCGGACGCCGCCGGGCGGCCGCGCGGACCCGATCGGACGGGCCACTGCCGGACGCGTAGAACGAAGCTCGTCCCCTCTGCGGCGAAAACCTCTACTTCCTTGCGCGGCGCGCGAGGAAGCTCTTCCTCGTCTCAAGGACGAGGAGCGGGAAGAAGGCAAGCGGGAGGACGACCGCCCACATCTTACCGCTCGGCTCAACCACGCCGAACGGCCCCTCGAACACAGGAACGTAGAGAACGACCACCAACAGAAGCACCGAGACAAGGCACGCCCACTGCATGGAACGATTGGAGAAAACCCCTTGCCGGTAGAGAGGGGTCGTCTCGGAGCGGACTCCGTAGGCGACCGGGAGCTCCGCGAGGACGAGGGTCACGAAGGCGAGCGTCCCCGCCGCGGCCGCCCAGCCGCTCGAGTGGGCAAGGGCGTAGATCCCGAGCACGGAAGCAGTGAGGGCGAGCGACTGGAAGACGATCCCCATCGCCATCGAGCGGTTGATGATCCGCTCCCTTGGGGAGCGCGGGGGGCTCTTCATGACGTTCGGCTCCCCTTTCTCAAGGCCCAGGGCGAGAGCGGGCGCCCCGTCCGTCAGGAGGTTCAGCCATAGCAGTTGGATCGCCGTGAGGGGGGACTTCCAGCCAACCAGGATCGCCAAGAAGATGATCGCGATCTCGGCGAAGTTGCATGAGAGCAGGTAATAGACGGTCTTCCGAATGTTCGAGTAGATGACCCGCCCCTGTTCCACGGCGGCGACGATGGAGGCGTAGTTGTCGTCGGTCAGGACCATGTCCGCGCTCTGCTTGGCGACGTCCGTTCCGGCGATCCCCATGGCAATCCCGATGTCGGCGTGACGCAGGGCCGGGGCGTCGTTCACTCCGTCACCGGTCATGGCGACCACGTGGCCCTGCGCCCGGAGGGCGTCCACGATGCGCACCTTGTGGTGAGGTGAGACGCGGGCGAAGACGTCGACCCCGTCGATTATGCGGGCCAGTTCTTCGTCGCTCATTCCCTCAAGCTCCAGCCCGGGGATGACCCGGCCGCCCGGGCGAAGGATCCCGATCTGGCGCGCGATTGCCTCGGCGGTCGCCACGTGGTCCCCCGTGATCATGATGCTCCGTAGGCCCGCCGTGCGGGCCGTCTCCACCGCCTCCGCCACCTCCGGCCGCGGTGGGTCCTGCATTCCCAGAAGCCCAAGGAAGACAAGGTCCCGCTCCACAACCTGGGGAGTCACCTCTTCCGGGAGATCCCTGAGCGGCCGCCAGGCCGCCGCCAGAACCCGCAGACCCGTCGAAGCCATGCGCTCGTTCGCGGCCAGGATCTCCACGCGCCCCTTCTCCGAGAGAGGCTCGGGGCCGCTTCTCCCCTCGATTCGCTCGCACAGGGAGAGGACGACGTCGGCTGCCCCCTTCGTGAGGGCAACGTAGTGCGCACCGCCCGCCGAAATCGGCGACCCGGTAACCGCAGGGTGGATCGTCGTCATCCGCTTGCGATCCGAGTCAAACGGGACCTCCGCCGCGCGGCGCAGCTCTGCCGAGGATTCTCGACTCATGCCCGCCTTCGCGGCCGCGACGAGGAGCGCCCCCTCGGTCGGATCCCCAATCACGCGGAACGTGGGAGAGCGAGCGAGTTCGGCGTCGTTGCACAGAAGGCCGGCCCACAGGGTCCGCTCTAGGACCGGGAAGTCCTTGGGATCTACCTCGCACCCTCCCCGGGTGAACCCACCCGAAGGGGCGTAGCCCTGGCCGGTGACTTCGAAGGGCTCGCCGGCGGCCCAGACGGCCGTGACGGTCATCTGGTTCTGGGTGAGAGTTCCCGTTTTGTCGGTGCAGATCACGGTCGCCGAGCCCAGCGTCTCGACCGAAGGAAGCCGGCGGATGAGGACGTGGCGCTTCAGCATCTCCCGCATGCCGATGGCCAGGGTCATGGTCACGAACGCGGGGAGCCCCTCCGGAACCGCGGCGACGGCGAGCGAGACCGCAACAATGAAGAGGCCGAGGAGGCTGGTGCGCGCGACGTGCAGGTACGGACCGATCCCCTCCCGGAAGAGGACCTGGATTTCCGGCTCCCGCACGAGACTCACGACGAAGACGATCGCGCAGACGACGAGGACCACCGTGCCGAGGAGCTTCCCGAACTCCTCGAGCTTCCGCTGAAGAGGAGTCTCCTCTTTCCCTTTTTCCCCGATCATCTCCGCGATGCCGCCGAGCTCGGTGGAGAGTCCTGTCCCGACGACGATCCCCTTCGCGCGACCGTAGGAGACGATCGTCCCCATGAAGGACGAGTTCACGCGATCTGCGACCTGGGCTTGCGGGTCCAGGACGATCTCGGACTTCTTCTCGACGGGAACGGACTCCCCGGTCAGGGACGATTCGTCGACCTTGAGCGCCGCCGCTTCCAGGAGCCGCAGGTCGGCCGGCACGATCGAGCCGGCCTCGAGGAGGACGACGTCTCCGGGCACGAGGTCCCGCGCCAGGATCGTGGTGCGCGCGCCGTCCCGAATCACCTGCGCCTCGGGAGCCGCCATCTCCTTGAGGCTCGCGAGCGCCTTTTCCGCGCGGTTGTTCTGCAGAGCGCCAACAACCGCGTTGAGAACGACGATGGCGAAGATCACCCCCGCCTCGATCCAGTCTCCGAGGGCGAGGGAGATGAGGGTGGCCGCGAGCAGGATGAGGACGACGAACCCCTTGAGCTGCTCGAGGAGCTGCTTCCAGAAGGGCGTGGGCGGGGTCTCAGGGAGAGCGTTCGGGCCGTGCTCAGCGAGACGCCTCGCCGCCCCGGCGCTCGAAAGGCCGATCCCCGGGTCCACGTCGAGCGCCCGAGCGACCTCCACGGCGGAGACCGCGTGCCAGGTTTTCTCTCGTTTGGTCGCGTCCATCCGAACCCCCTCTTTCCGCGTTGCGCGCCCCTGGGCCGCCTCGAGACGCGCTCGCCCGGCGCCGAGACCCCTCGCTCAAGTCCCTTCACCCGTCAGGCTTCCCGCCGGTCCGTCGCGCGAGACCCGTGACGGCTCAACGTGCGCAGCCGATTCTCCGATCGGGCGCTCTCCTCCGCAACCCCGCCCCTTCAGGAACCCGTTCACTTGACGCGTCCGCCCGTCACGGGGTAGAGTCGTGGGGATGATTGCCACGAGCAGAAGAGACGTTCGAGCGCTCACCGTCGTCCTGGTTTGTGCCGCGGCCTTCTCCTTCGGGGGGGCCTCGCAGTCACCCTGCGCGTTCACGCCGGCGGAGAGCCACTTCGCCCACTTTAACGTGCAGGCGAGCTTCCAGTGGTTCCAGGACCAGTTCTCCCCGCCCCGCACGAGCACGTCAACGGGCACGCTCCTCGTCGATTCGACCGAGATCGTCGACTCCGCGACCTTCGGATGGCGCCTGGATGGGAAGTCGCGGGTCGCGCTCGACACGACGGGGCTCGACCTCTCCCTGACGGGATCCGGCAATCTCAAGCGCTACCTAGAGAATGACACGTTCGGGATCGGCGCTCTCAACGTAAGCTACGACGTTTCGACTGGCCTCGAGGGCGACCTCACCGGGGGATTGGGGATCGGGCGGTTCCGCGACGTGACGCCGCTCGCGAAGGCGATTCGCATCCAGAACCAGTCCCTGGACGAAGGGACCCTCCTCGGTCCACTCCCGGACGACCTTCTGCAGCAGCTCGCCCAGACGATCGGAGAGGTCGGCCCCTCGGCGATGGAGCGACTCGCAACGATCGAACGGGAGATTGAGGGGTCGGGCCTCGTCCAGGGAGGAAGTCTGGGAGCCCTGGCCCTGCTGGAGATCGAGGATATCCTCGCTTCCACCGAGGAGGCCCGGCTCTGCGGGTGGGAGGTGCAGGCGCGGGTCGGCCTCGCCGCGAACGCCTTCCCGAGGGCGAAGGTGAGCGAGGCGCTCGCCCTCACCTGGAACCTCGCCTTGGTCCCTGATCCGGTCTCCCAGTGGGGAGCGAGCGCCAACTGGACCTCCGGCCTCAACCTCTTCGAACGCTACTCCTTTCGGGCGTCCCTGTCCTACGGACGTCGGATCAGCGGGACCTGGCGGATCCGTGCGCGGTACGACCTCTCCCGCGACCAGTCATGGACCACGACGGGCACGACCCCCTTCGACCACCACCAGGTCTCGGCGACGCTCCTCTCCCAGCTCTCCCCAAAGTTGAGCCTGACCGTCAACCTGGAGCTTGACTACGAGACCGGCTACGAACGGCCGACGATGACCCTCACGGTGCAGTTGAGCTACGACGTCCTATGAGCGAGACGGAAGAGGTCGTTCGCGCGAGGGGGGTCAAGAAGAGCTTCAAGAACCGAGTCGCCCTTTCCGGCCTTGATCTCTCCGTTCGGCAAGGCCAACTCTACGGACTCGTGGGGCCAAACGGCGCGGGCAAGACGACCCTCATCCGCATCCTCTGCGGTCTCCTTCGGCCGGACGCGGGTGAGGCCGTGGTCCTCGGCTGGCGCGTCCCCAACTTCCGCATCCGCTCTCAGATCGGCTACATGCCTCAGGAGGTCGCCCTCTACCCCGACCTGACCGTGATGCAGAACCTTGCCTTCTTCGCGGAGCTCTACGACCTGCCGCGCGAGCAACTCAAAGAACGAGCGGAGGAACTCCTCGCCCTCGTGGAGCTCTCCGACCGCCGCGGCCAGCGGGTGGGGACCCTATCCGGTGGGATGCAGCGACGGGCGTCTCTCGCGGCGAGCCTCCTCCACAAGCCCCGCCTTCTCTTCCTCGATGAGCCGTCGGTCGGGGTCGATCCGCGTCTTCGGCACTCGTTGTGGGAGCACTTCCTCAAGCTCGCCGCCCAGGACGTGGCCCTCGTGGTCACGACCCACCTCATGGAGGAGGCCGCGCGCTGCCACGTGGTGGGCTTCCTCAACCAAGGACGCCTCTTCGCCGAGGGGTCGCCCGAGCAGCTCCTCCGAAAGACTGGGGCCGCCTCGCTCGAGGAGGCGTTCACGCGCCTGGAGGAAGAAAGCAAGGTGAGAACATGAAGACCTGGACGGTCGCCAGGCACGTCCTCTTCCGGATCGGCCAGGACCCGCGCACCCTCATTCTGATCGTCCTCACGCCGCTTCTCTTCGTCCTGCTCTACGGCTACTCCTTCTCCTCGGGGAGGCCCACCCACCTCAAGGTCGCGGTCGTGAATGAGGACAACGGCCTCGCCTCGGTGCGGACCGCTGAGCTCGGCCGGATCACCCTGACGCTCTCCCTCGGGGCGAAGCTCGTCCAGTCGCTGGACCGAGAGCTGTTCGACGTCGTCCTCCACGACAAACCGAACAGGATAGAGGACGAGGTCAAAGCGGGGAAGTACTGGGCCGGCCTCGTCCTTCCGAAGAGCTTCTCCCACGCCCTGGCGAACGAGGCGCTGCGAGAGAGAGGGCCTCAAAAGACCACGTACCAAGGCCGTTCCGTCGAGCTCTTGCCTCCGGAGACCGTCGAGGGACCGTTGGCAACCCTCTACCTTGACGACTCGAACCCGGTCGTGACGTCGTCCGTCGCCCTCTCTTTGTACGAAGCCCTGACCCGTCTCGTCGCCGAGCAACAGGCGACGCCGACCCTGAAGGACCCCCTCGACGTGCACGCGTTGTACGGAGGACAGGTGAGCGCTCTCGACTACACCGCGCCCGGCGTAATCGGGTTCGCCATGACGTTGATCACGATCATGCTCACCGTCATTTCGATCGTGCGTGAGCGGGCGAGCGGCACCCTCACGCGGACGCTCGTCGCGCCGGTCCGGCCGTGGGAGGTGAGCCTGGGGTACACCCTCGCCTTCGCCCTCGTCAGCCTCCTCCAGCTGGGCGAGCTCTTCCTCGTCTCCCATCTCCTCTTCCACATCCGCTTTGCCGGAAGCCCGCTCCTCGTCCTTCTCATCGTCTTCGTGTACGCGATCGGGCTTCAGGGAATCGCCACCCTCCTCTCCACGATCGCGCGGAACGAGTTCCAGGCCATGCAGTTCATCCTCGTCCTCTTGATCCCCTCGATCATGATCAGCGGCGTCTTCTGGCCGATCGACGCCATGCCGACGAACATCCGCCTCCTCGCCTGGTGCTCTCCGCTCACCTACGCTAACTCCGCCCTACGCGAGGTGATGCTCCGCGGCCGTGGAATCTCCGGGGTCGCGCTCGAACTCGGCGTCTTGGCCGGCTTCGCGCTCCTGATGCTTCTCCTTGGCGTGCGCTCCATGCGTCGCCAGGGCTACTCCGCCTGAGCGACGGGGGCCAAACGAGGGGGACGAGATCCTCTCAAAGAGTCTCTCGCCCGGCCGATTCCCGCCTCTCGTCGAGGCGGGAGGCGATCTCCATCCCGTAAGCGAGGATCTTGTGAATCGGGCAGTGCTTGGAGACGAGCAAGAGACGCCTCCGTTCCTCCCCGTCGAGGTCGCCTTCGAGCGAGATCTCCTCGTCGATCGTCTCCCGATACCGCTCGACCGTGTCGCAGGTCTCGCAGTCCTTCGCGAAGACCCGGTCGTACCGAAGGCGCAACTCGACGCGATCGAGCCTGAGATCGTGGCGCTTGGCGTAGGTGTGGAGGACGATCGCCGTGCAGGCACCGAGACCGGTCAGGAGCATCCCATACGGAGTCAGCTCCTCCAGACGCTCGACCGGCGTGAGCTCCTGGGAGTCGTCCCGGCGAGGGTCGGAGGCCAGGAACTCCGTCGCGAATCGGGCGTTCTGCCTGACGATGACCCGTTCTCCAGACACCCTCGCCTCCTCTTCCTCGCGCGAGGTCAGAGGAACCGCTCAAACCGGTCTGCCTTGGCCTTGCAGATCGGGCAGACGCCCGGCGGCCGCTCGCGGGCGCACAAGTACCCGCAGACGCGGCAGCGCCAGACGGGAGGCGGCAGCACGGTCAGCCGAGACCGACGACTCTCCTCGCCGGAGGAAGCCGCTTGACCCGCGAGGCGCTCCGCCTCAGCCAGCCGCCGTTCCGGAATCGGCTCGACGTCCTTCTCTCCGGCGAGGACCTCGTCGCTCACGTAGAGCGCGCAGTAGCAAGCCCCCCACTCGACGAGATCGGCGTCGCGGTAGTCGCACGGGCAGACGATGTCGAGGTCCCGCTCCTTCTCACCCGTCGCGAGGCGGCACGGACAGGAGCGGTAGCCGTAGCGGCGCTCGTTCTCGAGCAGTCCCTGGGCGAGGCCGGTCGTGAAATCCCGGTCCGGATTCAGGTGGTATCCGCCACGTTCCGCGTCCTCGCGGAGGCGCGCGACGAGCGCCTCGACCTCGTCCCGTCCGATCGGCGTCGTGTCGTTCATCGGCCGAGCGCCTCCTTGATCTCCTCCGGGTGATAGCCCACGATGCACCGCGAGTCTCCGAACACGAGCGTGGGGAAAGTCTCCCGCGGGTTGAAGCGACGCACCTCGGCCATGACGTCGTCCTTGTCGTCGTCGTCGAGGAGGTCCACGTACACGTACTCGAACGACGCCCCCTCCTCCTCGAGGAGCTTGCGCGTTCGCTTGCACCAGATGCAGGTCGAGAGGCCGTAGAACCGAACGAACGACCTCCCGGGCCGGCCTGCCACGCTTCCCCTCGGCTCCATTCGATCCGCCTTCCTGCCCTGCGTCTCTCGACCCAAGATACCACACGCGGCCGTCGCGGCCCAAGTCCGCCGCGCCGCGACGGCGGCTTTGATCCCAAGATCGCCTGTCGCCCGGTCCCTTGGGCGTGCTATAATGCGGGCGAGCAAAAAGGGGGAGGCATATGATGCGAACTCTACGATGGACGGCACTGGTGACGCTGCTTGTCGCGGCGGGAGCGCTTCTAGGCTGCGGAATGTTGGACGCGGTGCCGGTGGCGCAGTTCTCGTGGACTCCGTCCGACCCGATCGCGCGGACGAACGTGCGGTTCAGCGACGACTCGACCGACCAAGGCAGCCCGTTCTCCGCCGGCGGGGTGAAGTCGTGGGACTGGGACTTCGGCGACTCGGAGAGCTCCTCGACGCAGAACCCGACGCATGCCTACGCGAAGGGCGACACCTACGACGTGCGCCTGACGGTCACGGACGCAAGCGGGGGCACATCGACGAAAGAGAAGACACTCACGGTGAGCCCGAGTCTGAACGGCACGTGGTCAGGCTACATTGACGACGGTGCCAACCGGCTAGCTATGACCCTGAACCTGACTCAGTCGGGCGCAGGAGGGATCGGAGGGTCGTTGACCGTTGTCGTGCGAAATTACACCATCAGCGCGTGCATTCTTGCCGGAGATCAGGTGACGATCACGTGCCTTGGCGGGCTGGTCCTCGACGGGACACTCAGCTCGAACCAGCGGAGTATGAGTGGTTGGTACAGCATCAACGGCGCGCCGCAGTGGACGTGGTCCGTCAACCTGCAATGACCCTGAGACATTCCTAGGCCCGTTCCTCCCCAAGCGACGATGGGGTCTGCGCCAGAGGTCTGGCGTGGGCCCCTTTCGTTCGGCCCGGCAACGGCGGCAGGTGAGGACTTCACCGGAGGACGTTCCGTCGGCGAATGTCGCGGGAATCCATCAGTACGCGCACGCTGGACGACGGCAACCTCTGTTGATATACTTAGCAAGGTAAATCATTTGTGAAGGAAACCAAATGCCGATTCCCGCCGACGATTGCGCCCGCAGCGTGCTCGATGCCGTGCCTCTTGTCATGCGTGAGATCCGAGCCGAAATGAGGAGCCACCGCGGGCTCGACCTCTCGGTGCCGCAGTTCCGGGCGCTCGCCTTCCTCCGGCGGAGACCCGCGGCGTCCCTCTCGGATCTTGCCGCGCACATCGGCACGAGCCTTCCCTCGATGTCGAAGCTGGTGAACGGCCTTGTCGGGCGAGGCCTGGTCGAGCGGGACACCTCGGCCGCAGACCGTCGGCGCCTGACGCTGCGCCTCACGAGGGAGGGAACGAGTCTCCTTCAGGCAGCCCGCGCAGAAACACAGACCCATCTCTCAAGGAGCCTCGGCCGTCTCTCGCCCGAGGAGCAAGCCGTCGTGACGCGCGCGCTTGGAATCCTCTCGTCCCTGTTCGGCCAAGAAGGAAGGACCTAGGAGGCCGCCCATGCCTATCCCCGCCGTGGACACCCGCGCGCTCACGCGTCGGTTCGGATCGCTGACCGCCGTCGATTCCCTCACGCTCTCGGTCGAGTCGGGCGAGATCTTCGGCCTGCTCGGCCCCAATGGGGCCGGGAAGACGACGGCGATCAAGATGCTCGTGACGCTCCTCCCCCCCACGTCAGGAAACGCGACCGTGGCCGGCAGCGACATTGTCCGTCAGCAGGTCGCCGTCCGGCACGCCATCGGATACGTCCCGCAGATGCTCTCTGCGGACGGGACCCTCACCGGCTACGAGAACCTGCTCATCTTCGCCAAGCTGTACGACGTGCCCCGCTCGGAGCGGGTCGGCCGCGTCCGAGACGCCTTGGGGTTCATGGGGCTCGACGGCGCGGCGGACCGCCTCGTGCGCGGGTACTCGGGAGGGATGATCCGGCGCCTGGAGATCGCGGAAGCGATGCTCCACCACCCCCGCGTCCTCTTCCTGGACGAGCCGACCATCGGGCTCGACCCGGTCGCCCGGCAGGCTGTCTGGGAGCACATCTCCCGCTTTCGCGCCGACTGGGAGACGACCGTTATCCTCACGACGCACTACATGGAGGAGGCGGACGCCCTCTGCGATCGCGTGGCCATCATGCACCTCGGACGGGTCGTCGCAAGCGGAAGCCCGGCCGCGCTGAAGGGATCCATCGGAAAGGAGAACGCCACCTTGAACGAGGTGTTCGCCCACTACACCGGCGACATCCTGGAATCCGGAGGGACCTACCGTGACACAAGAAGAACGCGTCGCACAGCACGCCGGGTCGGTTAGCCTTCTCCGACGAGGCTGGAGGCTCCCTTTCGCCGCAGCGGGCCAGTTCGTCCTGAAGGCCCTCGTCATTGCCGAGCTCGAGGCGCGCAAGCTGCGCCACGACCCGAGCGAGCTCCTCACCCGCGCCGTCCAGCCGGCCCTGTGGCTCCTCGTCTTCGGCCAGGTCTTCACGCACATCCGCGCGATCCCAACCGGCGACCTGCCCTACCTCGACTTCATGGCGCCGGGAATCCTGGCCCAGAGCGTCTTGTTCATCGCCATCTTCTACGGCATCACCATCATCTGGGAGCGCGACCTCGGCATCGTGCACAAGTTCCTGGTCACGCCGACCCCGCGGGCGGCGATCGTCGCCGGAAAGGCCCTCTCCGCAGGCGTGCGGGGCCTGTCGCAGGCGGTGATCGTGTACGCGCTCGCCGCAGGGCTCGGCGTGAAGATCGAGTGGAACCCACTTGCTCTCCTCGGCGTCATTGCGATCGTCATCCTCGGCGCGGCGTTGTTCTCTACTTTCTCCCTGATCGTCGCCTGTCTGGTCAAGACCCGCGAGCGGTTCATGGGGATCGGCCAGGTCATGACCATGCCGCTCTTCTTCGCCAGCAACGCGATCTACCCAATCGCCATCATGCCCGGATGGCTCCGCGTGATCGCGCGGGGAAACCCACTGACCTACGAGGTCGACGCCCTGCGCGCCCTGATGCTCTCAGGCGGGAGCTCAACCTACGGACTGGGCCTCGACTTCGCCGTTCTCGTCGTCGCGACGGCTCTCCTCATCCTGATCGCCGGCCACCTCTACTCCAAGGTCGCGATCTAGCCAGACAGACGGTTCCTCTCCGCGCCCTCGGCGTGCCGGGCTCTGGCCGCGCGACCGTCCAGCCGAATTCGGACGGCCGCCTGGCGTGGGAGAAAGACGCGAAGTACCCTCGTTGCGTGAGTGAGCAGGCGAGGGTGGAGTGTCCCGAGACAAGGTCCGGGGCCCGCAGGGGCCTCGTCGTCCTCGCTCTGGGCGGCGCCCTCCTCCTCGGCGGCTGCTTCCTCTTCCCAAACCTCCCGCCGGAGGCGTCCTTCACCGCGAGCCCGACGGAGGGGAACGCCCCTCTCCTCGTACGCTTCGACGCGTCCGCCTCGCGCGACCCGGACGGAAGGATCGTCTCCTTCGCCTGGGACTTCGGGGACGGCGCGATCGCAGCAGGAGCGAGTGTCCAGCACGTGTTCACCGCGCCGGCGACGTATGCGGTCATCCTCACGGTCGCGGACGACGACGGAACGACCGACGAGACAAGGCGGTCCGTGGTCGTCGCTCCGGGGAACTTCCCGCCGACCGCCTCGTTCACCGTCTCGCCGTCCTCGCCCCGCGCCGGGGACACCGTCCGCTTTGACGGCTTGGGGTCTAGCGACTCGGACGGCCACCTCGTCTCGTACATCTGGACCTTCGGGGACGGCGAGACCGCGCAGGGACCGTCCGTGGCCCACCGCTACGCCAGGACGGGCACGTACTTCGTCCGCCTGACCGTGACGGACGATGGCGAAGCAACCGGGAGCGCCGCGCGGAACGTCGTCGTCTCGGACGCCCCGCCCGACGCAGGCACCATCTCCCGCCACTACGAGTGGAGCTATCTGGGGATCGCCCGCTCCTGTGACCTCTTCGTTCCGGCAAGCCTCTACCAAGAGTACCGCAGCCGGCTGCGCGGCCCGTGGATCCAGCGCGACTACGATGAGTACGTCCTCGACCCGCTTGACGACAGCCTTCTGCAAACCTTGGCGAACTCGATCGCGAGCACGTCAGGAAGCGACTATTCGAGCGTGGCCGAATGCGCCCTCGCCTTCGTCCAGGCGACGATCACCTACGCCCTCGACCCGGGGTTGTTTGAGTACCCCCGCTACCCGGTGGAGACCCTCGTCGACTTGGTGGGAGACTGCGAAGACACGGCGATCCTCTATGCGAGCCTCGTCCGCACTCTCGGCCAGGGGGCCCTGATCGTCGCCGTCGACACGGACCGTGACGGCACGGCCGACCACATGGTCACTTTCGTCCCCGTGGACCAGGCGTACGCGGACGCCGTGTCCTGCCCCAACGGCTGCGCGGGCAGCTTCTGGAACTACGGAGGAAGCCTGTACGCCTTGGCCGAGACGGCCGTCGACGGCGCATACCTGCCCCTGGGCTGCGATCCCTGGGGACTTCAGGAACCCGACCTGAAGGAGATCTGGGACGTATCGCGGCGCGACCTTGAACCCAAGGTCGCAAAGTGGATCCCGGGTGGCTGAGGCTTCGCCTTCTCCACCCGCCGCGATCGTCCGCACCGGTCCTCGCCCGGAGAGCCCCTCCCGCACCGGGAAACAGCCCAGGCCGCTCGCACGCGCCCCGCGTCCCTTGGCCGCCCCGACTGTGCGTCAACCCGCGGGTCTCGAGCCCTGCCCGGGGAAGGTTCGCACGGCCGAGAAAGGAAAAGGCCACGACACAAAGCGTGGACAGACGCGTCCTCGCCGTTCGCAGCCTCTAGTTCGCCAGAAAGGGAACTGCCGTTCCTACCGTCTTGCCTTCTTGGCGACGAGCTCCTTGAGGTTCTTCCCCGCCTTGAAA
>Ga0315279_10005416_pt1 | contig 16592 bp, 16 predicted proteins | sample YL17G06_20_MG_FD_203694 | JGI IMG/M metagenome (GOLD analysis project Ga0315279, IMG submission 203694) | Sediment microbial communities from Yellowstone Lake, YNP, Wyoming, USA - YL17G06_20 | ecosystem: Environmental > Aquatic > Freshwater > Lake > Sediment | place: USA: Wyoming | collected...
GATTTAGGTAGGTGACGGACGCGTGGGCCAGAATGTTCTTCGTATCGGTGCAAGTCGCACCGGGGAAGCCAGAGCTGGGTGTGTAGGTAATGGTGACATCGGTAGCGGTGGCGCCGGTGTTCTGAACCTGGATGCCGGTTCCGGATTTCCAGTAGCCACTGGACACCAACGGCATGATGGGATTGGTTGATGCTGAGGTGAAGCCATTGTAGGCTAACAGGCCGGGCTTCTGGCCCATGCTGCTGGTAATTTCTTGAATGACGCTGACGGCTACGGGCACTGAGCCACCGCTGACGCTGGCCGCGCCGGCGAATCCATTCGGTAGACAACTGAGGTCTTTTTGATAGAAGCTCTTGGCTGCGCCAGGCTTGATCGTGGCAGTCTCGGTGCAGGTGGGTGTTACCGCGTAGGTGATGGTGACATTAGCGTCCTCCGCGCCAGCGTTCTGGACGTTGAACCAGGTGCTGATACCATAGTTGTTCCTCTCCACCAGCGGAAGGTTGACGGTGGTCGCGCCGGCGGTGAAGCCGATATACGATGCGCCGTATTGGGTGCCATTGCCCATCACGTTAACGATCGCTAAAACTTTAGTGGTTGACTGGACTACCGCCGAGCCTTGGAAGCCATTGGGGAGCGCGTCCAGGGGGTAGTACGTATTGCTGGCGTGGGCTGCAATCGTATCCGTTACGGTGGTCGCTACAGTCCCATCCGATTCGTTGTAGAAGATGATGGTGATATCGGCCTGGGTGGCATCAATGTTTTGCAGTTGGATACCGGATGAATAGCTGGTTACATCTGCAAATGCTGTGACGGGTAGAAGTAGTGCAAGTAAGACAGAAAGTGCGAGTGCTAATCTAATTTTCATGTTTGATCCTCCGTTAATATTTTTTACAAGGTTGTGAATTACTTATAGTTTACACGCTGTGGTGAAAAATTGCAATAATCCATTCGGATTATTTTCCAGGAAAATGAAGATGCATGGTTACCCAGACCAAGCCAGCCCAGAACAGGAGTGATGCCAGTGACCATAGCCGGACGAGTAAGACGAAGATCACAGCCATAGGTAGCGTCAGGCCAGGTGCTAACGCCAGGATCATGGCGCCATCCCGCAGAACCGGGGTGCCAGGGAGCCAGAAGAGTAAATTCCCAGCGGATGAGCCAGCAGCCCAGGCAGCGATCACCGAGATGATCGTCGAGGGTATATTGGCTTGGCTGATTGGGGTGATGCTAGCTAGCAAGAGAAATACGGCTGTCCCTCCGATCGCCAGCACGCTCATCTCTAACCCGATCCATAGAAGGGTTTGTTTATAGCTGAAGGTCGTTTCAGGAAAGCTTTCCCCCCGGTTGACTTTCCGTAAAACCCAGTTGACGACGCGATGAAAGATGCGCGGCTGCAACAAGGTGAGGGCCAGGAGGGAAAGCAACAGGCCGATCCAGGGATTGTTCCAGTAGCTGATGGCCGGCTGAAAGACCGTGATGATCGAATACAGCCCGGCCGCAGCCACACCGATGATCAGTGTTTCGACCACACTGGCCGTGGCAACGGATAGGCCACTCTCTCCCAGGCGCTGGTAAGATACCGACCGGCTGACAATGTTCCAGATGCCCCCCGGCAACACCAGAGCCAGCGAACTGTAAGAATAAATGCTCACATCGTTGTGCAGCGGACGATGGATCCCGTAACAAGATAGCAGACTGCGCCATACCGGGATGGAGATCAACAAGCCTGAACTCGCGATGATGAAAGATAGGACCAGGAGTGCTGGATGGAAACGGAAGTGCTGCTCGAGGATTCTCCCCCCGTCGCGCAAGAGTATGTAGATGATAAGGCCAATCGCAAGCACCAGTAAGAAGGATGAACTTGCCAGCTTGCTGAGACCTAGCTTGCGACGATGAACGGTTGGCAGTGACGCTCTTGGGCTTTGGGGGTGATCCAGAGCCATGGGCTATTCCTTGCGGCTCGATATGGCAAAGAGCTGCTGCTGGCCGAGAGCCCACAACGCTTGCATCGTTGCCCGGCTGAGAAAGCTTGGCACAAGGATTAGGAGTTCATAGCCAGAAAAAACATTGCATTTTATCATCGATTTTTTTCGCAAATGAACAGGAAGCAGAAGGCCAGGTTGAGGGGCACGAGGGGGGCTGCCAGCATTCGGATCAGTTCCTTTGGACGGCGCAGGTAGTATCCCCAATCGGAGGGTTTGTAAGGCCAGGGGCGCTCGTAATGATCGGTGAGGATGACTTTCAGACCATTTGCCTCCAGCAGGCGTGTCCAGTCGGCGCGCGCGCCGTACCGTTGGATGGGTTGATCATCCACAGCCGTTTCGCCCGTGCGCATGGCATGCCAGACATTAGAGAGCAGGCTGAAGGTGTTGGGTACCAGGATGAAAGCCTTTCCTCCGGGCTTGAGCACCCGTGCCATTTCACGCACCCCCAGCGCCGGGTCTTCGAAGTGCTCGAGGCTGCCAATGTTAGTTAGAAAATCGAAGCTTTCCCTGGCGAAGGGGATATACTCTCCCTGACTCACCCCGATCCGGCCAAATGACTTTACCTTCCGGGCAGCCGTTTGGGATACGACCTCGGAGATGTCCAGGCCGATCGCTTGCAAACCGCGTTGGCCAGCCAGGCGTACTACTTCCCCCGCTCCACAAGCCACGTCGAGTAACCGGCCTTGACCTGGTAACTTCAGTTTTTTCATCAACCACAGATAATACGACTCGATCTGTGACAGGCTTGCCTGTTCATAAAGGGTATTGTAACCTTGACGTGCATCTTGACTACCCACATCCAGGCGAATTTCGAGTAAGAAGGGGGCAGGTGATTTCATGAGGTCATTTTTCGTGCAAAGACAGCGATGCTGTCGCCGCGTTTCAGCCAGTTCATGGCTGTGAAATATGGCTCGAAGAGGTATCGCACTCCTGGCAAGTTGAGTACGCGGTGCAATGGTTTCGCAAGGCGTGGAATCCTGACTGAGAGCCAACACTCCAGGCTGATGATGAATGGAAAATACGAGGGCATGAAACAGCTCCAGGCCAACGGTTGAAAACCGGTTTGATTCAGCAAAGCCGTTAGCGTTTGGCGGGTGAAAACGAACAGGTGCCGCGGCGGGTCGAGGCCGCTCCAGTATGGGCCGAACCAACCACGGTCGGGGCTCTGCCAATTGGGCACGTTGATGGCGACGATCCCGCCTGGCTTGAGCAATTCAGCCGAGTAACGCAACGCCCGGACAGGGGAATAGGTGTGTTCGAGGACGTCCCAAAAGGTGATTATATCGAAAGTTTGGGGAGGGTAATCCGATTGTTCCAGAAACCCCTGGAAAATCTCTAAACCGAAATGGGTGCGTGCGTACAGCGCGGCAGAGGAGGTTGGCTCGATACCGGTTACCTGCCAGCCAGCTTGTTCCATTTCATGTAGGAATAACCCGGTACTGCAACCTACATCGAGGATGCGACCCGTAGTATATCCACTATATTTCTGGATGACCTGGCGGCGACGGACCAATTTCCGATGGCGTGCCCAGCGCATCAACTTGGAACGCTCATCCTCCACCGCCGGACGGAAGGCGGGGTAATCATCCGGGTAGAAAGCGCTGATTTCATCCGGAGTCGGGCGCGGGTTCAGGTACATCAAACCACAACGCCGGCAACGCACCAGCGCGCAATCCTGCGGTACAGGATGTTTCCATCCTGCCCCTATGTATAGAATATCGGCGTCATCGGCGCCGCAGAAGTCGCAGCAGGTATTTTCCATTACGGACGTTGTGCTAACACCAGGAATGATTGGCGTCAATGGACATTGGCAGCCTCTCAACCACGTTGATGACGGGTGTGTTCCGTACGCGGGTGTGAACATCCGGAGCGCCCAATAACAACCGGGTCAGCTTTCGGGCCAGATCCTTTTGCCCGCACCACTGAGGGCGTCCGATATTGGCGTAATCCCAAAACGATAATGTCATGTTCATCTTCCTAGATAAAAGGCTTCTAATTCTTCAGTCAATTTATCCCAATCGAATACCTCTTCTGCTGCACGGCGTGCCGTTTGCCCAATGGCCTGAGCTCGGATTTCATCACGCAGGAGCGATAGGGTTTCTTCGGCGAACCGTTCCACATCCACGGGCGTCACTAGGCCCAGGCCGTATTGAGGGATTACTTCAGCCAGATCGCCTACTGCCGTGGAGATGGTCGGGCGGGCGACGGTTATATAATCGGTCAGCTTGTACGGCCACCGACCGCGATTGGCTCCACTGTCGCATAATGGCAACCAGCACACATCGCAAGCAGCTAGGTAGGTGTAGAGGTCGTGGTATTTTACCACTCCGCTGCGAATGATAGCGGAGGGATTTTGCACCCATGCCTCGATGGAGCGATTGAAGTAACCCGCCAGAATCAATCGTGCCTGGGGAACCGCAGCGAGCACGTGGTCGAAGGCTGCGGCCATGAACTGCGCGTCGCGGGTGTAGGTGCTGCCCACGAACCCAATCCATGGGCCTTCTGTGGGGAGGCCCAACGCTTGTCGAGCGGAACGGCAATTGATGACCGGAATGGTGGTATCAGCCCCGTTACGGATCAACCGGATGTCCTCCGCCTTCACGCCGAGGCTGATCGCTCGTTGGCGCAGGAAAGAGTTGATCACTGTAGTGCCATCGGCGCGGGTGCGGTAATGATTCTCGAAGAAAGTTTCCACAGGGCGCAGGATGGCGCGCATGAGTGGGTTGGGACGTTCTTCCACTGATCCGCCTTTGCCAAACCAATCGCACCAGTCCAGGAATAGCCTGGCGCCGCGCCGCTTGACTGCCAGGGCGGGGAAGATGACCACTGGACGCGTCTCGAATGCGTGTACCAGGTCGAAGTTCTTTCCCCGCAACCACGCCAGCCGGGTCAAGGTGTTCCAGAGATCCCATCCGGAGCGGAGTGAGCCAGGCAACAGGTCAGGAAATTCTACCAAGCGGACACCATCCACCACGCCTTGTGCGCGGCGCAGACGGGCGTGAGGTGAGGTACATAAGATGGTCACGTTGTGGCCTCGTCGCACCAGCGCCCTGGCAAAACCGAGTGCCCGCCAGTAGGTGCCTCTATTGGTATGGTTGTAGAGCAGCATCAAGATGTTCAAAGCTTATCTCTCAACCCATCCCGCAGCCCGCGCCAATAAGCCCGGGCGGATTCCACCCGCCCAGCCCATAGCAGGCGGAGGGTGGTCTTGATGGCGCTGCCTAAACGGTAGGGGACGATCACCCACATTCGTACACCACGGCCGTGCTTACGGAAAAAACGTACACTCGATCGCGCCATGAAATATCGTTCGTTCGGCGAACCGCTGCCGCCACTGCTGGCAGAGACTTTATGCCAAAGCCTGGCTTTCGGGACAACGAGGATGCGCAATCCCGCCTGACGGACGCGACGGCAGAAGTCTGCATCCTCATAGTACATCTGGAAGGCTTCATCGAAGAATCCCACCTTTTCCAATGTATGGCGTGGCAGCAGCATGGCGCAGCCGGTGACGAAATCGCGTTCCAGATCGGGGGGCCAATTCCCGTTATTCACTGTCCCCCGGCCCTTTTCGGCCACTTCCAGGTTCAAAGGATTTACCTTTCCGCCAATGGCCCAAATGACGGTAGGCTGGCTGGCGTAGTAGATGACTGGAGCTAATATCCCTACATCGTCCACTGCATGTTGCAGCAGGATAGAAACGGCGTCCGGCGCCAGGTACGTATCGTTGTTGACGATGAATACATAATCTGCCCCAGCCTGGTAAGCAAAACGCATTCCCTGATTGAAACCTTTCCCGAACCCTAAGTTACTCGGGTTGACGAGAATCTCCACCTGCGGGAAGCGCTGGCGAACTTTCAGGACGGAGTCATCCGTTGAGGCGTTATCCACAAGTAAAATTGTGCAGCGAATCCCCTCGAGCTGGGTCAACGATTCCAGGCAAGCCAGGGTATCGTCAGCATGGTTCCAGTTCAACGTCACAGCGAAAACCAGGGGAAAGTCTGTTATGTGGTTCACTAGGTGGGTATTATCAGCGCTGAACAGGTCAAAGGGGATGGACTTGATCTCTTGGTGAGGGATATCGGTAGGGGGAGAGGGCGATGTGTTTTCAATCATGAGTAATTTCTTCGATGATATTGACCAACTTTCCCCAATCATCAGGGATAGATAGTGTAGGTTCAGCCAAAGCTGGCAAGCGTTCAACGAAAGACGAGATCGCCAGAGTCAGCGCGGCCGCGTCTCCAGCGGGAACCACTTGCAGGCGAGGGTGGTTGACCGGGTCAATTCCCGCGGCGACGATATCGGTGACAATCAACGGCAGCTTATATCCGAGGGCCACGCCAGCTGCCGCGCTCTGTGTGCCGTCGACATAGGGAGCTATGAGGGCATCAGCAGCCGAGAACAATCTGTGTGCTTCCTCGTTGGGTATGTAGCGATCCAGGATAGTTACCTGTTTCGAGAGATGCAGCTCTTCGATTTGCCGCAGATAAGCAGTCTTATCTTCCCAAAATTCGCCAGCCACGATCAAATGGACTGGCTCTGGCACGCTTGCCATCGCCTCGATTAAGATTTTCAATCCCTTGTATGGGCGCACAATGCCGAAACACAGCAAAATTATATTTCCACCCGGCAAACCGAGTTGTTTTCTTGCTTCCGTTTTCGTAATGACCTGGTCGCTGAAGGGGCGAAACATAGGAAGCGTACAGAATTTCACATTCGCCTGGGGGATTATTGCAAGTAAGCGTTTCTGTTCTTGAGGCGTTTGGACAATAAACGCGTGACCCTGGGTTAAAGTCCGGCGTGCCATCCAACGATCCCAGGCTTTGGCTTCATGGGGAATAACATTGTGAATCAAGTATGCTACTTGTACCTTACGATGGATCAACCACGCTAAGGAAGTGAATGCTGGTGCCCAAAATGTAGTCCACCAATGAAACACAACGAGATCTGGAAGATCCCTGCGGATAATACATGCTGCGTGTAGCCACGTCCACGGATATAGGGGATCGAGGATATATTCTGCGGGAAAACTCAAGGGTTCAGCGCTGGGATCTTTATCGGATTCACCCGGATACAAGCGGGATGGATATTGTCTGCGGAAGGAAATCAACCGCACGGTATGCTTTGCATCTACCAATGCCTGCGCTAGTGAGGCGTTGTAATGAGCGATACCACCACGGTAAGGATATACAGGCCCGATAAGGGTGATTTTCATTTTGTCTGTACAACCTCGAAAATCCGGACGCGGTCCTGGTGATAAACTGCGTGTGTAATTCCGATAGCCAGAACGCAAGCAGTGAGTAGATATGCGAGAGTAGAAAAAACGATCAGGTAAACAGGTTAACTAGGGAGTACAATTTTGGGAATTAAATTATATTGTGGGTTCACTCGGCGGCCGCGTATGATCATACTCTTGGATAACACCTTTCTGGATGATGGCTTGACGCTTCGCCTCTTTCGAGTTCTCTGGACTTATAACTATCTCCACCCGTCGCAAGCGATAAAGTACTTCTTCGAGGATTTTTCGGTTGAAGCCAACCAGATCAGCAACCAGGCCGATTAGCAGCACCTGAAAACCGACAATTAATAGGATTGCGGATAAGATCAAGGATTGGATATGTCCTGCAGTTCCTTTAATGATATAAAAATAAAGGAAGCGGATTCCCGGAACCATCCCAGCTAGAATTAATAACATACCAAGGATAGTGAATACTCGTAAAGGGCGGTACATTGTATAGGCTCTTATGATCGTTGTTGAGGATTGGGAAAGAAAGTGGGGAATACTTCGCATCAGGCGCGATGACCGTGTAGGCGGGTTTGTCCGAATGGCTATATACTCTACCGGTAAGCCATGAGCCCCGGCTTGGATGAGGGTTTCCAGCGTGTAGGAATATTCGCTGAGAACCAGGGTGCGTAGAGCTGTCTGGCGGCTGAGGGCGCGAAATCCACTGGTGGCATCCGGCGTGTGCAAGCCAGAAACCCTCCCGATTACCCAGCTGCCCAATCGCTGCAGCAGGCGTTTTAGCGGTGTGAAATACTGAAGTGTAGCCACCCCGCGATCACCAATAACCAATTGGGCGCGACCGGCGAGAATAGGTTCTACTAGGCGTTCGATATCTTCAGAATTATACTGGTTATCGGCATCAGTGTTGACAATAATATCAGCCCCATGTTTCAAGCACGCATCCAACCCTGTGGTGAAGGCGGCAGCCAATCCCTGGTGGTATTGCTGGATGATGTGGTGTACACCTGCCTGGTGTGCGACCTGAAGGGTGTTATCAGTGCTGCCATCGTCAACAATGAGATATTCTATTTTGTCTATGCCCGATATAGCACGCGGCAGGTTTGCGATAGTCCCAGCTAAAACGTTGGACTCGTTGTAACAAGGAATTTGGATAATGAGCTTCATATGAAGTTGTGATTCAAGGTAATATAAGTATTCTTCACCAAAAAACCAAATTACATTTGTTGATCGTTACAGTCTGACAGTATACCATACGGTATAATCGGGCACTGTGACACAAAATCCCTCATTATCTCCTGCACCATTCACTTTTGATGTCCAGGCATGCGATGGGCGCGCCCGTGCCGGGGTATTCCATACTCCTCATGGCGATATTCTCACCCCGGTGTTTGCTCCGGTGGGCACCCAGGCGACTGTGAAAGCAGTCACACCAGCGCAATTGCACGAGCTGGGGGTAAATTTGATTCTGTCAAATACTTATCATTTGTATTTACGGCCTGGCGATGAGCGCATCGCAGCCTTGGGCGGTCTGCACCGTTTCATGAATTGGAGTAAACCGATCCTCACCGACTCGGGTGGGTTCCAGGTGTTCTCACTTACCGGCATCCGGAAAATCGATGAAGACGGGGTTAATTTTAAAAGCCACATCGATGGTTCGATGCATCGTTTTACCCCTGAAAAATCGATGGCAGTGCAGGAAAACCTGGGCGCGGATATCATCATGGCTTTTGATGAATGCGCCCTGCCACACGACCGCGAATATAGCCAGCAAGCAATGGTACGCACACACGCTTGGGCAGAACGCTGCTTGCGGGCAAAGTCTCATCCTACTCAAGCCTTATTCGGCATTGTCCAAGGTGGGGTGTTCCTCGATCTAAGGAAACAATCAGCAGAATTTATCGCCTCGCTCGGGTTTCCTGGACATGCTATCGGGGGTTTATCAGTGGGCGAGTCTAAAATAGAGATGCACGCAGTCCTCGAGTTGGTGGATGGTATTCTTCCAGAGTCAAAACCTCGTTATTTAATGGGAGTTGGCACCCCGGAGGACCTGATCCATGGCGTACTCAGAGGTATTGATATGTTCGATTGCGTTCTACCCACGCGGTTGGCGCGGCACAATGCTGCCCTGACGCGGGCGATGGGCCGGTTAAATTTGGTAAATGCAGCTTACGCTGAAGATCCCACGCCGATCGACGACACGTGCGCTTGTTACACCTGCCAGCACTATTCCCGCGCCTACCTGCGGCATTTAATAATCGCCAAGGAAATGCTGGCAGCCACGCTGCTTTCAATCCATAATATTCATACCCTGGTGCAACTGGCGCGTGATATGCGACAGGCAATCATTGAGGAGCGATTCGATGCTTTTACGGCTGAGAACTTTAGAAAAAGGGAACAAGAAGGTTAGGAAGCAAGTAAACAGGGAACAAGGAAACAGGTAATCACGTTAACAAGGAAAAACGGAAAGAAGCGATTATGTCAATCCTACAAAGTATCCTGCTTGGTATCATCCAAGGTCTTACGGAATTTATCCCCGTCTCGAGTACAGCGCATTTGTTGATCGGAGAGCGTATACTGGGTTTAGAAGCTGGCAGCGAACTATTTATATTCACTGTACTGGTACAACAAGGCACATTACTTGCTTTAATTGTTTATTACTGGAAGGATTTATGGGCAATCGGCCGAGCCTGGGTAATTGAAGTGTGGTTCGGAATTGTACTGCGCAGGCGACAGCCATTCAAAGACCTGCAAGCCCGCCTGGGCTGGTGCCTCCTGCTGGGCACGATCCCTGCTGCTGTAGCAGGTGTATTTTTAAAGGATCTGGTTGAGGTGTTATTCCACGAGCCTTTGGTTGAAGCCTCGATCCGGATGTTGATCACAATCGGATTGCTGCTGGCTGCTGAAGGTTTTGGTAGGCGCAATCGCAAGCTTGATGACTTGACATGGGTAGATGCATTGTGGGTCGGGGCAGCTCAGGTTCTATCGGTTTTCCCGGGTGCTTCTCGCTCTGGCTCGACAATCGCAGGAGGGATGCTGCGCGGCTTTGACCGGCCTGCAGCCGCCCGATTCGCTTTTTTACTCTCTGTACCCATCATGCTTGCCGCGGGGGCTTATGAGACATTCGACCTGCTGCGCAGTGAGCATGTGGCAGGTTCTTTAGTACTTCCCATTGTTATTGGCATCATCACCGCGGCGCTGGTAGGGTATCTGGCTATTCGCTGGTTGCTGAGTTACCTGGCGCGGCGGCCGTTGTATGTATTCGCGATCTACTGCGCCATTTTCCTCCTGGGGATTGCGGTCTTATTGATTGTGTGAATCATACCTTATGCGTAAAATCTGGCTTTTTTGCCTGTTTTTATTGACTGCCTGTGCGGGTTCAGCGCGCGCTACCCCAGCCCCGACACCTGTGATATTGGATGTGGCACTCACACCCTCCCTGAGGCCTTTTACGGAGACTCTTCACACCTGTGCAGCGACCCACCCTGAATTCGTAATCAATGTTCATGAGACGCCGGCCTCAGCACTCGAAAATCAGACGACTGATCTGGTTATCCGATGGGGGGAATCACCCGGGAATGGATATGTAGCTCCCATTGGAGTAGAATCACTCGTTTTAATCGTGAACGCGAGCAATCTGGTCCTGACAATCCCAGTGGAGAAAATCCGGGATATCTATATGGGTCGAATAACAAGTTGGGGTGAGGTAGGGGGAGAGCAACTGCCTATACAAGTATGGGTTTACCCTGATGGCGATGATGCCCGCGAGATATTTGATAAAGCGATTTTCCCAGGCGATAACCTTGCTTCAGAGGCGTTAATTGCCCCTAACCCGCAAGCGATGTTGGAAGCTGTGGGAGATGATCCATTCGCGATCGGGTATGTGCCGCAAACCTTGCTGGCACAAACGCGTAATGCAGAACAAGTACGCCCTCTCAATATCGATCAAAAACTGGTGGAGAAACTCCACCAGTCCATTTTAGCCCTTTCCCGCGGTGAGCCGGAGGGATCGTTACGGCAATTGTTGGTGTGTATGCAATCTGCCGGACGGTAGCAATTACCCTCCCACATAAACACAAACCCGGTTACGACCTTCTCCTTTGGCATCATAGAGAGCTTCATCAGCCTGGTGAACGAGTAAATCGAAGGTTATTAGATCATCAGGCAAGGATGTGGATATGCCAAAACTGGCTTGGAGATCCAGGTGTTTACCGCCTTGAAGCGGGATATTAGCAGATTCTATCCCCTGGCGTACACGTTCGGCAATTTGCCTGGCTTCTTCCTGGTCGGTACCTGGAAGGACTAACAAGAATTCCTCCCCGCCCCACCTTCCAGCAGTATCATAGGTTCTTATCTTCTCCACAATGATATGAGCGACCCTACGTAACGCCTGATCACCGATGTTGTGACCATGTTCATCGTTTACGTTCTTAAAATGGTCAATATCCATCATCACCAGACTTACAGGTATATTATCTCTCCTGGCACGGGAGAGTTCATTTTCCGCAATATCGTAAAGTGCCCTGCGGTTATAAAGATCGGTAAGACTGTCATGAGTCGCCATTTTTTGCACGCGCTCTAGCGACTCGCGTAACCGCCTTTCCAGGTCGATGATGCGGTTTGCGATGTTCACCCGAGCGCGCAGCTCGTCCAGATCAAAGGGCTTTACCAGATAATCATCAGCTCCTGCCTCCAAGCCAGTCACCACGTCTACTTTTGTACTACGGGCAGTTAACAGGATTATGTAAATATAATGCGGAAAATTAGCTTTACGGATGTTATCGATCAATTCCACGCCATCCATATCCGGCATCATCCAGTCCGTGATGACGAGGTTGATGGTTTCTTTTTGCAGCATTTCCCACGCGGATTTACCATCAGAAGCCTCATCAAACTCGTGACGAGTACTTAATAGCATCGCCGATAATAGGTGCCGGTTAGTGGGATCGTCGTCAACAATAAGGACTCTCATGGCAGTGGCTAACTTTTTTAGCTGGGGCTGATATCTTACTGGTAAGATACGAAAATTGGGCGATGGTTTAATGCTTGTCAGCGCATCTGGTCTAGTACATCCCGCACTGTGGCGAGAAGTTTGTCCGGTGTGGTGGGTTTTGTCAGGAATTTTGCGGCACCCATATCACTGGCCTGGACCATAGTCTCAATAGAACTTTTTGCTGATAAGAAAATTACTGGAGGCATTGGGTGGAGAACCACTTCAATTGAGTTGAATATGTCGAAACCAGATCGTCCGGGCATCATGATGTCGAGGATAATTAGATCGAATGATTTTTTCTCCCTCTCGGCCAGCAGGAGACGATCCGAGACCTCTTCCCACGAGGTTGAGGTAGTAACATCATAGCCGGAACTTTTAAGAACAAGCCTCAGCATATTTACAGTGTCCAAATCATCATCGACGACCAGGACACGGGGGGTAAACCGATGATATCTCATATTATTTCCGTTACTTCAATGTTCTCGCTGTCATTTTCTTAGCGAATTATATTGAACATATAGTACTTTCAACCTATTATACCTGAGTAAAGTTAGCCTGACTGGTATATGGCTCACCACCCGCACTCCTGTTGCATTATGTACTACCTTCGCCGTAAACAAACAGATCGCCGATGGATTGGCGCATATAATTGCATCGAATGGCATCTCCGAATATAGGAGCAACAGAGAGCGCATGCAATTTTGGGTGGTTTTTCTCGGGTGGGTGGGGCACAGTGTCCGTAGTTACAATCGCGGATATTTGAGGAATGGCGGTTAAGCGCTCAAGGGCGTCTCGGGCAAAGACGCCATGCGTACAAGTTACTATAATCTCTTCAATTCCTTGCTCGACCAAGATCCTGGTCATTTCAAGGACTGATCCACCTGTAGCGATTTCATCATCGTAAATAATGGCGCGTTTATATCCGTGTACCTGCTGCCCCACAATCCCGTCTATGGTTACTTCGGTGTCCGATATACGTTCTTTATTCCCTGCAGTGACCGGTAAACATAGATCTTTGGCGAAGCGGGAGGCAGATTTCGCGTGACCCATGTCGGGTGCAACAACAATAGCATTAGACAAATCGCGTTTCTCGAAGAAAGGCCGGAATACAGGGCGGCTGGTTAACGGATCGGTAGGGATACTGAAGAAACCATGCACCTGGGGAGAGTGCAGAACCATTGTCATGATATGGGTCGCACCAGCTGTTTGGAGCAGATCGGCGATCAACCGGGCTGTGATGGAAATGCGCGGTGCGTCTTTTTTATCCGATCGGGAAAAGGAGAAGTAAGGAATTATGGCATGGACTTCAGCAGCTCCTGCGGAACGAGCGATATCGAGCATAATGAGCAGCTCCATCAGGTGATCGTTCACGGGCTGTGAGAGGGACTGGACGAGGAATACTTTACGAGAGCGTACACTTGCGCCCAGCTGGATATATAAGTTATCATTGCTAAAACGTGTAATTTGGGTCTTTTCAAGAGGAACATTCAGGTAATCGGCGATGTTGCCTGCCAGTTGAGGGTGTGAGCTTCCACTGAAGAAGCGTACATCGTTGGGATCGATTTCGCCTGAGGCCATTCGTTAATCCTCCTTGTTTATTTGGTAACTTCTCAACGTCATGATTATATCAGTCGAAGGCATTAGCATATAGTTTTTTTGCTATCTAGCCTGAATAACCCGGCTTCGTGAGCTAGATTAACCGCAGTCTGATATTCTTGGGGTGTAATCGGTCGGCTAAGCCTCGGATACAACCGGGCATTAAAACATGGATGGTATTGATCCATCAAATTCAGATAAGTATCCCTGGAGATTTCATCCGCCAGGAAGTGAACAACAGCGCTGGTCCCGGCTATGTTATAAGGTAGTATCAAATGACGTACTAACAAACCACGGGTTGCGATACCCTGTTCATCTATCTGCAAATCCCCCACCTGACGGTGCATCTCGCGTATACCTGCCTGGTTCATCCGGGGGTAATTTCTAATTTTTGAATATTTTAAGGCAATGTTGGCATTTGCATATTTCATGTCTGGCATATAAATATTGATAATGCCATCTAGCAATTTCAACATAACCAGCGAGTCATACCCGCCTGTGTTATATACAAGGGGCAGGTTCAGACCATTTTGGGCAGCAATTTCCACCGCCGCGATAATCTGCGGGGCTACGTGAGAGGGTGAGACCAGGTTGATGTTGTGGCAGCCGAGGGATTGCAACTCTAGCATGATGTTGGCTAAAGCATTGGATTCGGTCTCTTTGCCATTACTTGTCTGGCTGATATCGTGGTTTTGACAGAACTGGCAGCGCAGGTTGCAGCGGGTAAAGAATATAGTGCCAGATCCGCGCCAGCCTCGCAGCGGATCCTCCTCGCCCATATGCGGACCATAACTGCTCACGCACGCCCGTAAGCCGGTTCGGCAAACGCCAAGCCTATCTGTGCGACGGTCTACATGGCACTCCCAGCCGCAGCCATCACAATTTACCAGATGCATGGCTGCCTCAGCTGCACGGTGGTGAAGCTCTCCGGTTTTCAATAATTGCAGGTACGCAGGATTGAACTCGGGCATTGTAGATGCTTATTTTCGAGATTCCGCCTCAAGGAGAGCCAGGAAAGATGGCTTTTGCCAAGGTTATGGGTGTAAGAATGCGGGTGGAAGGTGGCACGATTTTCATATGAGATGGTTTTATCTGCGAGGGTGTGTGTAAATTTCGGGATTGACACAGTAAGGTAGGGGACGATTCTCCAGGCCCGCCAGCAGATTTTCGCAAGCCATCTCAGCCATACGACGGCGTACATTCCCAGTGGCAGAACCAATATGGGGTACGATCAGGCAGTTCGGCAATGAATATAGCGGGTGGCAGGACGGGAGTGGTTCGGGATCGGTCACATCGAGAGCTGCTGCGGCGATCCAACCTTCCTGCAATGCATGTACCAGAGCAGTCGTATCCACCATTGGCCCTCGCGCGGCATTGATCAGGATTGCAGTGGTTTTCATCAATCGCAGTGTAGATGCATTGATTACTTTGCGAGTAGCCTCCGTAAGTGGTGCGTGCAGGCTGATAAAATCACTCTGACGCAGGATCACATCGAAGGGAAACCGGACAGCGCCTAGAGCAGATTCAACTTCAGGCCGGGCAATCTCATCTGAGTATAGAATCTTCATCCCAAATCCCCTGGCGCGCTCTGCGACTGCTTTGCCTATCTTGCCCATCCCGATGATACCAAGTGTTGCGCCATTGAGATCGGTACCCAGCCAACCAGCAGGCCGCCAGGTACTCCAACGCCCTTCACGGGCATCGAGGGAGGCCTGTGGAAGGCAGCGAGCCGCAGCGAGTAACAATGCCAGGGTGAGATCAGCTGTGGCTTCGGTGAGTACGCCGGGAGTGTTGCCAACAGGAATCCCTCGTGCTGTGCAGAATGGTACATCGATATTATCATAACCGACTGCCATATTGCTGACCACGCGCAGGTTGGGCATACGCTCGAGAAGATCATGGCAAACAGGAATGGTGAGAAGGCATAAGACACCTTCGGCGGTGGATAGATACGGTTCAAAAGCCGGGTCAAGGCAGGTGGCATCTGCCGGACCCGTGATAGCTTGAACGCGGCCAGTTAAAGAGGCGATCCAGTCAGGGGGCAGCGTATGGGTAAGAAGAACGGTGGGCAGGGACATGGTTTTTATGCAGTATATATCACCAATTGCATAATAATTTCATTATACACGATGTAGAACCTTAAGATTTACCTAACAAAAACCAGCGCCAGGTCGTTCACGTTTGTCTGTGTGGGACCAGGTTTAAGTAAATCTCCCAAAATTTCGAAGAAGTGATAAGCATCATTCCGCGCTAAATAGGTATCAGGTGAGAGGCCTAATCTTCGAGCCCGGTCGAATGACGCACCGGTGACTACTGCCCCGGCAGCATCGGTGGGACCATCACCGCCGTCTGTAGCCAGGGTAACAAGTGCAATGCCTTCTAATCCAGCCAGCCCATCGACTGCTCCCAGGGCAAGCTCCTGATTCCTGCCTCCCATCCCATTTCCCCGGATTGTGACAGTCGTCTCACCTCCCACGATGAGGCAGGCAGGTCGGGTGAGGGGATTACCGCTGGTAACGATCTCACGGGCGATTGTGCTCAGCAGGCGTCCAACCTGGCTGGCTTCTCCTTGCAGGGATGTAGTCAGCAACATGGCATGGAAGTTTTCCATTTTTGCCTGTGCCAGGGCAGCTTCAGCAGCCAACCGGTTGCTACCGACGATCACATTTCGTATGCGCCCAAATAAAACCTCACCTGGTTTTGGTGTGTCAACAATTTCTCCTCGAAGACCACAATTCAGATGACCCGTAACAGGCGCCGGTACCTGGTCACTTATCCT
>Ga0315279_10005422_pt1 | contig 16578 bp, 12 predicted proteins | sample YL17G06_20_MG_FD_203694 | JGI IMG/M metagenome (GOLD analysis project Ga0315279, IMG submission 203694) | Sediment microbial communities from Yellowstone Lake, YNP, Wyoming, USA - YL17G06_20 | ecosystem: Environmental > Aquatic > Freshwater > Lake > Sediment | place: USA: Wyoming | collected...
AGCTGGTGACGCGCTACCAAGGCCACGTGTACGGCCTGGCCTACAGCCTTTCAGATAACTGGACCGACGCCCAGGACATCGCCCAGGAGGCCTTCATCCGCGCGTATACCAACCTGGATCAGTTACGCGACCGCTCGCGGTTTGCCGCCTGGCTGCGGCGGGTGGCCTTCGGGGTGGCGATGGACTGGCTGCGGGCGTTTCGGCCGAAACTCTTTGAACAGTTGGACGGGCAGGCGGACCTGGACAAGCTGGAGATCCCCGACTTCCGCCCCGGTCCCCCGGAAGTTGCCCAGCGACGCGAGCTGGCGGAGGCCGTGCTCGCGGCAGTGGCGTCGCTTCCGCCCAAGTACAGCCTGCCCTTGACGATGTTCCATCTCGACGGGCTGTCGTATCAGAAGGTCGCCGACTTCCTGGATATCCCCCTGGGCACGGCCAAGTCGATGATTCATCGTGCCCAGGCGAAACTCAAGGCCATCTTGGCCGCAACCGCAAAGGAGATGATCCCCGTGGTTCAAGAGGTCTTCAACGAGCACAAGCTGCCGGAGAAGTTCGCTGAGAAGGTACTGGAAAACGTGCCGACGCTGGGCTGGGGAAAGGGCAAGGAATGCACCTTCGCTGGCGCGCTGGAGGCGGCGATGGCCGTCACGGAGCATCCGTGCAAGTACAGCGACATCATGGGCTTTACCGGCCTGGCGTTTCGCGTCCGCTGGTTCAAGGGACCCGACGGCCAGGGAATCTGCCCCTCCTGTGCCGTGGGGGAGATGGAGGAGGAGATCGCCGCCGCCGAGCGGGCTACCGGGTGGCCGCTGAAGATCGAAGTGCACTGTGACGACAGGCAGCGCATTGTTGAGTCCATCAACGCAGGGAGACCGGTACCCGCCTACGACGGTACGGAGGACATGGCCGTCGTCTACGGTTACAGCGAGGGTGGGAGGAAGTTCCTTGTCCGCGATTATCACAAAGGCGATCAGGCCCAGGAGCTTGACGCCGGGAAGATCGGCTGGCTGTGGCTGATCCTGGGCAAACGCAAAGCCGGCCTGTCCCGCCGAGAGGCCGTGATCGAGGGCCTGCGGATCGCCGTGCACAACTGGCGGCGCGAGGTCGGCCGTGAAGGCCCCGGCGAGTACTGGTACGGGCCGGCGGCTTACAGGGCGTGGTCGGGGCATCTTGCCCGCTACGATTCGCTGCCCAATGACAAGCGGAAGCTCTTGGGGCATGTGAACTGGTGGAACATGTTCACCCTGATCGACGCACGCCGCTCGGCAGTGGCATTCCTGGATGAGAACGCCGGCTTGCTTGACGGGCATGCCCGTAAGGGGATGTTGGAAGCATCAAGCATATACAAGCAGGCCTCAGCTTTCCTGGAATCCGAGGTCCTTGCCAAGGGCGGGTGTTTCCTGCTTTTTGCGCGGGGCAAGTCGCTCGCGGATTGGACACCGGATATCCGCCATCGCGAGACGGAACTGCTGACCGAGGCGGAACGATATGATGCACCCGCCATCGCGGAGCTGGACAAGGCGCTCGCCGCGGAGCGCAAACGCTGAACGCGGGGGAAGGTCTCTTTCTCAGGGCGGACTGTGCTGCCCATTTCCGTCAAGCGTCGGGCAGGCGGCGCCGGCGTCCCATCGCCACAAGCTCACACGCGCCGTGATCCGGAAGGCCACGCTATAAGATAGAGGCAGGAATAGTCACAATTCCCGGCATTTGCCCGGACAGGAATCTATGTAATATGATGTTGCAAAGAACATCGCCGGTGCATGGAGAACCTTCATCTGATCTGGCTGGATCTCATCGGATGCACGGAACAAAGGAAAGAGCATGAGGATACATCCTGTAAACCCGGCTGAGGCGATCATCGCCTGCTTTTTCGACTATAGCCTGAATCCCCAGAAGCAGTGGGTGCTGGAGGCTGCTCCGACCACGCGGAACCTCCGCATGGGGCGGACCTACACCACCACGATCACCTGGGACGCCGCCCAGCCCGACAAGACGGCCTTCACCTGGAGCTGGCAAGGGCGCATCGACGTCTCCCGCTACGACGGTCTGCTTATCCAGGCGGCGCTGCCGTCGTGGGCGACGATGAAGTTCTCCGCTAAGGTCGACGGCCGCTGGCAGCTCATCAGCGAATCGCCCGGCTGCGACGCCCACGAGGACTATGCCGGACCGTTCCAGGGCCGCATCCTGGGAGGCCTTCGCCTGGAGTTCGTTCCTCACCAGCGATTCACCGGGTCGTTCAGGACCTATTACATCGGCGTGTATCACTCCGGGCGGCTGAACGACTGGCTGGCCTACGAGAACCCGGACGTATATCCCGCCGATTGGCCGGAGTTCATCAAGACCGAGCAGCAGTGGAACATCAAGCCTCAGATCGGCCTGTATTTCGGCGTCGAGGACCTGCCCGCGCTTCGCCAGAAGCTCTCACGACAGCCTTACGGGCGTTTTGCCGACATCCTGCGAAGGCAGGCTCACGAATACCTGGCCCTGGAGCCGGAGAAGCAGATTCGCCGCTATCAGCGGTGCGGTGCGCGGACGTTGTCCTATTCCGCCCGCAGCCGGGACCGCGGCACGCCGCTTTGGCGGCCGATGGAACAATGCGCCTTCTTCGGCCTGCTGGATGGCGATACCCAGCTTACCCGGATGGCGCTGCGCTGCGCTTTGGCGCTGGCTTGCACCGACCAGTGGGGGGAGAGCCTCGTCCAGCACGACTTCCGCGGCAGCGCCTGCGAGTGGCGGAGCTTCTACGAGAACCACACGTGCGTCGCGATCGCAGCCGTCATGGACTGGGCCGGAGGCGCGCTGACCGTCCACGGCCGGGACGTGCTCTGCCATAGCCTGTACTTCAAGGGCCTTTGCCGCATGAAGTACGACTTCGCGCGCAACGAGTACATCTACGGCATGAACCAGGGCTGCGTTTTCAGCCCCGGGAGGATCATCACGCTCCAGGTGTTGCGGAAGTACTGGCCGCGCGTCGATTGGGAGCTCTCGCAGGCGTACAAAGACCTCGATGAGACGGTCCGACGGACGATCTATGACGACGGCGGCTATGGGGAGGGGCCTCTCTATTACAGGGCCGTGGCGCACTATGCGCTTCTTTCGTACATGCTCCAGTCGCGTCAGCAGCAGGCGCCTGTGAGGGAACTGGTTCCGCCGGGCTTCCTCAAGGGGGCCGATTACATGGGCATGTACGTCGCGACCGCGCCGCCGCACGAGATGCTGTGGCTCAGCGACGGCGCCGCCCACGGTCGCACCACCGACTGGCTTGCCATGTTCGCCGCCATCACGGGCGACGAGCGGTGGAACGGATCCCTGGTCGACTCCCTGGGGTCCCCTGAGCTGGATGGCTCGGTTGGTTCGGACGTCGCCGCGGCCTGGCTGGGCACAAGCGTCAAGACGCTGATCTTCGGGCCATCCGACCTCTCGCGCCGCCGGCCGATGGTCCCGACCTTCAAGATTCACGCCAGCACCGGCCACGCTACCAGTCTCCGCGAGACCGAGCGAGGGCCGATTCGCCTGCATCTATCCGGTTCCAGCAAGACCGAGGGTCACAGCCACCAGGACAAGGGCGCCATGATCCTGGAGGCCTTCGGCGAACCGCTACTGATCGACCGAGGCATCACGTTCTACGGTGATCCCGTGACGGAGATTCTCAAGATCGCGCGGCTGCACAACCTGCTGGCGCCCTCGGGCGAAACCGGCGACGACCTGGAGCAGATCAACCCTTGCCCGGCGGGCGTCTGCCCGGTTGGGTCGGGCGATGAGAAATCCCTGCACCTGGAGATCGACACAACGGCGGCCTGGGGAGGCAAGGTCAGCAAGATGCTCCGCGCCATCGACTCGCCCGATCCCCTGCATTTCACCATCACTGACCACGCCGAGCTGACTGAACCGACAGCCGTCACCTTCCACCTGCACAGCCGCTTCCCGCTTACCGTCAATGGAAACACAGCCACCTTCCAGGCCGGTAAGAGCAAGCTGCTGGTGACCTGGGACTGGACGGGGGAGGTTGTTTCCGCCGGCGAGGAGCTTTGCGACGGACACCACCAGCCGGTCAACCACCTCGCCGTCCGGGCAGGCGCAGCCAGGCGCCATCGCCTTGTGACACGGCTGGAGATTGAGTAGGCCGTAGGGTGGGCAACAGGTTGCACGGCCTAGAGGCTCACCGCCTGGATGCCCTCTTGGCCTCGTCGATCATGGCGTGGAGGTTCTCTTCAGGGGTCTCGCGGCCGACCTGATCGCCCGTGCCGACGATGACCCGCGGGTTGCCCTTGAAGGCCTCAAGAATCTCGCCCACCTCGCGACGGACATCGTCCGGCGTTCCGCGAATCAGGGTCTGGACGGTGTGGACGTTGCCGTTCATGGCGGTTCGTCCCCGCAACACCCGCTCGACCGTCTTGAGCCCCTCAAGCCCATCGACATCGCCGCCGGGGGGGCGCTCGAACGGACAGACGCAATCGATGCCGATAGCGGCGAAGTCCGCCACGGTTTCCATGCACCGGCCATGGAAGTGCACGTGCAGCAGCCTGTCGTGCCTGTGGACCTCGCTCGCCACGGCGGCGATGACGGGCTTGTCCCATCGCCGCCACATCGCAGGGCCTATCAGCGAGTTGCAGCTCCAGGCGCAGCCGATCACGAAGCTCTCGAAAGGAGTCTTCTCGCAGAGCACGCCGACCTTGGCGGTCATGTGGGCGATGTACTTCTCCTGGAGCGCCTGGAACAGCTCAGGATTCTCCACGAAATCAATAATCGCCGCCTCCAGCCCGCCCTGACGAGCGCAGGCGTAGAAGTCGAAAAACGGCACGCCCAGCCAGCCCTCCAATAGATAACTCTCGCCCACTTCCTCCCACGCGCGGACCATTTCCCGCGCGTCTAGGCCGCTTGGGTCAGGCAGGTTCGCATCCTCAAAGGCGGCAAGGTCCCGGTGCAGATCTTTGACAGGCCGCTCAATCTCCCAGGCTGGTTCGTGGCGGTCAAAAAGGCTCCTGCTGATAAGTTCCCCGTGCGGCGTCTTGATTGCCCGGCAGACTTCCAGGCGGTCCTCGCTGACCCACCGCTCCCGGGAGCGGCTGGTAACCCTGTCGTTGGGAATCGAGGGAAAGGCGATCCCCCAGCCTTCGCAGGAGAACTTCTCGAAGGTCGTCTTCAGCGCAAGGTGAAAGGGGACCTCACGCTGGAAGCGGATCATGTCCACGCCGAGCACCTTGGCCGGGTAGTAATACCAGAACTCCGGCGCGATGGCGACACGGTCGCTCCAGCGCCCGCGATAGGCGTTGAGCATCCGCTCCTTGCCGGTGCAGGCGGGGGTCGCCGCGGCGACTGGTCGCGGCGGGGCGCGCCCGGTCAGATCCGCCATTGGACCTCCACAGCTTGTCTCGATTCGGCGCTGCGCTTGATGTGGGCGATAAGGTTGTCCACATCGTAGCCGGTCAGACGGGACTGCGCGCCCTGAAGGCCCTTTTCGATGTTGGAGCAGAAGAACTCGACGGCACGGTCGAAGGGCGACACCGGTGCATAGCGGTACTCCATGGCCGCGCCCTTGCTGTTGTCATAGTGCACGAGCATTGACGCCTTGGCATCGACCTGGTCCCACGCGGAGCTGTAGATGTCCAGGCGTCCATTGACGCCATTGATCTCGACCCGCTCGTCCCACCCGTCGCGGAGAAAGCCCACGCACGTCAGCGGATGCGCCAGGGCCTCGAACAGGACTGTTCCGTTGTCAGTTTCCATGAGGGAAGTCGCCTGCACGTCGCAATCCATTCCGGCCGGTGCGTGCATCGACGCAGAAAGCCTCTTCGGCCGGCCGAGGAAGAACAACACCAGGTCAAGGATGTGGCTGCCGCCGCAGACCAGGATGCCGCCGCCATACTTGCTCCGCACTGCCGACGCGCCACCTGCGGGCACGTGGAATATCCCGCCGGACGGCGCCGCGTCCCATAAGTTACCCCAGCACTGGTGTGTGCGGATGTGCGTGGAGACGATCCGCCCAAGCGATGGCAGCAGTTCCTTGGCCTTCTCCACCGCGGGGATGAACCGCTTCATGTAGGAGGTGTAGAAGATGGTGTTGCTCCGCTGGGCTGCCTGGACGATCTGGAGGGCATCGTCGGCGTTCTCGGCCAGGGTTTTTTCGCAGATGACGGCCTTGCCGGCCTCGATGGTGGCAAGACAGATCGCCTTGTGGGCCGAGGACACCGTCGTCACGACCACCGCCTGGACCTGCTTATCGGCGACGACTTGCCTGTAGTCAGCCGCGTACCGCGCGCCAAATCGCTCCGCCCAGGGCCGGGCTGCCGATTCCGACAGGTCGCACACCCACACCACACTGGCCCCGGCTTTTTGAAGTCCGGAAAAATGGAACCTCGAGATCCCCCCGCATCCGATTACGCCCACGGTGACGCTCATTGCGACGCTCCTCGTGCGCCAGGATTCCTGCGGTTGAACTCATCGAACACCTCAAGCATGTACTCATAATTCAGCAGCGGCATCCCCGGAAAGACCGTGTTCGAGGTGCTGAAGACGTACCCGCCCCCGGGGGAGGCATGCTCCAGGCAATACAGCGCCGACGCGCGGATCGCCTCCCTAGGCCCGTCCTGAAGGAGGCTGCACTGGACGTTACCCATCAATGCAAGCCTGCCGTACGTGCGGCGTTTCACCTCGGCGATGTCCACCCCTGCCATCGGGTCGATCGACTGGAGGCAGTCCGCCCCCAGCGAAAACAACTGGTCAAGGATGGGCATGATCTGCCCGTCGGTGTGGAGGAAGGCCAAGGCCCCGCGCTGCTTGACGCGCTGCACCTGGCGCAGCCAGTAAGGAGCGACGAACTCCGCGAACTGCACCGGCGAGATGAACGGGCCGGCGTTGAAAGCCACATCGTTGGGCATGTAGATGAAGTCCGCGCCCGCGTCGATCAGGCGGTCTATCCTGTCCAGCGCATCCCTGCACTTGCTTTCGGCCGCCGCATGAATCCTGGAAGGGGCCTCGACGAGGTCGACGGCGAATCGCTCCCAGGCATCCAAGCCGCTATAAGTTGCGGCTTGGTGCCTGCCCCAGTCGCCGACCGCCTCAATCGACCACACGCCGCCACCCACCATCCCGCCCACGAGTATGTCCCTACCGAAAGACTTGACCGCAGCGGCCACCCCGTCGGCATCCCCCCACGGCCAGTACACCGCAAGCGAGTCCCAGCGGTACCGCTCGATGATGCATGCGTATATCTCCATGCAGCAGCCGACGGCGGCTGCCTTCTCCCCGGCCGTCATCTTGGCCCAACTGTTGCGGTCCGGGAAGCGCAGGCCGAATGCCTCCTGCTCCAGCTCGAACATCGCCTCAAAGTGCGGCGGCCGGTCTGGCTGCTCGAACCGCAGAGACTTCAGCATCCTCTCGCGCCCGTTCATCAGGCTCACTCACCTGGCCCTATGGTCCCACCTGCGCGGCTGGCGCAGGCCGGTCAGGCCGCCCACGCGGATCGCCTCGGCCCATAGCGAGGCCATCAGCTTCATCCCCTCGGCGTTGGGATGGACCGGATCGTCCCCGTAGAACCGCTGCTTGTCGCGCGAGTAGGCGTCGAAGAAGTCCGGGCCGCGCGACAGCCCACGCCGCGCGATGATGTCGTCAATAACCCGGCAGTAGGACGACAGGATCGCGGGTGCGCCCTCGGCGTAGTCGTAGCACGGCCGGGCAAGGAAGATGGCCTCCGCCTTTGCCTCGTAGCGATGACAGAGGAGGTCCACGATCGCTTCCAGGTCCCCCCCGACCTCCTCCGCGCTGCGGAGGGCGCGCTCGTCGTTCACGCCCAGGTGGATCAGCCAAGTGCTCGGCCTAAGCAAGGACAAGCGGTCCTGCCAGTTGCGATCTTCCCTCATGAGCTTGAGGTAGTCGCAGGTCTTGTATCCGCCCCAGCCCTCGTTGGCGATGAACACCGGCCGCGCCAGCGACTCCGACAGCAGGTCGTTCAGGTCCGTCATCCAGCTCTGCATGCACTTCCATTGTGAACAATGCGCCAACGTCGTGGGGCCTAGCTGCGGGAAGTTTCGGCCATCCCGACAGACCGCTTCGGAAGGAAAGATACTCGCGGACAAGTCGCCGGTCCTGTCGAAAACGTGGCCGAAATATCCTTCCGTGATGCTGTCGCCGATGGCGGCGAAGATCGTCCCGATGCCGATGCGACTATACTCAAGCTCAACGCGGGATGCGCCCGAACGATCGCGCGCCACGGCGGTCAGAGAGTATTCCCCCTGCGGAAGTCCCCTCAGCCTGACGGCTTGCCTCCCCCGCCGTAACGAACTCTCCTGCGTCTTCCCGTTGTCACCAGAGAGGGAGAGCCTGACGCTCGAGATGGCCGCGTCCAGGAAATCAGTCGAGATGTCCAGGTCCGGAGAGGACTGGATGTAAGGGATTGTGTACTTGTCTCGTGCATCCGGCACTTCCAGGAACAGGGCATGCTCGTCAAGATCGGGTCTGAAGACCCCTGTACCAATCCGAAGCCTGAGTTGTGCCGTCATGGCGCTGCTCTCTTTTCCCGCCCGGCGCGACCTCGGCCGATTAGAGCTTCGAGCAATCGCAAGACCTCATATCCTCGGCATCACGTTTCCGCCGCAGACCGGCAGGTACACGCCGGTGATGAAGGCGGCCAGTTCGCTGGCAAGGAAGGCCACGGCGTTGGCGACGTCCTGGTCCTGCCCGCGGTGGCGAAGGGGGATTTCCTTCTCGTAATCCGGCTGGCACTCGGTGGAGCTTGCGCGGAACTTGTCGCTGATCATCCACCCCGGCGCCACCTGGTTGACCGTGATGTTGTACTGGCCGACCTCTGCGGCAAGGACCCTCAGCACGCCGTCCATGCCCCTCTTGCCCGAAACGTACGCCGACTGGCTGGGGTGGCACTGCATGGCGCATTCCGTGTTGATGCCGATGACGCGACCCCATCGCTTCTTGATCATCGCCGGGACGAACGCCTGGGCCATCAGCACGTTATGAAGCACGCACGAGCGGAATTGGCTTTCGTAGTCTTCAGGCGCCTGCTCCAGCATCGTCGTCCAGGCGTACTGGATCACCGCGTTGTTGACGATGATGTCCGGATCGCCGATGGTCCCGGCGACTTCCTCCTTCATCCGGGCCACCGATTCCCGCTCGGTGACGTCCGCCTGAATGGTCACCGCACGTCTGCCCATGGCCTGGACCTCTTTGCGGAGTTTCTCGGCCATGTCCTTGTTGCCGTGGTAGTGGACGGCCATGTCCGCCCCGCACCGCGCGAGCGTCCTCGTGATGACGCGCCCAAGTTCCCCCGTCGCCCCCGTCACCAGCGCAAGCCTGTTCGAAAGATCGATCTTCATTTGGGATCCTCGTTCGGCGTCCGGCCCACGACCATCGCGAGGCGTCTGCGCATGATTATATGGTCTCCGGAGGTTTCGAGAACCATCAAGGACCACGATACTGGCATTCCCCCGGACCGTACGTTGCCCGACATGTTGATTCAGCCCTGCCCGGTCTTCGCCCGGAGGACCAGTTGTATCAGTCCCTGCGCGGTGTCGTGGAAGATCGCCTTCACTTCCGTATCGTTGAGTTTCAGATCCGTGCAGGCGTCGCGGATCGCTCGCAGGGCTTCATACATGTAGAGGGTATAGGTTGCCTCGATCCGAGGGCTTTCGCGCCGGCGGTTGAAGTGGAAAGGATGGCTGGTCAGGTTGACGTACGTCTGGCCTTCCCACCTCTGCCGGCCCCGCATGTAGAACACCGGGTTGTCGGTGCCATAGAGAATTCGTTCCGGTCCCAACAGCTCCAGCGCCAGCCGGTGGACCGCGGGATTGAGCACCGCCGAGTTGTCGAAGTAAAGCCCCTTCTGGCCGGCAAGCTGCGGCAGTGCCGCCTGGGCATGCGGCTCGGTGTAGCACCGGCCAAGGTGGGCGATCACCAGCGTGATGTCCGGGTAGCGGCTGTGGATCTCCAGCACCTCGCGAACGTTACGGGGATCGGCCAGCCTTCCGGCCCGTGGCACGTGCAGCGTGACCCAGGATCGCCTCGCATTGAGCACCTCCAGCGCCCGGTGGGGCAGGAAGTCAAGGATGCTGGACTCCAGGTAGTAGTCGCGTGTGTGCGGCGTGCGACCGAGCAACGTGTAATACGGCTTGACGCCGATCACGCCGGGTTTGCGCAACTCCGCCTCCAACTGCTGGACGGTCCAGGAGGGGTCCAGCAGAGACAGGCTCCACCACCCGCGGCGAAGGCATTCGGCGCGGAGGTATTCGTTGACGGCGGGAAGGTCGAAGTCCAGGTTCGGCGAGCCGAAGCCCAGGCATTGCACCCCCCGGCCCGGGAATGCGGTTTCGATGCAGTGCTGCGCGGTGGCGGCGTCGATCGGTTCGGCCACCTCGTTGACCCAGTATTGGCGGCGCATTTCCTCCGTCATCGGCCAACGACGCAGATGCGCCGGGAAGACGTGGGTGTGCGCGTCTATGATCCGCGCGGGCACAAAGCCCTCCAGATGCTCCCGCCAGAAGGCCCTGTCCACCTCGGTGTACTTCCAGACGAAATACAGGTCTTCCGTGCCCGTCATGCCGGCCCCTTCTCGACGGCAAGGGGCTGCATTGATTCAACGTACCGCTCAAGGGAATCCTGGTAGACCGCGGAGTCCGCCCCTGGCCGGTACGTGCGGAATGACGGCGCCATCGCGGCGGAGATCTCCACCAGGGGACGCTTGGCCTGGGCAATTCCTCGCGCCAGCATCGCCGCCCCCAGCGCGCTGGTGTCAGGCTCGGTGGTGCAGGCAAGCTCCATCCCGGTAATGTCGGCGATGATCCGGGGGGTGATCTCGCTGGCAGCCCCCCCGCCGCACATGAGAAGCCTCTCCACGGGGACGGAGGCGTCCTGGAGCATCAGGAGGTACCGCCCCAGTTCCAGGCAGAGGCCCTCAACCACACTCCGCAGGACGTGGGCTTGCCCATGGTGAAGACGCAGACCCATCAGCCGGCCCGGTGTGTTGTCTGCCAGCCCCGCCCCACCGTAACCGGCCAGCAGCGGCCAGAAGATCAGACCCTCGCTTCCAGGCGAGACGGTGCGAATGATGTCGTCCACTGCGCCAACGCCCGCGGACTGAAGCCCCATGAGCCTGGCCGCCCACGAGATGGCCGACCCGCCGTTTCCCATCGAGGCGATCTGACCGTAAAGTCCGTCGATCACGTGCGTGCAGTTGAAGGCCCCGGGCACGGCAGGAGCCATGAGCCTGTCACCCACCGCCAGAAGCACCCAGGCGGTGCCCGCCCCGAACATCACCGCGCCTGCGGCGGTGGCGCCGACTCCCATTGCGGCAGCGTACTGGTCGTGCACGGCGGGGCCGACAGGAATGCCGGCCGGCAGACCCGTCTTACGGGCGATATCCTCCAGCAGCGCCCCGGCCGGTTGGCGAGCGGAGACAAGGTCCGGAAGCTGCGACTCGCTGAGGCCAAGCCGCTCCAGAAGCTCGCCGTCGGCACGCCGCTGGGAAGGGTTGTACAGCATCCCCAGCGACAGCGACGTGGCGTCGTGAGCGGCCCGGCCGCAGAGGCGCCCGACAATGGTGTCCCCGACAAACGCGATCCGGCTGCGCCTCAGCAACCCCGGCTGCTCGTGCTCGATCCGAAGCAACTGGCCCAGTGCGACCGTGCTGCGGTCGCAGCCGATGTGGCGGACCAGCCAGTCGCGTCCCACTTTCTCCGTAAAGGCCGAATTCAATGAGCCGGCGCGACCGTCCAGCCAGCTTATCACCGGTCCCAGTGGGTTGCCCTGGCGGTCCAGCAGTTGCAGCGCCCCTCCCTGGCTGGAGACGCCTATGGCCTCAACCGAGGATGTTTCGGCCTTCGCGCCCAGGCTTGCCAATGCGTTGATTGCGGCGGCGAAGATCTCTTCGATGTCCTGCTCGACCCCGTTACCGGGAAGGTTGCGGACGCTGATCGCCTGCGAGGACCGCGCCAGCACTCCCCCGTCTTCATCCGCAAGCAGGGCCTTGACGTTGGTGGTTCCCAGGTCCAGACCGATGAACATGGTCACACCTCGACGTAATCGGCGCCCAGGATGGAAGCGGCCAACTTGATACGGCGCCGCGCGTCGCCGAAGCACACGGCCAGGTGGTGCGGGCCGCCGGCGAGCGCGTAATCGGTGAGAAACTCGCGGACGTCGCGGGCGGGAGAGAGCTTGAAGTGCGGAACGGCAAGTCCCTCCAGCGGGCCGAAATCACTGATCGTCATCGCGCAGGCGATCAGCCGCCAGCGCCCATCCGCGCCTTGGGTCAGCGACATCAGCGTTGCGGGACCCGGCTGGAAGCTCGTCGCCAGCGCCAATTGCCCCATCCGCGTACGGGTGATGGGGCTTGTGCGAACACGGAGCGGGACTTTGCGGTCGCGCCGCGCCATCGCGACGTTGGCCTCGCCCATGTGGCTCATCAGGACGGCGTTGCCCCCAAAGTCGATGGTGAACATCTCCGCGAAGCTGGCCGGAGGGTTGAGCCAGTTGAGCAGACACGTTCCGGCCGCGGAGACGACATCGCCTTCTCCCCCAAACCCGACTCCCTCCGCCATCAGCCGGCTCGCAGCCACGAATGGCACCGTCAACGTGCGCGGGTCCTCCCCCATGGCCAGGAACTGGTAGCTCATTGCATCGAGCCGATCCCCCTCCACAATTGCCCGCATCGCGATTTCCATTCGCGCTGTGGCCTGTAGGTCCTCTTCCCGCACGTCCCCTGCCACCTCATATTCGCGACTGTATTCACTCACCAGGGCCTGAACCTTATCGGGAGAGGCATTCTCCGCTTGGCATATGAGCCGCTCCATCGCCAGCGGAACCGTCCGGCAGCCCAGCGTCGCGGCCAGGTGAGTTGAGTCCACCGCGATGTCGCCCATGCCGGGGAAGGGATACCCCAGCAGGCCGATTCGGGCCTGACGGAGCCGCCGGCAGGCCGCCGCTGCAACGAAGAAATCGCCCAGGCGCTCCATCGCCCCCTCGTCGCGCAGGTGAGAGGTCGAGTATTCGAAGCGTACGCCGCTTCGCACCAGCACGTTGGCCAGGTCCTGCGTACCGTGGACCCCGTGATTGTCGGACATCGCCGGATAGTCGAAATCCCCCTCCACGGCGAAAAGCTCCTGCGTGTTCCACAGCAGGATTGGCAGACTGGTCCGTTGGAGTGCGTCAAGGGCGTTGAGGCTTGGCGAATACGTCAACAGGACCACCACGATCGCGTCGAGTTGGCGCGCCTCGAAGTCCGCGACCATTGCCTCGATGTCCTCCTTCCGAAACACGGCGCCGGTGAAGCTTACCTCCGCCAAGCGGTCCAATCGCGGCAGGACCTGCTCTCGCAGCCAGTCCTCCCGCCGGCGGCGCAGATCAGGGGCCAGCGTTTCGTAGAGTTCCAGCGTCAAGGCAAGCAGGCCCACCCGAGGCGGCCTCCAGGCCGCGACATGCAGCGGCCTGGAGACCTCAGGCCGCAAGGGCGTGTTCATTTCACTTTCCTCGGCTTAGCGTCGGACCCGTATGTGCTGCCCGGTCCATCCCTGGCGGACCAGGCCGCCGGACGCGACTGTCTGCCGGCGAACCGCCATCCGCTGCGGGACGCGGTACGGGTGACAGGATGCTCGCCGGTAAACCAAGGGCACACCGGCTGCACGCGAAGCCTGGCAGCCGCCCTCGGCGGGAATCTTATCCAACCATTCTTCCCGCGGCAACTGTTGCCGCCGCGGACCCGGGGTCTTTCAGTTCTCCGGTTTATCCATGTCGCGCCCGTCTCGGGCGCGCGTGGGGGGGCCGTCTCGGACCCGCAAGACTAAGCTCTCGCAGGCGAGACGCCTGCGGCACTCGCGGGCAAGATGCCCGCGACACGGAGAACTGAAAAAAACCTGGCCCAGGACCTCGGGGCAGGGCTTGCATACCTGCGCAACGAGCGCCCAGCCGGGTCATCGGATGACCGGACTGCCGGATGCCTGGACCACCGGAATACCGAGGGACCGGATACCGCGGCCACAATTCGCGATTCGCCACTCGCGATGCGCGATTCCCCCGGTAGACCGTGCTTACCTGCACAAAGCTTCTCCGGGTAGAATCATCAGCCTGTTTGGCGTCGGCGGCTGCGACTCCCTGGCCGAACAAGCAAGCAGGAGACGACCATGGCGAAGATCGAGGTCCGCAAGGCAACCGAGCAGGAGTTGAACCGGCTGGGCTGCAAGGGTTGGCCCATCTGGACCTGCGAGGTCAGCAAGTTCGACTGGCATTACGACGAGAAGGAGACCTGCTACGTCCTGGAAGGCCAGGTCACCGTGACGGCCAAGGGGCAGACCGTCTCCTTCGGCCCAGGCGACATCGTAACCTTCCCCCAGGGGCTGGACTGCGTCTGGGACGTCTCCGCACCGGTGAAGAAGCACTACAAGTTCGGATGAGCGCGCGTCCGGGGAACCCGAACCTGCATGTTTGGACGCGACCCCCCACGGGCCAAATACTTCCTCCGTCTTCCGTCGGTTGGACCCGATGACCGGTTGGTGGCCCTGACTGCCAGGATTTGCACGAAACACCAAAAACCCGCCAATCCGGCATATCATGACCCAATACCTAGGGCCATTGGATAGATGAAACGCAGTATATTGGGCTTTGGCACGCTGTTTGCCCACCCTCCAAGATGGCGGTTCAAGACCGTGCCTCGGGGTACGCGGGTACTTCATTTTGTGGGTAGGCATGGATAGTATTCAAGTCAGGCATTTGGTTTCAGGAGACAGGAAATGAGCGTCAAACACCCCTACGTAACTTCCGCTGGCGGGCTGGTCAAGACCATCAATCAACTCCGCAAATCATTTCCAGCCACGGTGACAGCCCAAACCCTCAAGCGCCTGGGGTTTGCGCCAAAGAATGAGACTTACATAGTCAATACCCTTCGCTACCTTGGCGTTATCGACGAAAAGGGACAGGCGACCCAGCAGGGGAAGAAAGCATTCGCCCAGCATCCTGATGAGGGATTCCAGGTGGAATTCAGCGCACTCGTAGAACGTGCATATTCCGCGCTCTTCCAACTTTATGGCCCGCAAGCATGGGCGTTGGATACAGACAAACTGATCACGTTCTTCCGGGATATTGATCAGTCAAGCGAAGTGGTCGGGAAACGGCAGGCAATCACGTTCCGGACTTTGGCGCAGAAGGCGGGGCACCTTGAGGTGCCTGAATCGCCCAAGCCGGGTCCCACGGGTGCACCCTCTCGCGTAAAGGCTGCAAAACCCAGGGCGAAGGCTGCTACTCGAACCCCGACTCAGTCTGAAATCCAGGGCGAGCCTTCTCCCGCAAACCGGAAGTTTGGATTGACTGTCAGGATTGAGGTGAATCTACCGGCAGAGGGCGATCAGGCGACCTATGACAGGATCTTCAAAAGTATCAAAGAGAACCTCCTGAATGAATGATCCCCTGCACTTGTTTGAGCAGATTGCGAGAAGGGCTTACGGGTTCACGGACCGGGATAGTCGCGAACCGCGCAGTGAGCATCCGTTTGAAGTAAGGAATGTTCACGAAAAGCTTCCGCCCGTGGTCCGCGAGCTTTTTGACAATGGGCATTACTCGCAAGCTACCTTTGAGGCCTTCAAGTTCGTTGACAAACTCGTTCAGCACATTTCTCGTGTCTCGGAAACCGGACAGAAACTGATGTTCCAGGTTTTTTGCGCAGAATCACCAAGGCTTGCTCTGACTTCCAACGCAACCGCTACGGAGAAGGACGAGCAGAAGGGGTTTGGGTTCCTGTTTGCGGGGGGTATCTTGGCTATAAGGAACCCCCGCGGACACGAAATTGATATTCCTGACTCACCTGACATTTACCTCGATCATCTCGCCTTCGCCTCAATGTTGCTGCGGAGACTGGAACAGGCAGGTATCAAATGCTGCGTCTCACCACAAGCCCTCTGAATTCTCCCGGCCCGGGCCCAGTATCCTGGGATGGGACCTTCTGGCTCGCCTTTCTCCTGTGAGGGTGTAGATACTGGGATCCGCAATCTGCGATTGGCATTCTGCCTGGGCTCGGGACAGGCTATCATGCTTCTGCAAAGCCCGAAGCATGATCCAAGGAGTCAGCATGTCCTGGCCGGATGGAAAGAAGTGGGTCTATTCGATCACCTATGACGAGGGATGCCAGGCGCTCCTGGAACACGCGTTGCCGATGCATCGGCGCTACGGCATCCCCGGCCACGTGGCGCTGGTGGCCGGGCAGATCGGCGTACCGCGAAACTGCCCCGGCAGCAGTTACAACGGCATGATGATCCTCTCTGCTGCGGAGATCCGGATGCTCCGCGGGGAAGGCTGGGGCGTCTCATGCCATTCCATGACCCACGCGGCCACCACGGAGGCCAACGCCGAGGAGGAGGTCGTTCGCAGCCGCAAGGTGCTGGAGGACGCCTTGGGCATGCCGATCCGCGTCTACTGCGTCCCCGGCGACATGAACAGTTACCCTGCCGCACGGGCGGTGGCGCAGCGGGCAGGGTACGACGCCATCCTGACGATCCACGACGACGTGAACAGCCCCTCCTGCGACCTGTACTACCTTCACCGCGTGCCGCTGCATGCGCAGTACCCTCCACCCTTTTTCTCGGAGTTCGACCC
>Ga0315279_10005424_pt1 | contig 16576 bp, 9 predicted proteins | sample YL17G06_20_MG_FD_203694 | JGI IMG/M metagenome (GOLD analysis project Ga0315279, IMG submission 203694) | Sediment microbial communities from Yellowstone Lake, YNP, Wyoming, USA - YL17G06_20 | ecosystem: Environmental > Aquatic > Freshwater > Lake > Sediment | place: USA: Wyoming | collected...
TTTTCTGAAGAGGAACATATAGAAAAGTCTGATACAATTAGAGAATTAATTAAAAATGGAAGTATTTATTTGGCAGTGAAGGGATATGTAAAGGGCAGATATTCAATAGGAAAAGCTGCAAATTTAGCAAATCTTCCACTATCTGAATTCATGGATTTAGTAACAGAGTTAGGGATTGCCTCTAAGATTGAGATAGAAGATGTACTTCAAGGGTATGACAATTTAAGGAAAATTTCAGGCTAATTAAAGATTGGAAATAAATTATGAAAGGAAAATAAAAACTTTCCAAAATCAAATGGAGTTAATATTTTTTTTAGAAGATTTTTTGCTATTTTCCGAGAAGGTTGGAATGACTCGATTTCAATTGGAAGCGCCTTTTCAGCCAAAAGGTGATCAAGCAGAAGCTATTGCAGCACTTGTAAAGGGTTTAAAATCCGGTAAGAGATTTCAAACTTTATTAGGTGCCACGGGCACGGGAAAAACTTTTTCCATGGCAAATGTAATTCAAGCTGTCCAGAAACCAACCCTTATTATCTCGCATAATAAGACCTTAGCGGCTCAATTGTACCGGGAATTCAAAGAATTCTTTCCCCATAATGCCGTAGAATTCTTCATTAGTTATTATGATTTCTATCTACCTGAAGCATATGTGCCCTCCAAGGATCTTTATGTTGAAAAAGAAACTTCCATTAATGCGGAAATTGCTAAGTTGCGCCTTTCTACGATTCAATCAATTTTAACCCGAACCGATGTCATTGTTATAGCCTCTGTTTCATGCATTTTTGGCCTTGCAGACCCCAGCGAATTAATCAGCCTAATTCCCTCTTTAGAAGTCGGGCAGACTATTGACCGCGATAAAATCCTGGAAAATCTCGTCATTATCCAATATCGCCGTGATGACTTTGATTTCAAAAATGGCACCTTCCGCGTCCGAGGTGATACGGTCGATGTATTCCCCGCCTCCGGAGAAACAGCATTTCGTATCGAGATGTTCGGCGATCAAATTGAGAAAATTACAGAAATACATCCGCTTACTGGAAATACAATTCAAGAGCATCAGCAAATTCAGTTTTTTCCCGCGGTCGAGTTCATTTCCACCGAGGAACGCATTGCCAAGGCGATTCCCATAATTCAAAGCGACCTCGAAGACCGGATTGCAGAGTTTGAAGCCCACAATAAATTGGTTGAAGCCCAACGCTTACGGGCTAAAACAAATTACGACCTTGAAATGCTACGGGAACGCGGATGGTGCCATGGCATTGAAAATTACACGGTTTATTTGACCGATCAGCAGCCTGGAGGTCCGCCCTTCACCTTAATTGATTATTTTCCCAAAGATTTCATGATGATTATCGATGAGAGCCATGTTTCCATTCCACAACTTCAAGGGATGTACTTTGGGAATTTATCGCGAAAGAAGAATCTTGTCGATTATGGGTTCCGATTACCTACCACCTATGATAATCGCCCTCTTAAATTCGAGGAATTTGAGGCTAAAATCCCGCAGGTAATTTTTACTACTGCCACCCCAGGTCCTTATGAACGCAATAAATCACAGGCGATTGCAGAACAACTGATTCGCCCTACAGGGGTTGTCGATCCTGAAATTGAAGTCCGCCCTATTCAGAACCAAGTGGACGATCTCATTCAGGAAATTGAAAACCGAGTTGCCATGGGCGATAGAGTTTTGGTCACTACTTTAACCAAACGAATGGCTGAGGATCTGACTGAATATCTACAAGAACATCATATTCACGCACAATATCTCCATTCGGAAATCGATACCATTCAACGCACTATTTTACTTCGAGATCTTCGTTACGGATATGGCAAAGGAGGCTTCGATGTCTTAGTTGGGATTAATTTACTCCGTGAAGGCCTCGATTTACCGGAGGTATCTTTGGTTGCTATTCTAGATGCGGATAAGGAGGGCTATCTTCGGTCTGATACGGCACTGATTCAGACCTTTGGGCGGGCTTCTCGCAATGTACGTGGGAAGGTAATCCTTTACGCTGACCATGTGACAAATTCTATGCACCGTGCTATCGAGGAGACCAACCGCCGCCGCCAAATACAAGTGGATTATAATAGAATTCATCATATTCAACCTTCCACGATTATAAAACCTATTCATGATTTACTCGAAACAATTCCCGAGAAACCCTTCAAAACCCCAGTTGAAGAAATTCCCTCCGATGAAATACCCACGATTATCGAAGAATTAGAAAAGAATATGTACGAAGCTGCCAAAGCCCTCGAATTCGAAAAAGCTGCAATCTTCCGCGATAAGATTATGGAGCTACGCAAAAAACTCACCTAAACAAAATTTTTAAATTATCGTTCTCCTTCGTTTTGATTACCATGAAAGAACTCAAAATTGTTGACATTAAATTGAAAATTATTCGAGGAAGAGGAAATTCTAGTGAAGAACGGTTTCCCTATAATACATTAGTCGAATATTACACCACGGATGAATCAAAAAATTTAACTATGAGCATCAGTCCGCCTACCTTTTTCATTCTCAAACAGGTTTTAAATGAAGAACTGGATGATCTACAACGTGTTATTTTTCACACCATTCGTCCGGATGATCGCCTTTTTTTTCAGAATCTTTTCCAGAATAATTTGATAAAAATTAGTATGAAAAAGGCATTAGCAATAGTGGATCGCATAGTAATTGATAAAATTACTCCAATAAAACCCTCCACCTACAATTATGCCGCTTCCATTTATTTAACTAATGGTGAACGCATTCCTAACGTTATTCCCAGCGATGCCGTGTTTATTGGACTTTTAGCGGGTAAAAGTATCTATATCGATGATAGTCTCTTAGAGCTGAAAGATAAAATTGACCAAGAAATCGCGGAAAAGACTGCGGTAAAGGAAGAAGGTCCCCCCACAGGCAAAGAAGAAAAAAAAGGCGATCCGAATTCTGAGATTCTTTATACGTAAGGCATTTTAAAGGATTTATAAAGATAGAAATATATTTTTAGAGGGATCATCCGAGAACTTAATTTCCAAGACCTCGATTCCTGCTGGGGGCATCGATCATTCCTGAAATTTCTTAAACGGATTCCCATACAGCGTATAGACCCCCCAATCGAAGGGGTGGGTAAATCCTTGTTGAATCAGGTCTTGGCGCGCCTCGAACAGGCTCTGGCACGCGTCTTTCCCTTGCAGGAAATGCGTATAAAACGCGCGCATGAAAAGCGGGGCTACTTCATCACTCAGGACCCAATTGGTGGCAAGAATACTAGTGATTCCTGCTAGGGTCAAGCCGCGGATCAAGCCGACTAACTCGTCCCCCGTGAAAAATTCACTGCGTGCGGTCTCACAAGCACTGAGCACAAACAGGGGAGTGCCCTTAAACCGCTGTGTGACCAATTCTGACACGGTTCGTATGTCGAATCCGGTAGATTTGTAAAATAATAAGCCGCTCATCCAAGGATCATTTTCCACGTGATTAAAAATCCCGTGCCCGGCGAAATGAATTATGTTAAGAGCCTGCCCCGTCGCTTTTGCAAAGTTTTCTTCCGTGGCTGTCTCGTGCTTTAGCGGTTGCGTGGTAATTTTGGCTTTCTTCAATAACTGATGGATGGAGTCTACTTCTAAATCTGCGCCCTCGAGATTCAAATCCTTGTCGTTAAAATTCGGATTACTGACCAGTAAGGCGTTCTTGGGCGCAGCTTTGGCTTCGCGCTTCATGCAGGACCGCAAAATGCTCAGCGAGTAACTGCGGACTAGGGGGAGTTTCAGCCCAAGCTTTTCGGTGATCTCCCAGGGGAACAGGTGCAGCGCCTCATGGGGGATCAGAATCAATTTCTTCTTCTGGTCCAAGGTGATGAGCGCCTCCTCGGGAATGAGCGCATCTAAGTCGTGCTGGAGGTTCTTTAAACACGCGCAAGCCTCATCTCTTTCGTCGTTAGCAATATTTCGATAAAAATCATTGACCAATTCCTGTAGCCGCGCTCTATCAAACCGATTGGTCTCCCATAACTGAAACTGCGCCCCATCCCAGCTCAGAATCCGAAAGCGATCCTTGTAAAACGCCCATTCCGGAAAAGAGATAAACTCCCAGAGGACCACGGGCTCGCGCTCGAACAGTTCCTGAAAATCCGGCATGGGATCAAACTCGCTCGTGACGTGAATTAAGCCTGGCTCCTGGCATTTTGCCATTAGCTCGGCTCTCAACTTTCGTAATTCGACCCCTTTCTCGATAAGGTCACCCTGTGAGACCGATCTTGCCTCACCTTGGCGCCTCTCCATTTTATTTACCCGATACAATTCTTCTATATCTTCCACCAGATTTTGCTCCTTCTTGAGCAGCTCTGCCAGTTTGGGGCATGTTTGAATGCTTATTTGCTTTGTTTCCAATTTATCTATAATTTCTCTCGCCTTTGCTAACTCCAAATATTTTAAGACATCTGCTAAATGGGTTTCATCTCTATCCCTTTCGTACCAGGCAATTAACATGTCTGTAATTTCCCTATATGGAGCCAACAATGTCCCCCGATAGGTCTTGCGAACCTCTTCAGATTCGGTATGGCCTATTAAACCTTCATAGAGATCAATTGTTTGCATATAGTATTGGAGCGCCTCCTCATACCGCCCCAATGAAGTATACATCAATCCAATAACGTTTAGGGTTATACCTTTCCATGCCATATTGCCGACTTGGTCTTCAATTTGTAACGCCTGCTGGTAGTATTGGAGCGCCTCCTCATACTGCCCCCAATCATCATACACCCCTCCGATTCTGTGCAGGGTTACGCCTTGCCCCGCCACATCATCGACCTGCTCTTCAATTTCTAAGGCCTGCTGGAAGTACTGGAGCGCCTCCTTATACCTCCCCCACAAGCGATACACCCATCCGATGCTGTCCAAGGCTGTGCTTTTCCCCGCCGCATCGCCGACTTGGTCTGCGATCTGCAGGGCCTTTTGGTTAGACTGGAGCGCCTCCTCAAACCGCCTCCACGATTCATACACCCCTCCGATGCTGCGCAGGATTGAGCCTTGCCCCGCCACATCGCCGACCTGCTCTGCAATTTCTAAAGCCTGCTGATAGTACTGGAGTGCCTCCTCATACCGCCTCCACGATTCATACACCCCTCCGATGCTTTGCAGGATTCTGCCTTGCATCGCCACGTCGCCGACCTGCGCTGCAATTTGCAGAGCCTGTTGGTAAAACTGGAGCGCCTCCTCATGCTGTCCCCACGCATCATGTACCGTTCCGATGGAATGCAGGACCCTGCCTTTCCTGTTCATGATAACATCATTGCCTTGTTCTGGAATCTGTAAAGCCTGCTGGTAGTACTGGAGCGCCTTCTCATAGCGCCCCAATAATTGATAAACCGCTCCGATATTATTTAGGGTCTCGACTTTCGCCGCCACAGCGCCGATCTGCTCTGCGATCTGCAGTGCCTCTTGGTGAGACTGGAGCGCCTCCTCATACCGCCCCCCTGAGCAATACACTTCTCCGATTTGATTCAGGGTCACGACTTTCCCTACCTTATTGCCGACTTGGTCTTCAATTTGTAACGCTTGTTGGAGAGACTGGAGCGACTCATCATGCCGCCCCCATGAGCGATACACGGTTCCGATGGCATTTAGGGTCGCGCTTTTCCACTCTACATTGTCGACCTGTTCTGCAAATTGCAATGCCTGCTGTTGATACTGGAGCGCCTCCTCATAACGCCCCCATGAGCGATTCACTTCTCCTATTTCACCCAAGGCTATATATTTGCCCGTATTATCGCCAAGCTGCTCTTTGATCTCTAACGCTTGCTGGTAATAGAAGATCGCCTCCTCATAATGCCCCCATGAGCGATACACGTCTCCGATTATATTCAGAGTCGTGCCTTTCTCTACCTTATTGCCGACCTGTACTTCAGTTTGCAACGCTTGCTGATAATACTGGAGCGCCTCCTCATACCGCCCCCGCATTTTGAGAAACATTCCGATGATATTTTGAATCCATCCTATAAGGTTTTTATCATCTATTTGCATGGCCTGCGCTAATGCTTGATTACACTTTTCTAGCGCCAGATCTCCATTTCCTTCACGAAATGTCTCTACACCTTCAAAAATTAATTTCTCAACTTCACGATTCCTCTGTTGGGAGGTCTGGGATGCCTCCTTAGGAGGCGTCCATGGTATATAAACCATTTCAATATCATTCAGGGTCTTGACTTTTCCGATCTGGTCTCTAATCTGCATAGCCTGCTGGAGGTACTGGAGCGCCTCCGCATGCCGCCCCCTTGAGCTATACACTAATCCGATGTTATTTAAAATTCTTCCTTGGAGTTCTTTGTTATCTATTTGCTTGGCCTGCGCTAATGCTTGATTATACTTTTCTAGCGCCAGATCTCCGTTTCCTTCACGATCTGCCCTTAAACCTTCTTCAATCAATTCCTCAATTTCACTTTCCGTCATAAAATTCCCTATTACTTTTTGATTGATTTGGATTGTATAATAAACAATTAAGCGTCTAATTCATTAATTGGAGGTTTCTCTATAAAAGGTCTAGTAATAGATATAAAATACCATTTAAGATAGAAAAAACCACTTCTTTCCTATTTATCTAATGATTAGAGCTCCTTTGAAATTTATTTGCAGAATTTTCTGTTGTTAGGAATTATTTTTTTTATTTTAGAAAATGTATTTTATACGATAAAAGTGAAGAGAAGACCTCAACCTTCGAACAGATATTTACGTAAGTATTTTCAAAGGAGGATATTTGTAGAGGAATCAGATTCTGAGTCATAAAATTTATTTCTTCACTTTTCAATCATATGATAAAAACTGATTCTTGAGATATGCGCGAAAATATTATCATTAAAGGTGCAGCAGAGCACAATTTAAAGAACATTGACGTGGAGATTCCACGAAATAAATTTGTCATTATTACTGGACTTTCCGGATCAGGCAAGTCCTCCTTAGCTTTTGATACAATCTATGCAGAAGGTCAGCGTAGATACATCGAATCACTATCTACTTATGCCAGACAATTTTTGGGACAAATGCATAAGCCTAAAGTGGATTTTATTGAAGGGCTCTCTCCCGCCATCGCCATCGAACAACGTCCCTTATCTCACAATCCACGGTCAATTGTGGCAACCATAACTGAGATTTATGATTATCTACGACTAATATTCGGTCGAATAGGGCATCCTCATTGTCCGAACTGTGGAAAGGAAGTTAAGAAGCAAACTCTGGACCAAATCGTGGATCAGGTATTGAGTCAAACTGCCGCTGGAGCTCATATACAAATTTTAGCTCCCGTAGTACGCGGGAAGAAAGGCGAACACAGAAAAATATTTGAGCAATTTAAAAAAGATGGCTATGTTCGTGCTCGGATAGATGGGGTCATTACCAACCTTGACGATTCTGTTAATCTCGATAAAAAGAAAAAACATAATATCGATGTGATTATCGATCGGATCATTATAAAAAATGAAATCCGAAAAAGGCTGGCTGATTCAGTTCAAATTGCATTAGGGTTAAGTGCAGGGACTGTTTCAATCGAAAATATCGATAAAAATGAGGAAATGGTGTTTAACGAGAGTCTTGCATGTGTTGATTGTGGAATAAATCTTCAAGAATTATCCCCTCGCATGTTTTCGTTCAATGCACCTTTTGGAGCCTGTGAAGAATGTAGCGGACTCGGTATAAAGACAGAGATTGACCCTGATTTACTCATTCCTGATAAAACCCTTTCCATCAATGAAGGTGCCATTTCAATGTTGGGTGATGAAAGTAATTATTATTTTCAAATGATAGAAGCCGTGGCCCAGCATTTTAAATTCAGTCTTGATACACCTTTCGATGAATATGATAAAAAGGTTCAGGATATTATTCTATATGGGACCGATGAGAAAATCAATTTCGAAATAGGTAACGAAAATACAATGAAACATAAATTTGCACGCGAATATGAGGGTTTTGCGAAGTCGCTAGAGCGGAGATATCTTGAAACCAAAAGCGATTTTGTCCGTAATGAAATAATTGCCAAATATATGTCCTCGAAGAAATGTCCTGTTTGCAAAGGGGAGAGACTAAAAGCGGAAATTCTCGCGGTCACTGTCGGTAACGAAAACATCGCCACGGTAACTAAAAAATCAATAAGTGATGCCTATCTATTTTTTCAAAATTTACCCAATAAATTAACTGAAACTGAGAATCAAATCGCAAAGGAGATAATAAAGGAGATAAATGCTCGTTTGGATTTCCTCTTAAATGTTGGCTTGGATTATATCACGCTCGACCGCCCTGCGGACACTTTGAGCGCCGGTGAAGCCCAACGCATCCATCTGGCCACACAAATTGGGAGTAATTTAGTTGGAGTGCTTTATGTCTTAGATGAACCCACTATTGGGCTCCATCAGCGTGATAATCTACGCCTGATTAATACGCTGAAACGACTTCGTGATATTGGTAATACTGTGATATGTGTCGAACATGACGAAGAGATGATTCGATCTGCGGATTTTATTTTGGATCTCGGTCCCGGTGCAGGCGTTAATGGAGGGTACATTGTTGCACAGGGCACCTTGGAGGATATCCTGAATTCACCTGATTCTTTAACTGGACAATATTTAAGTCATAGACGAGTAATTCCTATCCCCGAAACCCGCCGACGCCCTAATGAGAAATATCTCATTATCCGAGGCGCTCGGGAAAACAACCTCAAAAATATCGATGTGACGTTTCCACTGGGTCTCTTTATCGGGGTTACAGGCGTTAGTGGTGCTGGGAAAAGCAGTTTAATCACGGAAATCCTGAGCAAGGCATTGGCGAAAGAATTGAATCGTGCAAATACAAGACCCGGCGAATTTGACCATTTGGAAGGGCTGGAACATTTAGATAAGGTGATAATTATTGATCAATCACCAATTGGCCGAACCCCCCGCTCAAATCCCGCCACTTATACGGGCGTTTTCACAGATATTCGAGATTTGTTTGCCAATACTAAAGAAAGCAAGGTTCGAGGTTATAAGCCAGGTAGATTTAGTTTCAATGTGAAAGGGGGCCGCTGTGAATTCTGTGAAGGTGCGGGGGTTATCCGGATCGAGATGTACTTCCTGCCATCCGTTCATGTTCCTTGTGAAGTCTGTAAGGGCAAGCGCTTCAACCTAGAAACTCTGGAGGTCAAATATAACGGGAAGAATATAACGGAAGTCCTCGATATGACCGTGGAAGAGGCCCTCGACTTCTTTAAAAATATTCCAAAAATCCAACGCAAGTTACAAACCCTTTACGATGTAGGGCTGGGTTATATCCAACTGGGGCAATCAGCACCCCAGTTGTCCGGTGGAGAAGCACAGCGCGTGAAATTAGCAAAAGAACTCTCTAAAGTTAGTACAGGACGCACCTTCTATATTCTGGATGAGCCCACGACTGGCTTACATTTCGAAGATATTCGAAAGTTACTGGATGTGCTTAATCGCTTGGTTGAAAAGGGAAATACCGTTGTGGTCATTGAGCATAATATGGATGTTATTAAAACCGCAGATTGGATCATCGATTTAGGACCAGAAGGCGGTGATAAAGGCGGAGAAATTGTTGCAGAAGGCACACCAGAAGAAATCTGCCAAGTAGAGCAATCCTATACGGGACAGTTCCTAAAACGAATCCTCTCTTCTCCTTGATATTTTAAATAAAATTTTTTTCATCTTATTTCAGTATGAATGCTAAAAAAACAGAGCTTTTTAATAAGAGAAGTACTAGAAATAATGCTACTTTTGGATCTACTATCTAAGAGCGAAATAACCCTAAAAGATGATTTGAATGAAAATAGTGATTAGGACCGCAGAGCTTGAAGACCTTGATCGTATTCGGACCTTAATGAGTCAACTTTATGAATATTATGGAACAGCTTTCAATGAAAAGCGATTTGAATGGGGGATAAAACGAAGGCTTGAGGATCGTCTACAAAAGGAAGGGATCCTCGTTGCCGAAAAAAATAATAAAATTATCGGAATGATTGTTGCCGAGATCCTGATTAATCCCGTCGGCAATTCTGAAGGGCATATTACCGCCATTGTGACTGATAAGGATTCTCGGGATAAAGGGATTGGGAAAATGCTTATCAATGGTGCCATTGACCATCTAAGAGAAATGGGCTCCGAAGTGATTCGGCTGGATCTTGAAGAAAATTTCATTAAAATGTTGGATTACTTTAAATATATGGGATTTGAAAGTTCTTACCGGGTCCTCGAGTTTCATCCGAAGAGTGAGGAAGAGTAATTCCCGCATTTTCACAAAAGGAATGATTTTAGGAGGTAGACGATGCGAATACCTGAGGGATTGCGAAAAGTTTTTGAAATGTATCCTATAATCAAACACACGACCTATCTCACTCCTCTTTTTACATCGGAGGCAGATGCCGAAACTGAGAAAGAACGGCAAAAAATAATAGAATTCGAGACTGATATTTCAAAGCGAATTTATAGAAATGCGTTGAAGAGCAAGGAATATGAAGGTCAAACCACCAAAAAGTTTCGGAAGACCTTCCAAGCATCTGCCAAGGAAAAAAAATGGTTCGACCTGGCTCAATCGCCTTTACGCCAACTTCTAATTATGGCTCGGCTGAGGATATTACAGTATGGCATTCCTTCCATAAAGGCGGCTTTCCTTGATACTCTTGGGGCTAAAATCGGTAAATATGTCATGATTACAGTCGGAAATACACTTGATCCCTATTTCCCTGAAAAAATTTCCATCGGAGACAATTCTATTCTGGGAATGGGCAGCAGCATCCTCTGCCATGAACTCCTAGATAACCACGAACTACGAGTCGGAGAGGTAAAAATCGGCAAAAATACCCTTGTCTGTGCCGGGTGTTTTATACTGCCTGGAGTAACTATTGGCGATAATTGTATATTATCTCCTGGGGTTATCTCATCCGATGTGGAAGATAATACGTTCGCTATTGCAGAACCCGAGAACATTCGTTACCCGATGTCAAAACCGGTAAAAATTCAAGCAGCACAAGAAAAAAGACGTGTTGAAAAAACGGGGCTTACCCTCCATGCATGGCGAAAAATCAAGAATCCTTTTTCAGCCCTTGTTACAAACTTGATTCTTGAATTTCAGAGAAGCCCCATGAGTCAGCGCTTTCGACAGGCGCTCCTTCGGCTGTGCGGTATAAAAATTGGAAAAAATGTCATTATCGATAATCATGTCAACTTCGATGGCTGGTATCCTGAACTGATAACGATTAAGGATGGGGCCCATATCCACAGCCATGCCGCATTAGCTACCCATGAAGGGATGGTGGGTGTTTTCCGAAAGGGAGAAATCGAAATCGGAGAAAATGTGCTGATCGGCGCTGGTGCGGGAATCCTTCCAGGTGTTAAGATAGGTGATAACTCTGAAGTCCTCCCCTTCTCTTTCGTTGCAAATGATATTAGTCCTTCAAATCGCGTTGAAGGAATCCCTGCTCGAAAAGTCGGCGAAACCTTTGACTTTGGCTCCTTCACAGAACAGACCTTCAGTTATGCCCGTGATGTCTGGGGCGAAATTGTGAAAAGCAAAAAAGAACCTGGCTCTCAATAAAAGAACATATCCCATAATCCTGGAATTTTTATAAGAAGAAATAATTGAGAATATATTCTCAAGAAATAACTCTTTTTTTAACGTGGAGTTAGCTTTGCTTTGGTGAAGATTGCATCTTAATTAGATCCGAAATTGAAAATCCTACGAAATTGGAAAAACTATTATACTAAACGCTGCATTGTATATTGATAAAAAATCAATTCAGAAGCCGTGATGAAAATAACCGACGAATTACAGGTTCGCAGAGCCACAATGAAGGATGCCGAAGGCGTGAAGCAGCTCACCAAACAGTTGGTCGCCTATCGTTGTAAAACCTTTGATGAGAAACGATTCCTTTTTGGGTTCCAAAAACGTATAAAGGATACAAAAATCCACCATTTCTTCGTTTGCACCCTCAATAATGAAGTAGTTGGCATGACTTTAGTGGAATTGATCCCAACCACTGGAACGGAAGCTTACCTAAATACCTTATTTGTGGATAATGAGCATCAGAACCAAGGGGTAGGAAAGAAAATGTTTGATTTTATTATGAATTATTTAAAAGAACTCGGTATTCAGACGGTTATTATCAATATTCGGAAGAATGAACCGATGGAAGTCGGCTTCTTTGAAAAATACGGGTTCAAAATAGATTATGAATTAAAGCCTTTTACAAGTATGGTAAAAGAATTGGAGTGATGGAGCCGAAATTGAAAGATGTATTTTAAAACAAGTGATGGATTATCCTTATATTATGAAGATCATGGGGAAAAAGAGGCAAAACCACTCTTTCTCTTACATGGGTGGGCGATTAGCTCGGTGTTTTTTTCAGAACAAATCCCTCCGCTCCTTGAAAACGGGTATCGCGTGATCACGTGGGATTGGCGTGGTCATGGCAAAAGCCCCTTAAATGGGACCTTCAAAAACATTTCCTGTAAAGAGGAATTACTGGAACTCATGTATGATGATTTTAAGGCACTTAAGGCGCATCTTGAGATCGATGGACCCTATGGGCTTATAGGACATTCCGCCGGAGCCGGTGTAGGACTCTCAATTGCGCTGTCAAATCCAAATGAGGTAATTGCTTTAGCCATATTAAATAGTTCCTATGTGCTCGCCGAAAACTTTACAGAGCGGGCAGCTTGGCAATTCATTCCACTTGCCCTTGAAGCTTCCTTCAATCCATTATTTCGGATTCCCTATAAACTTTTTATGCGCAGCAGCGTTCCTTTTCTCTCCCTCGCCCTCAATAAACCTTCGAAAAAAGTGAAACTATGGATGGAAGATTTCATTGGGGTTAAAAAAAACACGGTTATTGGGGAGCTGAAAAATCTCAAGAAATATAATCTCTTAGAGGATCTTCCCAAAATTCAAATTCCCTGTCTGATCATTACTGGCCAATTTGATTTCTTAACCCCTCCTCGTCGATCAAGAACACTCCATGCGCGAATTCCGCATTCCGAACTCCATATCATTCGCAATACGGGGCACCTTGCAATGGTTGAACGCCCTACCGAAGTGAATAAATATCTAGTTGATTTTCTTAAGCGGGAATATCCTTCCATTTAAAAATGAGACAAAGATGATTAAACCTTCTAGAAATAGAACAATAATTGTTAGAACAAAAAAGGAAGGCGTTTTAATGGATAAAAAAGTGATTGTAATTGGTTCTGGAGTAGCCGGTGCCGGTATTGGCGCATTATTAGCTCACGAAGGATATAATGTCAAATTATTTGAAAAAAATAACCGTATTGGTGGTCGGTTTTCCTCCGAGAGAGTTGATGGATGGACCCTAGATGTTGGATGTCATCTAATAGCTAATTGTGAAAAGGGAACCATTGGAGAAATACTCAAGATTTGTGAAGAACCATCAGATAAAATAAAATGGAGATATGCTCATAAACCATCGCCTAAATTTTTTTACAATGGGCAATTCGTTAAATTTCCTCAAGATATTTCCAAATTCAATCTTCCTCCATCCGCATTCGGGGGTCTAATGCAATTATACCAAGATGTGATGAAACTGAAACCCAACGAAATCGAAGAATTAAATTACACCTCAATTACCGATTTTGTAGGAAACTACACGACCGATCCTAAAGTAAGAGCGATGATGGCATATTTTTGCGGTCTTTACTTCGTTACCGATCAGGAAACATCAGCAGGTGAGTGGATTTATTGCCAACAGGAATTAATGAAAAACAGGTCTAGCGGATATCCAATCGGGGGAACAATCGCCGTCCCGAGTTCGTATTGTGATATAATTGAAAAATATGATGGGGAAGTGCATACTGATACACCTATTGAAAAAATAATTATAAAGGATGATAGAGCAATTGGGGTAAAATTAGAAGATGGTCGGTCTATTGAATCGGATTTAGTAATAAGTAATGCGGGTATTAAAACCACAGTTTTAAAATTAATTGGAGCGGAACATTTTCAAACGGAATTCGTTGAAAAGGTTGAAAACTATCAATTCTCACTTGCCACGTTGATGGTGAAAATAGCCTTAGATGAAAAAATAACCGATGAAAATATGATTATGTTTCTTTCCTTTGAAGAAATGATAAAAGAAGCAAAAAAAATGAATATAATTCCCGGGGGAGATGCAATGTCAGATGAAGAATTTATAGGAAATATCACGCTTGATTTGATATCTAAAGCAGCTCAGTCCCCCGAATTCAAAGGGTATGTCCCATCAAAGCATTTCGCTATATTCATCCCGATCGTATCCAATTTAGACCCAACCGCTGCCCCCGAGGGTAAACAATTAATATTTGCTGGTAGCGGAGCACCAGATTCGCATGAAGAGGAATTAAATTACGATAAATGGGCTGAATCGGTAATGGCAGGCGTTAGAGATGTATTCCCCGACATTGACGACCATATCCTCTGGACGAAAATCACGACTCCTCAAGACATAGACTCGTTTGCTGGTAAATTCGGAAATGTAATTGGTATTGGACAAACCATAAATCAAGTCGGAGAAAATCGACCGCCACAGGAATTACCGGGAATTGAAAACGTGTATGAGTGTTCAGCTGATACGGGCTTACACGGGATTGGTGGAGAATTAGCTGCAGATAGTGCGCTGAGATTATATAGTAAATTAACTGGTAAAGAAATAGAACTATTTTCCAATAGGAAATAAATAAAACCTGTGAATTTTAAAATAAAAAAAAATTAATCGACGATTAAATCCAATCGTCTTAAAGTGTCATCAGTGGGTATGCCATCTTCGGACCAGCCCCTGAGCTCATAATAGGCTGGTAACATGTTTGCTACATCCGGAAGTTTTCCGGCAGCCCCGCCATCGGGAAGCGGTTCTTCACTGAGACGTTTCGGGAGAACATCGTCTTTCTTACTGATTCCGCAGCGGACATCAAACATGCGTTTTAAATTGAAAATTCGTTCGCCAATGGAAAGAAACTCTTCCCAAGAGAGCTCTAACCCCATAACTGCCTTAAGTATATCGAGTAACATTGTATATGGTATCGCGTCTTCAACTAAATCACAAATAATAAGTGAATTTTTTGCTGCCTTGACGTCTTGGATTGCCTTCACTCCTTTTGCAACTATATCTGGTTCATCACTGCCTCGGGGCAATGGTTTATCGAATCCGAGGTCAGGTCGAGGGAGAGTTGACATTGTGATAGTTAATCCTTCGCAGTGGTTTGCACCATGAGTTCCAGTAACGTAGCCTAATCCCATCGAATGATATGCTCGAGGATCATGATGAGGCATTTCCACGCCCTTGACGGTTACGGTAAGGTCTGCCGCACTCTTCCCAAATTGTTCTGATGCTGCTTTTGATCCTTCTGCAAGAATTTTCCCTATCCCTTCACGAAGTGCTATCTTCTCAATTAATGTTAAAATAGTCTCTTTATTTCCCCAGTCTAAAGTTAATCCTTCCGTATCATCTGCAGTAATAATCCCTTTTTCCCAACATTCCATTGCAAACCCGATCGTCTCACTGCAGGAAATGGTATCAAGCCCAAAGCGATTACACAATTCATTTGCTTTCAATATCGTTGTAAAATCCGAATTTAGTAAAAGCGTTCCAAACCCGACCACCGTTTCATATTCGGGACCAGGACCCTGAAATAGCACATTTTCGGCTTCATCCTTCACTTCGCAGACCTTTTTACAATTGACAGCGCATAGGTAACAGGCTTCATGTTTTGTAATCATTTTTTTCCATTTTCGTACTTTGAATTCCGCATCGCCATCCCATTTTCCAACCTTCCAAAAACCATGTGGTACATCACCAACAGTATTAAGAATCTCGAAGTTCCCTTGTGTTCCTCCAGGGCTAAGGGCGGTGGTCACCAGTAAGTTGGTTGATATTTTTTTGATTGCTTCTTGCGCTAGTTCCTTGAATTCCTCTTTACTTTCTACTAACTCTTTTATATCCTTAGTTCCACGGACTGCAACAGCTTTCAAGTTCTTGGATCCCATTACTGCACCTAATCCGCATCGTCCTGCTGCATCCCGCTCATTCATAATACACGCATATTTTACTAAATTCACTCCTGCTTGCCCTATACACGCTACTCGTATCTTTTCATCCCCGAGTTCTTCTTGGATTTTGGCTTGCGTTTCCATGGCATCTAGATTCCAGATACCGGCGGCATCTTTAATTTCAATTTCTCCATCATTAATCCAAATATAGATTGGCTCATCGGCTTTGCCTTCAATAACGAGTCCATCTAGCCCCGCTTTTCTCAACTCATGACTCCAGTATCCGCCACTATAACTTTCACCTAAAATACCCGATAAGGGACTTCTCGCGACTATCACATGTCTTGTCGTCGAACCGACTAAGCTCGTAAGAGGTCCTATCATAATGATCAATTTGTTCGCCGGATCGAGGGGTTCAACTTCAGGTGGAACTTCATCATATAGGATTCGCATAGCTATTCCTAAGCCACCCAAATACTTTTTGATTACTTGTTCATCCAAGTCCTCAATTTTCACTGTCTTTTCTGTCAGATTAACGCGCGCTATTTTTCCGTTCATTCCTAACATAATATCCATACCT
>Ga0315279_10005425_pt1 | contig 16574 bp, 9 predicted proteins | sample YL17G06_20_MG_FD_203694 | JGI IMG/M metagenome (GOLD analysis project Ga0315279, IMG submission 203694) | Sediment microbial communities from Yellowstone Lake, YNP, Wyoming, USA - YL17G06_20 | ecosystem: Environmental > Aquatic > Freshwater > Lake > Sediment | place: USA: Wyoming | collected...
CTGCAATCGATGCTGTGATGGCAGGAAAAGTCAAGAATGCCTTTTGTGCGCTCCGTCCCCCGGGTCACCATGCACTAAAGGATAAAGCGATGGGCTTCTGCATATTTAACAACGTTGCTGTCGGGACGCGTTATATTCAAAAAAGATATGACCTGTCAAAGATACTAATCGTAGATTGGGATGTGCACCATGGTAATGGAATCCAGGAAATGTTTTATGACGACCCTACGGTGCTGTATTTTAGTATTCATCAGTATCCTTTTTATCCAGGCACGGGAAGTGAAGCAGAAAAGGGGAGCGGAAAAGGTTTGAATTACAATATCAACGTGCCTCTGCCGGCCGGTTCCGGAGACGAAGATTATCTGAGGGCGTTCGAGGAGAAACTCAAGCCCGCGGCCCTTGCCTTTTCCCCCGACTTTGTGCTCATCTGTGCCGGATTTGACGCACATAAGGACGACCCGCTTGGCGGCATGAGGGTGACGACACAAGGATTTGCGGAGCTAACGCAGCTCGTAAAAGGAATAGCGGAGAAGTCCTGCAAAGGTCGGCTCGTTTCTGTCCTTGAAGGAGGTTATCATCTGGAAGGGTTGGCGGCTTCGGTGGAAGCACACATTCGCGTTCTGATGAGATAGAAGGGACACAAGAACAATGCTCTTCCACACCTGGTCGTTCGCGTTATTCTTTCTAATTGTGTACCCGACTTACCTTGCTCTGAAGAGGACGAGGTTCGGGCTTGCCTGGCTTTTGGCTGCTTCCTATTTTTTCTATGGATGCTTTAATCCCCTTTACCTGCTCCTGATTTTCTATTCAACCCTGCTTGACTACATAGTCGTTGCAAGGATGGCCAAAAGCAGACGCAGGAAGATATGGCTTTCCATAAGCATAGTAAACAATATCGGCCTGATGGGCTTCTTCAAATACGGCGGCTTCGTAACTGAAAATCTGAATGTTCTCTTATCGTCACTGGGAGCTGCCTATGCCATCCCTGCGCCCGGCATACTTCTTCCTGTCGGCATATCGTTCTACACGTTGCAGTCCGTCAGCTACGTCATCGATTACTATCGCGGCAATATAGAAAGGGAAAATAGTTTCATACGGCATGCAACCTTCGTATCCTTTTTCCCACGCCTGGTGGCTGGGCCTATCGAAAGGGCCGGGAACCTGCTGGCCCAATTACAAAACAGACCCGCGTTCTCCACGAAGGACATCTCGGATGGTCTCTCCTTATTCATTGTAGGCCTTTTTAAGAAAGTGGCACTGGCCGACTATATGGCCCTTTACGTTGACAAGGTGTATGCTGCTCCTGAGCAGTTTCAGTCGCCTTCGCTGCTCCTGGCTACCTTCCTGTTTTGCTGGCAGATTTATTTCGACTTCAGCGGCTATACCGACATGGCCAGAGGCGCGGCGCGGATGATGGGCTTACGTTTGATGCTTAACTTTAACAACCCATACCTCGCAACAGGTCTGGGTGATTTCTGGTCGAGGTGGCACATTAGTCTTTCCTCCTGGTTCAAGGACTACGTCTATATTCCTCTGGGAGGAAACCGCAAAGGCACATTTAACACTTACAGAAATATGTTCCTGACTATGGTGCTCTCGGGACTGTGGCATGGTGCGGCCTGGACATTTGTCATCTGGGGCGCGGTGCACGCTTTAGGCCGTTTTTTGACGCGGGAGCTGGAAAGAACTTCGTTCTACAAAGAAAAGGTGCCGAAAATAATCAAACAACTGCTGGTGTTTGTTTTCGTGACTTTTACATGGATTTTCTTCCGGGCCGAAAGTATAATCGACGCATGGGTAATTGTAACACGGATATTCAGCTCCGGACTGGCAAATCCTCATTGCCCGTTACTGGCTTTGGCTTTTGTCTTCGCTGTGTGGTCTTATCAATTTGTTTACGAATCCAGGATTAGGTGGGTTCTTGAGCTAAGAGCCGTCCGAATTGTAATATTGGTTCTTATGGTTCTTTACCTGTCTATCTTTGCTGCGTCGAGTGAGCAGCCGTTTATCTACATACGGTTCTGACAGACGAGTAGTCCTTATGAACCTTTTTGGAAATAAGACAAACCGAATTCAGAAAAAGAATGTACCGGATATCCAGGACGGTTCTTTCTCTGCGAACGCATTTGACGTACCGTTTGGTTCCAACTGTGTGCGATTATCGGGATGTGAATGGGTCGCTGTTGGAATTATCATCTCGGCATTATTCTATCTTGGTCCCATACTTTGGGAACGAATCGAGAAATTTGAGCCTGAGCTTGACTATCGCTTACCCTATGAGTTAAGCAATGACTACTGGTTATACAACCGGTACTGTCGATGGGCCTGCTCACAGCACGAAACGCTTGTGATTGGAGATTCGGTCATCTGGGGGCACTACGCGTCCGAACATAACACATTGTCACATCATCTTAATGAAATTGCAGGCCGGAATCGGTTCGCTAATATGGGTGTGGACGGCATACATCCGGCAGCACTTGAGGGCTTGCTGAGGTATTATGGTCAGGCTATTTCAGAAAAAAACGTTATCCTGCACCTTAATCCTCTATGGATGAGCTCCAGCAAACATGACCTGCAAACCGACAAGGAGTTCCATTTCAATCATCCCGGGCTTGTCCCTCAATTTGTCCCTAAGATTCCCTGCTATAAAGTCCCGTATTCCAAGAGGATGTCGGCTGTAGTGGAACGCTGTGTGGCTTTCTTCAGTTGGGCTTCACATCTGAAGATTGCTTATTTTGAGAATATGGACTTGCCCACCTGGACGATGGAGCACCCCTGCGAGAACCCTTTGAAGGCCGTCTCTTTTGTCCTTCGCACCTCCGTGAGTCATAATCAGAACGAACATATTTCATGGGCCCAGAGGGGTGTGCCTAAGGAAGATTTTCCGTGGGTCCGGCTGGAGACTTCCCTGCAGTGGAACTTTTTCCAGCGGTCAATCGATATCTTAAGACAAAGAGGGAACAGGGTATTCGTTCTTGTGGGCCCATTTAATGAACACATGCTGAAGGGAAAGAGTATCGACACTTATCGAGAGATTAAAAATGAAATCGAGGCCTGGCTCCGGCGGGAGGATATTGCTTACTACATACCTCCGGCACTACCCAGCGAATTCTATTACGATGCCAGTCACCCGATGAGCGAAGGATACGCCATGCTCGCGAAACAAATCTGTGAAAATAGACCTTTCGGTTCCGACATTCTCTGGTCCGGCAGCAATTTTGCCGCACCAAACAGAGACTGATGATTTCTCTGACTAAGTTTTGAGCTCTCTTACATAAGTTTTTTAATGTTCTGTAAGCCAGACGTGTTCCGTAACAGAAATAACATAAATTCAGCTTCGAATTAGAGAGCGATTTCAACTCCCGTTTCTGTGATTTTACCGTTGTAATACTTTCTTTCAGGGATAGTCTCCACTTAAGCTATCACACTCTCCTTCTTGAGGATAATAGAACAGTCAAAATTGGAGAAAACACTAAAACCCCCTCAAGTAAAAGCACTTGTAGCTTGCCTTTCCAATGTAACAGAGAGGGCAGGATTCCCCTTCGGGCCAGGGGTTTGTCGGTCCCGATAAATCGGGACATCGCCAAACCCTTCGACTCCCGACACAGCACAAGCAGTTGTGTCGTTCCCTTCCGTTCCTCGTTACACTCGTAACGGAGAGGGCGGGATTCGAACCCGCGGTCCGCCAAAGGCGGACACCGGTTTTCGAAACCGGCTCGATAAACCACTCCGACACCTCTCCATGTGCCATCGATTATTGATTATTTACTATTGATGATTTATTGTCAAGCGGAACCTGAAATCTGCGCGTGCGAGGCCGGATGCAGAACCAGAAAATTTGAGCATCACTGATAACGCAAGCCCCCTATACGCTGAAGGTTACGAGCAAAAAACTCCAAATGGTGCTCAGAAAAAGACATTTTCCTGCCAAACCTCCATCCTTAATATGTCGATATTCCTCTAAACAAGTTGTTAAAACAAACTGCTTATGAGGGCTGCGAACCCGGAGACCACTAATTTTAGATGTGCGGTTTACCAGTATGACGTTCCGGTAAAACCCTTAGTTTTATGGCAGATTCAGAGAAAAACTTGCTCTGCTGAAAAGAGTTGGGGATGTCATTTCCGCCGATAGGTGTCCTGTGGAGAGCGAGCCGTTTCATCCTTCGCAGTAGCCCTGCTACGGAGAATGGAAGGCGAGTCGAGAAATCTGTTTTTTAATAGATTTCTCCACTTCGCCCCCGCTCCTGTTTTCCGACAGGAAGACGCGGGGGCTTCGGTCGAAATGACGATGGGTCTTTTCAACAGAGCAAGAAAAACTCATAGGGGAAATATGTATGAGCAGAGGGAATACTATTCTGGTAGTTGAGGATGAAGAGCACATTCGCCTTGTTGTGGAATATAACCTCAGGCACGAAGGATTCGAAGTGTACCTGGCTGAAGATGGCTCCACCGCTCTTGAACTTGCACGCAAGGCAATTCCTGATGTGATTCTTCTTGACTGGATGCTGCCGGGGATGGACGGCCTGGAAGTTCTTACCGAGCTTAAGCACGATAAAAGGACAGAGCATATACCGGTGTTTATGCTGACAGCCAAAGGTATGCCAGGTGACATAGACCGTGCCTTTGACCTGGGGGCTGATGACTATATCACCAAGCCCTTCGACCCACGGCTGTTGGGTGAGGTTATTAAGAAAAAATTAGAAGAACTGAAAAAGGTAACTATCGGCTAAAGAACCCCGGTATGCCTTTAGCTATGAAGGAATAGTCAAACCGGAAAGGGACTTAGTGGGTGGATACATGGAAGATAAAACTTCTGCTGGTGGACGATGACCCGGATTACTGCCGGCTGGTCAAAATGGCTCTGCAGAGAGCAACAGCGTCAGTTGGATTTGCGGTCGAAACAGCCGCCAATCTGGCAGCAGCACTGGAGCATCTTAAAACTAACAGCTTCGATTTAGTGCTGCTCGACCTCGGCCTGCCGGATAGCTGCGGCCTCGAGACATTCGACACAGTTCATCGGCTCTACCCCCAGGTCCCAATTGTTATGCTTACAGGTCTTGAGGACGAGCTTGTAAGTGTTGAGGCCATAAAAAAAGGGGCAAGCGACTATCTGGTCAAGGGTGCCAACTCCTTTACGGATATACTGGTCAGGACCATTCTTTATGCTCTCCAGCGCAAGCACTCGGAGGAGGCACTGCAGATTAGCGAGAGAAACTTTCGCAACCTCATAAACAAAAGTGCCGATGCCATCGTCGTCATAGATAAGAGTGGAATTGTCCTCTTCGCCAACCCGGCAGCACAAACTCTCTTCGGACGCAGCGCAGAAGAACTCCTCGGCAAGCCATTTGGGTTTCCTGTCGCCGAAGGTGATACAACCGAGGTCGAAATCGTCCGCAAATGCGGCGCAAAAGCCATAGCAGAAATGCGCATTGTCGAGACCAACTGGCAGGGCAAAGATGCTTATCTGGCGTCGCTTCGAGACATCACACAACGCAAGGCAACAGAGCAAAAATTGAAAAAGTATCGCGAGAACCTTAAAGCGCTGGTAAAAGAACGCACCGAAGAAGTTGATGCAGAAAAAGAGCTTCTGTCGGTAACTTTTTCAAGTATGGGTGATGGGGTCATCGTGGTGGACCCCGAAAAACGGATTATACTGTTCAACACTGTTGCAGAAACCCTGGCGGGTTGGGAATTTGAGCGAGTCCAGGACCGGCCCATCGACGAACTTTTTCACATAATCAACGAACGCACAAGAGAAGCCCTCGAAAGTCCCATTGATAAAGTCCTTATGTCCGGCAAGACAGAAACCGGAACCGACCTCGATATTCTTGTCGCGGTGGACGGCACCGAGCGCCCGATTTCTACCATCGCAGCGCCAATTCGTAAAAATGATGGGACCATAATCGGTATCGTTATGGTGTTCCGTGACGTCTCAAGAGAGCGCGAAATTGACCGGCTGAAAGACGACTTCATCTCTTCGATATCCCACGAATTGCGGACGCCTCTGACCTCAATCAAAGCATATACCGAAACTATCCTGCATGATTTTGATATGCCTGAACAGACTAAACGCCAGTTCCTCGGTATCGTTGATGAGGAATCAAATCGCCTGGCAAATTTGATTGAAGGTCTTCTCGAAGTGTCACGGCTCGAATCAGGAACAGTTAAAATCTCGAGAGAGCCGGTAGATATTACCGCAATTATCAAGAGGGTCTGGTCGGCTTTGCAGCCATTAGCCGATAAGAAGAATATCCACTTGAATGTAAATGTGGGTGACGAGCTTCCGCAATTGCTGGGTGACGAAGGTAAAATTCAGTCTGCGGTCACCAACCTGGTCAATAATGCAATCAAGTTCACGCCCGAAGCAGGGCAAGTCTCTGTTTCAGCTCAAAAACTTGCCGGCGAGCTGGCGATACGTGTCAGCGACACAGGTATGGGAATACCAAAAGAATCTCTTCCAAAGATATTTGACCGCTTCTACCGCGTCCCACACCCCGGCAGGCAGATTCAAGGAACAGGATTAGGACTCGCCATCGTCAAAAAGATTATAACAATGCACGGCGGCAGAATTGAGGTCGAAAGTGAAGTAAATCAAGGCACAACCTTCACGGTCTTTTTGCCTTTAGCCGCCAATCCTACACCAGACGTCTGTCCCGCAAAGTAAGCCTTTCAAAAACGAGAGATACATTGGAATTTTCCCGCCGATTAGGTTATCATACCAGTTTGAAATCTAACGGTTGGTGGAACAAGTCCCACTTTTATTGTAAAGGAGTATATATGAATGGGCATAAGTTCGCAGATACGGTCAAACTGAAATTGCTTTGCATCGGTTTAATGGCTACCTTTCTTATATTCGATACCACAATTGCCGAAGAGCTCAAGGCCTCCAATGTTACCGAAGCCAACACAGTTAGCACAGACAACTCACCAAATTCGCAGTTACCATTGCGATTTATCTCAATTGAACCTACTGTCTTTTTTATTAAAGATAAACGCGCACTTCTGCAAGTGGTCAATGTCACAATCGAGAACACTGCGGAATCTGTAGAAGCTAATGTGGAGGTCATACCTGGTTCTAAAATTGGTTCTAAAAAGAGAACAATTGCTCTCGTTAAAGTGAAAAATGGTAAGTCAACTGTCCAGGTCCGTATTCCGGACATCGGTGAACCAACTCCGGTTGAGCTCGTGCTCAAAGCAAATGGAAAAATGCAAGATAATCGTAAGATAACGTGGCAACCTGGCCGGCACTGGAAAGTGTACATAGTCCCTATCACCCACCATGACCTGGGCTACACAGATACAATCGAAAATGTTCTGCACAGTTATGACCGTTTCTACGACGACATTCTGCGATTCTGCGAACAAACAAAAAAATGGCCGGACGAATCAAAATACAGATACACGGTCGAGGGAACCTGGTCGCTCCAGCACTTTATCGAAAATAGACCCAAGGATGCTATTGATAAGCTCGCAAAATACGTCAAAGAAGGCAGAATTGAAATAAGTGCCCTTTTTGGCAACGAGATAAGCTGCCTGTGCAGTCACGAGGAGCTTATCCGTTTGATGTATCCATCGTTTCGGCTGAAACGACAATTGGGCGCGCCGATTCGCACCGGCTCAATTATCGACATCCCCGGTTTGAGCTGGGGTCTGCCTACAATTCTCGCAGGTGCAGGCGTGAAGTATTTTTTTGCCGGCCTACCAACATATTTTGAGTGGGGCAGAAACGATATCCATACATTCTGGGACGAGCCGGCCATATTGCGATACGGCAGGCCCGACGCCTTCCGCTGGCAGGGGCCGGATGGCCAAACGGTGCTGCTATATTACCAGGGCAGTTACGGGTTCTTTCACGATGTAACAGGTCCTCATTCTTATAAAGAGGTGGTGGATACTCTGCCCGGAATGCTGGAGGCAATCCAGAAACAGGGCTGTCCATTTGATGTTGTCCGTTACATACATAATGGCGTTGATAACTGCCCACCGGATGTAAAGATAAGTCATATTGTAAAGGAATGGAACAACAAATGGGCTTATCCAAAACTTTTTGTCGCCACAAACTCAATGTTTTTTGAGCAGCTCGAAAAGCAATGCGGGGACGTTCGCACATTTAGAGGTGAGCTGCCTGATACGGATTACGTTGTCGGTGCTGCTTCTACCGCCAACCAAACAGGAATAAATCGAAACACTCACGATAGATTGCACTCTGCAGAAAAGTTTGCCACAATCGCCTCATTGGTCAGCGACTCGCCGTACCCAGCCGAACAAATCCGCCAGGCGTATGATAATATGCTGCTTTATGATGAACATACATGGGGAATGGACTACCCGGCCGGCAAAACACAGGACTGGAACTGGGCTGACAAAAGTCTTTACGCTTACAAAGCAGCCGGCCTGACAGAATCAATCCTGTCCAGAAGCATCAAAAGAATTGCGGACAGGATTGAACTCCAACAACAAGGGCATCATATCGTTGTTTTTAACTCGCTGTCGTTTCAGAGAACAGATGTTGTACGACTGCCTCGTTTCGAAGAAAAAGAACCTTTTGACCTCATCGACAACGAAACAGGACAGAAAGTGCCCTATCAGATTGTCAAGCTGGATAGCCCACATGCTCCTGTGACATACGCGGCGCATCGGTATGCCAGAGGGCAGTTTGAAAAGCATGAGCTATCTGAGCTTGTTTTTGTCGCAGAGGATGTCCCTTCATTGGGCTACAAGACCTATCGGATATCGCCGCAGGAAAAAACAAGCGCTTTCGAAAGCAGTGTCAATGTAGATGGGACGAGTCTTGAAAATCGCTTTTTCAAGGTTGCTGTAGATTCACAGACCGGTGCAATAGAAAGTATCTATGACAAGGAGCTTTCACGAGAGCTTGTGGATAAAAATGCGCCGCATAAATTCAATCAATTTGTAGCAAGGTGGGTGCAGAGCGGTAAACAGGAAGGGCCAAAGAGTGTGGAGATTCTGAAAGGTCAGAATGGCCCTATTTACGGAAGCGTTGTGGCAAAAAGTTCGGGAGCCGGGTGTCCGCAGTTAGTTCAGGAAATTATTCTGTATGATAAGATTAAACGGATTGATTTCGCCAATCGAATTCTGAAGGACTCTACGCCGCTTCTGGAGATTTATTTTGCATTTCCCTTCAAAGTAGAAAATCCCAGCTTCCGTTTCGAGGGCTCCGACTCGGTCATTGAGCCGTTGCGGGACCAATTTCCCGGCTCTAACTCCAACTATTATGCAGTGCAGCACTGGGCAGATGTATCAGATGGCGATGTTGGCGTGACATTATCTTGTATTGAGTCGCATTTGTTGGAGTTTGGCGGACTTTGGCCCTGTTATGTCTCTCAGGCACATCACGGCGTGACGCCACCTGATTTCGGGCGCGAATTTGTAAAGCAAAACGAACTTACAAAGGGTTATATGTATGCGTTTGCTTTGGATAGCAACTTTCGCACTAACTTTCAGCCGGTACAGCAGGGTGATATGCTATTCCGCTACGCAATAACCACTCATAAAGGAGAGCAGAAACAAAACCTTGCCGGTGTTTTCGGCTGGGCAATATGTAATCCGCTCGTTCCCGTATCTATCGACGGCAAAAAACAAGGAACACTCGGTTCAAAAATAGGGCTTTGCCAGTTAGATAAACCAAATGTTTTCCTGCTAACTCTAAAAAAGGCCGAAGATGGAGATGGAATAATCGCTCGTCTTCTTGAAACTGAAGGTAAAGAAGTTACGGCTACGTTGACAATGTCTCATTTAGTTATTAAAAAAGCGCAGCAGACAAATTTGGTCGAAGAAAATGCTGGGGACTTATCTTTCACTGAACATAGTGTTGCATTTCCCATAAGGGCCTTTGGAATAACAACAGTCCGCCTTAAAACACAACAATAAAGGGCCGAATTTTTTCTCGATACGAGTCTGCTAAACCTCCGGATACACCCACGGCTTGCGATACTCTCGGCGCAGAAGCTTATTGGCCTCGGGGTCGCTGATGACAATTTCCTTTTCGCCGTCCCATTTAATACTTCGGCCAAGTTTGTATGAAAGCATTCCCAGCAAACTCATATTCGTTGAACGATGTATTTCCTCAACATCGGATACAGGACGTTTACCGGTCTTAATGGCATTTAGAAAATCCGCCCAAAGTTCAGGGATATTCTGCTGGTCCGGCTCGTGCAATTTTGGCTTCTCGTGGATAACAGGTCTATTTTTGTCAACCGGGTAAAAGGTCCAGCCATTCTGCCAGCCCATGTGGAATGTGCCCTCGGTGCCGTAAAAATAGCAGCCGACGCTTTCGCCCTTTTCGGCATTGTTGCCGGCAAACTGCCGATGTTCCCAGGAAACGGTGAAGTTCTCAAATTCAAACACGGCTACCTGATGGTCAGGAGCGTCACTTGTTTGCTCTTCTTTAGTTAGTATCGCCGGACCTTTAATTGGCCGCCCGCCCGTAGAATATATCGTGCGAGGCCATTTCTCCTCCATAATCCAGAGGATTTGGTCCATCCAGTGCACTCCCCAGTCGCCGAGTGTGCCATTGGCATAGTTGAGGTAGTTGCGGAAACCTCGTGGGTGAATACCTCCGCTCCACGGGTTTTTCGGGTCGCCATTATAAGGCCGCACAGGCCCGGGCCCGCACCACATATCCCAATTCAATCCTTTGGGCGGCTCAACATTCTTGCGCGGCCTTTCCGGCCCGCCGCCATAGTGAACAAAAGCCCGTATCATTCCTATCTTGCCAACTTTTCCCGAACGGATGAATTCTCGTCCGGAGACATTGTGAGGCGAAATCCTGCGATGGGTGCCGACCTGAACAACGCTGTTAGCGGCACGAGCAGCTTTAACCATTGCCAGACCTTCGATAACGGTGTGGCTAATAGGTTTTTCAACATAGACATTCGCTCCCACCTTGACCGCAGCAATGGTAATCAGCGGATGCCAGTGGTCAGGCGTGGCCACGATAGCAATCTCCGGCTTTTCCTTTTCCAGAAGCTCACGAAAGTCCCCATACTTTTTTGGTTTTTCGCCGGATAGTTTTTCGATTTCTTCGGCAGCAGGGTCCAGAAAGTTGCGGTCAACATCGCACATAGCGACCATCTTGCACTCGCCTGATTTGGCAGCGACGCGGGCGATGTTCATCCCCCACCACCCGCTGCCGATAAGAGCGGTGCGGTATTTTTTGCCGTTGTCGGCCACCAGTATATTAGGGAATCCTATGGCCAGACCGGCAGCTACGGAGCTTTTTAGAAAACTGCGACGGTTGATATACATAACGACTTCTCCCTTCTTGTGTCCAAAAAATTACAAAAATTCGGTTCCTGTTAGTGCAGGCATTCTTTGAAATAACGCCTGCTTCTGACGTTCAATTTAGCGGCATAACCCCTTTAGTCAAGTGAAAACTCCCTCCCTGCCGCCAGCACAGCGGGATTTGCAAAACGTGGTGGACTTGCCCGGACTATTCGAGTATTATGGCATCCGATGAAACTAAAAACTCAAAACTAAAAACTCAAAACTGTAGAAGGGAGTCCACACTATGAAAAAGGTGCATATCTTTTTAATGTGGGTTATCGCATCCCTAATGCTCGCAGGCAACGGAGTAGTTTTGCGAGCAGCCGACGACGGTTTTACGCCTTTATTTCCCACCGACAACCTGGCTGGCTGGAAGGTCAGCGACTGGTCGAATATCGCGACGCCTCAGAAGGTCGAAGGGACGCCGTGGCGGATAGAAAAAGGCATTCTGTATGGCCTGAACAAACGCACCTGGATAACTTCCCCCAAAGAATACGGCGACTTTGTCCTCAAACTTGAATCTCTAATAAGCACAGGCAGCAATGGCGGCATCGGACTGCGGTTCCCGCTGGATGGTGACCCTGCTTATACAGCAATGGAAATTCAGGTTGTTGACCACGAAGTATATTATGGCGGCCAATCCCGTCCTGAGCAGCGGACGGGTGCAATTTACGATGAGATAGCTCCGATTAAGGATGCTGTTAGGCCGCCCGGCCAATGGAACTCATGGGAAATCACCGCGCAGGGCAGCCGGGTGACAGTTGTTCTGAATAACCAGAAGATAATAGATGCGGACCTGTCCCGCGAAACAAAAGCCAGACAGGAAAAAGGCCCCCCTCTTGCGCAGCGGCCACTCAAGGGACATATCGGTTTTCAGAACCTCAACGGCACAATCACCCTGCGAAACATTATGATTAAACAGTTAGATGGCGGCGGTGAGGAGTTTGTGCCGCTGTTTAATGGCAGAAATCTCGACGGCTGGGTAAATGTCAACTGCGCCCCGGAAACCTGGACCATCCGGGATGGGGAAATTATTTGCACCGGAATTCCAACAGGCGTCTTACGAACCGAAGAACAATACGAAAACTACATCCTCGAACTCGAATGGCGCCACATAAAAAAGGAAGGCAATGCAGGTTTATTTATCCATTCTGATGCACTGACCGCACCGGGCCAGCCTTTCACACGCTCCATCGAGTGTCAGATTATGGATGGCAATGGCGGTGATATGTTCGCCATCCACGGCGCGACGCTAACGCCGGACAAACCTCACCCAAAGGGCTGGATGCGTGCGCTTCCGGTAGAGGACCGCACAAATCCCGCAGGCCAATGGAACCACTACCGCATCGAGAGCCGCGATGGAACAGCAACCTTAGCGGTCAACAACAAGGTGGTAACTCGCGCCTTTCACACCAACCCGCGAAAAGGATATATCTGCCTCGAATCAGAAGGTAGCGAAGTTCATTTTCGCAACATCCGTATCCACAAACTGCCCGCCTCCGACCCCCCTGCCGATGTGGTCGCACAGAAAGACGAGGGATTCCGTTCCCTCTATAACGGCCTTGACCTTCGCGGCTGGAAACAGGTAGCCGGAAATGAAAATCACTGGCGTGCGAAGGACTGGATTCTGGACTACGATGGTAAGAGCGAGGCCAGCGATGACAAAAACCTGTGGACAGAAAAGGAATTCGGCAATTTCGTCCTTATCATCGATTGGCGACAGCCCTCTGAACCCAAAATTGATAATGTCCCTGTCGTTCTGCCGGATGGCTCCGAGGCCGCCGACCCAAACGGCAAACCAGTAACCATCCCTGTGCTCGATGCAGGTGACAGCGGCATTTATCTTCGGGGCAGCTCGAAATGTCAGATTAACATCTGGAACTGGCCTGTTGGCTCCGGCGAAATCTGGGGATACCGGACAGACAAAAGCCTGTCCGCAGACGTTCGCAGGGCCGCAACGCCTATCATCAATGCCGACAATCCGCCGGGCCGGTGGAACCGCTTCGAGATTACCGTCATTGATGACTACGTTACAGTCGTATTGAATGGCAAAACCGTAATCCGCAAGGCCCAACTCCCACAGATGCCCAAACACGGTTCTATTGCCCTGCAGCATCACGGCGACCTCATCCAGTTTGCCAACATTTATATCAAGGAGCTCAACTGACGCAGAATAAATAAACCTTTCGTTCATTATGTCTAACAGGAAGGAGAACTCGGGTATGGCTCAACGCAATGTAACACGTTATCCACGGCGTGATTTCCTGAAGCGCACCGGCTACACCATCGCCGGGACAATATTGGCCTCACAGGCTGCGATAGCAGTTGATACCACGCCGAAAAAGGTCCGCATAGGCGTTGTGGGAGGCGGATTCGGAACCGCCTTCCAGTGGCACGAGCATCCGGACTGCATCGTCGAGGCCGTCAGCGACCTGCGAGAGGACCGCCGTAAATTGTTAATGAAGGTCTATAATTGCCAGAAATCCTACAACTCCCTTGAAGAGCTGGTGCTCGATAAGAATATCGATGCGGTGGCCATCTTCACCGATGGCCCGCTTCACGTCCAGCACACCATTGAGGCGATGAAAAACGGCAAGCACGTAATTTCCGCTGTTCCCGCTGTCTGGGGGACAATCGAGCAGGCAGAGCTGCTGCTGGACACGGTCAAAAAATACAAGCTGACCTATATGATGGCCGAAACCGGCTACTTCCAGCAGTCAACAATTTCAGCCCGAAAGTTTTACCAGCAGGATAAGTTCGGCTCCCTCTATTACTGCGAGGCCGAGTATCAGCACCCGGGGCTGGAATCGCTCTACTTCTGGAATGGCAAACGCACCTGGCGCTATGGCGTAGCGCCGATGCACTATCCCACACATTGCACCAGCCAACTGGTCGGTGTTACCGGCGAGCGATTAACTGAGGTAGTATGTCACGGCTGGGGAGACGACAGTCCCATTCTCAAGGATAACGTCTATGGCAATCCTTTCTGGAATGAGTCCGCAATGTTCAGAACCAATCGCGGCAATGCCTTCCGCGTAAATATCTGGTGGAAAGGCGCACACCGCGGCTGCGAGCGAGCGCAGTGGATTGGCGACAAGATGAGCTTTTATGCCCCTCACCCTAACGGCATCGGCCCGGTTATTATCCGCTCCGACGAGCAGATGGAAAAAGACGACGCCGGCTTTGTCCGCAAAGCACCGGACTTCGAGCATTACAATCAGCCGCAATGGTGGCAAATGGATTCATTGCCTGAGCCGTTGCGTCACGACAGCGGCCACGAGGGCTCGCACACGTTTTTGACGCACGAATTTATTGATGCTCTTGTCCACAATCGCCGCCCTGCTATCGATGTATATGAATCTCTGGCTTACACGGCTTCAGGCATTGTCGCCCACGAATCCGCACTGAAAAAAGGCCGGTTTATGAAGATTCCTCAGTATGACCGCCCAGCATAAATGGAGACACAGTTATGAATCGAACCATTACCCTTTTAACCTTATCAATCGTATTTCTAATCCTGCCGGCCAGCAGCGGGACCGAAGAAAAAACCTTTCGCATCGGCATCATCGGCCTCGACACTTCGCATGTCACCGCATTTACCAAACTTATCAACGCCCCGAACAAAAACACCGGCTGCAAAGTCGTGGCTGGCTATCCCAGCGGCTCGCCGGACATCCCTTCTTCTATCGACCGGGTAGAGGGGCTCACAAAGCAGCTTCGAGACGAGTTCGGCGTGGAAATCGTCGATAGTATTGACGAGCTTTGCCGGAAGGTTGACGGCATCCTGCTGGAAAGCGTTGATGGTCGGCCGCACTTAGAGCAGGTAAAACCTGTAATCACGGCAAAAAAGCCCGTCTTTATCGACAAACCTATGGCCGGAAACCTCCCGGACGTGCTCGAGATTTTCCAGCTCGCAAAAGACAGCAATGTCCCCTGCTGGTCGAGCTCTTCTCTGCGATTCTGCCCCGGCATTATCGGCGCCAGAGACAGCAACGATATCGGGGGAGTGCTCGGCTGCGATGCGTTCAGTCCGTGCTCGCTCGAAGAGCATCATCCCGACCTCTACTGGTATGGTGTGCACGGCGTCGAGATTCTCTTTACGATAATGGGACCCGGCTGCGAAACTGTCCGGCGAATACAAACTAAAGACAGCGAGTTCGTCGTCGGCCTCTGGAAGGATGGCCGAATCGGCACCTACAGAGGTCTTCGCAGCGGCAAAACCGATTATGGCGCTCTGGTCTACGGCACAAAAAACATCTCACTGAGCGGCAAATATGCCGGCTATGACGACCTCGTAAATGAAATCGTCAAATTCTTCAAGACCAATAAAATTCCCGTGCCGCAGGAGGAAACCATCGAGGTTTTCGCTTTTATGTCCGCTGCCGATGAGTCTAAAGCCCAAAATGGCGCCGCCGTTTCCATTGCATCCGTAATCCAGAAAGCCCAGGAGCACAATAAACTCCGCCATTCAGAAAAAGATAGCTCAAAGCAGCGACCTTAACATATTTTTTGGACAAAAATTGCCCGTTTTAGATGGGTCGCATCATACAAATAAGGAGAAAAAGCAATGGCTCGCATCTTTCATCACAGAAAGAATTCAATAGTAATGACCTGTAAACAGGTCCGTGCGTTGTTTATTGGGCTTCTATTATGCTGCTATTGTGAGGCGGCGCCCCAGAAAATCACTGTAAGTAACTCCGCAATATCGGTTACGCTCGATGCCGATGATGCAACCCTGTCGGTAACCGACAACCGCACAGGCCGGATTTGGCAGCAAAAACCTTTGGCCAAAGGCGAAGTCATCCAAAGCACAAAGACCGAAGGCAGTATCGAAATGACCTGGCGTGACGTTTCATCCGGCATAAGTGCACACACAAAACTTACCCTGGATGGCAACCTTCCCGAGCTCACTGTGACCCTCTTATCCGAGGGCGAGATGAAAGGGACTCTGCGGTTTCCGCATCCATTCGTAACTGAGCCGGGCACTTATCTGGTAGTGCCTATGAACGAAGGGATTTCCTATCCCGTTGACGACAGCACAATTGAAACGATGCGGCTGGTCGCATACGGCGGGCACGGAATTTGTATGGCCTTCTGGGGCGCAACAGATGGAAAGGAAGGATTACTGGCCATCATCGAAACCCCGGATGATGCCGCTATTCGCATCGAACGACTTGATGGAAAACTCTGCGTCGCGCCGGAATGGGACTCGCAGAAAGGCCTCTTCGGCTATCCCCGACGGCTCCGCTACATCTTTTCGGATAAGGGCGGACACGTTGCAATCTGCA
>Ga0315279_10005426_pt1 | contig 16573 bp, 16 predicted proteins | sample YL17G06_20_MG_FD_203694 | JGI IMG/M metagenome (GOLD analysis project Ga0315279, IMG submission 203694) | Sediment microbial communities from Yellowstone Lake, YNP, Wyoming, USA - YL17G06_20 | ecosystem: Environmental > Aquatic > Freshwater > Lake > Sediment | place: USA: Wyoming | collected...
GAGCTGTTCGCCTGGATCATCGGCTGGGACTTGGTCTTGGAATACTCCGTCGCCTCGGCCACCGTCGCCCATGGCTGGTCGCATTATTTTCAGGATTTCATAAGCACCTTTAAGCTCTATATCCCCAAGATCATCGGCTGGGCGCCGTTTAGACTCGATACGGCCACCGGCAAGATCAGCACCAGCGGAAGCTTGATCGACTTGCCGGCGATCGTCATCACGGCCCTGGTGACGGTGGTTCTCGTCAGAGGGATCCGCCAAACCGCCAGGTTCAATGCCTCGATGGTCATCCTCAAGCTGATCATCGTGGTCTTCGTCATCGTGGTCGGGGCCTTCTACGTCAACCCCAAAAACTGGGTTCCCTTCGCCCCGTACGGATTGTCGGGGGTCAGCTTCTTCGGCAAGACCTTGTTCGGAAAATCCATGGGAGGGGTTCCGGTCGGAATGTTGGCCGGCGCGGCGATCAGCTTCTTTGCCTACATCGGATTCGACTCGATCTCGACCCATGCCGAAGAGGCCAAAAGGCCGCATAAGGACGTTCCGATCGCCATCATCACTTCGCTCCTCATCTGCACGGTCCTTTATATTCTGGTATCCGCGGTCCTGACGGGCATGGTCCCTTACGGCCAGATCGACATTAACGCGCCGGTCTCCCAGGCCTTTAAACAGGTCGGCCTCGGCTGGGCCCAGTTTCTGGTCTCGCTCGGAGCTTTGGCCGGAATCACTTCCGTGCTCGTGGTCATGATGCTGAGCTTGCCCCGCGTTTTGCTGGCCATCGCGCGCGACGGCCTTCTTCCTCCGAAGTTTTTCGGCGCCGTGCATGAGAAGTTCCGCACCCCTTGGAAATCGACGATCCTGGTGGGATTTTCTGTCGCCGTCCTGTCCGCCGCGCTGCCGCTCGAGTTGTTGGCCGAGCTGGTCAACATCGGGACCTTGCTCGCCTTCGTCATCGTCTGCGGCGCCGTCTTGATCATGCGCAAAACGCATCCGGAGGCCGAACGGCCGTTCCGCGTGCCTTTATTCCCGCTGATACCCATTTTGGGTGTCGTTTTATGCCTGTTGCTGATGTTCTCGCTGCCTCCGGCAAACTGGCTGCGCCTCTTTGGCTGGCTGTTCGTCGGCTTGATAATCTATTTTGCTTATGGGCGGAAGCACAGCATCATGGAAAGAATGAAAGGGACGGAAGGGGCCAAAGACGGCTCGGTCGCGAAATAAAAAAGGGTTATTTGGACCGCAGCTCGGCGAGAAGGGCGGCCAGCTCCTCGTCCAGGATCCGCGACAACGCCGCCGGAACCAGGCCCACGTCTTTGCGGGCCAGCGGCTCCCGGCGGTCGAAGCGACGCGAAGCCAGGATTTTCCCCGATTTGAATTCAGCCAGCTCGATTTTCATGCCCAACCGCGCCGTCCAGGTGTCCGGCGCATCCACCTCCTCGATCTGATGGACGGTGCAGCGCAGGACCCAGTCGGGTACTTCGTTGCCTAATTCGGAAAGGACCCGGGCGAACAACTTGGACGAATCCAGGCGGTGGAGGAGGATGTCGTGAAGCATCCGCGCGGGCTTCTCGGCCCAGAAATGATAGGCATAATAATTGACTTCGACGGGGGAAATCCGATAGAGGATGCGAAAATCGTCATAAAGCGAATCGATGCCGACCCGCTCGATCAGGAGGGACTTGCCGAAGGCGGCCTCGGGCGGGGGGGCGGCCAAGTCAAGCTGAAAATACGTCTTCTCGGGCGAGGCCGAAAAACAGGCGGCCAGCGCCGGGAGGACGGCCAGGAGAACGGCGGTCTTGCGCATCATTTCTTCACCTTTCGGCTGCGGAGGAACATCGTCGGGTCCTCCACCAGCTCGCGCGAAAATTTCGACAGGTTGTCGATGGTCACGCCCATGGCTTCGAGGGTCTGGCGCAGGTCGGCCTGCTGAACGAGCAGGACGTTCTCGATCTTGGTCAGACTGGACGAGGCAATCTCGATGAAACCCTGGAGGTTCTTCAGGATCTTGCCCATCTCCTCGTCCGAAAACCGCTTGTTCAGATTGTCCATGGCTTGGGCCGCGTTTGCGCCGATCGAGCCGGTCAACCCGCCCAGGTCGTTCGTAATGCGGCGGAGATTTTCGGTGACCGCGCCGAAATCGAGGGCCGCTTTTTCGATGTTGGTGATGGCGTTGGACAGGTTTTCCCTCTTCGCTTCGAGCACCTCGGAGACGACGGCCGCGCTCTTCTCCGTCTTCTCCAGGAATTGGCTGATGCGCCGCTGGTTGGCGTCGCCGAGCAGATCGTTGATGCGGCGGACGGCCAAATCGATGCTGGTCACGATGTCTTCGGCTTTTTGCCCCAGCCCCTTGGCCGTGGGAATTTCGCCGCGCGGGGGCATGGGATCGGAGCGGCTGGTTCCGCCGGCCAGCTCGATGAACTTGGAGCCGGTGATCCCGGCGAAGGTCATGGTCGCGTTCATGTCGATCTTCATGGGGAACAATTTATCGATCTCCAGTTCGACCAGGATCGAGGACAGGTCGTCCGGATGGACGCGGATGTTGCGGACTTTGCCCACTTCCACGCCCTGGTATTTGACCGGGGAGCCGACCTGCAGTCCGTTGACGGACGTCTCCTTGAAGGTGATGAAATACGGCGTACCCTTGGCCTTGATCAGGGGCACGATGAGCATGGCCAGGAAGAGGACGAGCAGGCCCAGGGAGACGAAGGTGAAGACGATCAGTCGGGCTTTTTGTTCTTTAGTGATCATGGTCGGTCTTCCTCAGGAAAAAGGCTTGAACGTAGGGCTGGCCGGACGAAGCGACGTCGGCGTATTCCCCGTCGAAAACGATCGCCCCGTCGCGCAGGAGCAGGACGCGGTCGGCGATCCGAGCGATGGAGCGGAGCTCATGGGTGACCACGATGAAGGTGACCCCGTGGCCGGTCTGCAACCCGCGCAGGAGCTCGTCCAGCCCCGACGAGGTGATGGGATCGAGGCCGGCCGAAGGCTCGTCGAAGAAGATGAGGTCGGGTTCCAGGACCATGGCCCGGGCCAGGGCGGCCCGTTTGCGCATGCCGCCCGACAGTTCGTAGGGCATCTTCTCTTCGCAATCGAGGAGCCCGACCTGATCGAGCATCGTCCGGACGAGCTCCGCTTCCTTGGCCCGGGACCAGTCGCGGTGGTGCATGCGGATGGGCAGGGCCACGTTGTCGTAGAGGCTCAGCGAATTGAGAAGAGCGCTGTTCTGGTAGAGGACTCCGATCCGGCGATAGAGGCGGTGGAGGGCGCGCTCGGACCGGAAATCGACGGCCTCCCCGGCCAGCTCGATCTCGCCGGACAGGGGCGGAATCAGACCGATAAGCGTTTTCAGCAGGGTCGATTTACCCGACCCGCTTTCTCCGACGATGACCGTGATGCGGCCCTTGGCGATGGCGAAGTCTAGGTTGTGCAGAACGGCCTGCCCGTCGTACCCGGCATCGAGACGGCGGACGCGGATGATGTCCATGGGCTCCTCAGTACAGGATGAAGGCGAAGACGCAGTCCAGCCCGATGATCAGGGCGATGGACAGGACGACGGATTCGGTCGTGGCCTTGCCCACGCCCTCCTCCCCCCGCTCGATGAAGAATCCCTTGTACCCCGCGGCTATGACGACGGCCCAGCCGAAGACCATCGTCTTTCCCATCCCGATTATGAAATCGCGGAGCGAGACGGCCGAGACGACTTCCCGGACAAAGACCGCCGTGGGCGTGCCCAAAGCGATCTTGGCGACCAGGACGCCGCCGATGATGCCGACGAAATCGGCCAGGGCGACGAGCAGAGGGACGACCAGGGTGATGGCGATGAAACGGGGCACCATCAGGAACTTGACCGGGACGATGCCCATCGTGGTCAGGGCGTCGATCTCGTCCATGACCTTCATGGAGGCGATCTCGGCCGTGATCGAGGCCCCGACCTTGCCGGCCAGCATGATCCCGGCCATGAGCGGCACGAGCTCGTCGATCATGGCGATGCCGATGAGGTCGGCCAGGTAGATGTCCGCACCAAACATTTTGAGCTGGGCGGCCGAGGTCAGGGAAATGGTGATGCCGATGAGGAACGTGATCAGGCAGATGATGGGAAAGGAACGATAGCCCATCGTGTAGATCTGGTGGAGGATCTCCCCGGGCAGGACGCCGCGCCGGCGGAGCAGGTATTGGAACGTGTGATAGACCTCGTCGCTAAGGAGCGAAAAAAAGCGGTTGATCTCGACGATGGCCCGCATGTCCCTTCCTGTTCCCGGTCATTATAATGCCGATCAATAAGCCTGACAACCTCGTCCGACTTCCTTCCCCGTTTGACGCCGTCTCGAAGCGTCTGATACAGTATCCGCTCCAAGGAGGCCCCCGCATGAAAACAAAAACCATCCTGCTCGCTCTGACCCTGACCGTCCTCACCGCGTCCGGCTCGGCCGCCTTCCGCAAGGAAGACGTCAAAGTCCATCTTCTGGACAACGGCCTGAAGGTCCTGCTCCTCGAGGACCACGGCATCCCCAACATCGCCCTGTATACCTTTTTCCATGTCGGCTCGCGGAACGAACGGACCGGCATCACCGGCGTGTCCCATTTCATCGAACACATGATGTTCAACGGGACGCCCCAGATCGGCCCGGGCGAATTCGACCGCCGCATGGAGTTCGCGGGCGGGGCCAACAACGCCTTCACCGGCGACGACATGACCGGCTACACCGATTGGTTCCCCGCCGCCGCCCTTGAGCCCATGATCGTCATGGAGGCCGACCGGATGCAGGGCCTCCTGCTCGACCCGAAAGTCCTGGAATCGGAGCGCGGCGTCGTGGCCTCGGAGCGGCGCATGAGCGTCGAGAACAACAACGACAGCATCCTGAGCAAGAACGTCCGGGCCACGGCCATTATGGCCCATCCCTATCACTGGGACGTCATCGGCTGGATGAGCGACATCCTGAGCTGGAAGCGCGACGACATTATGACCTACTACCGGACCTTCTACGCTCCCAACAACGCGGTGCTGATCATCGTCGGCGATTTCGAGCCGGCCAGGGCCCTCGATCTGATCAGAAAATACTACGGGGCCATTCCCAAAAGTACGCCGCCCCCGGCCGTGTCCACGGTCGAGCCGCCCCAGATCGGGACGAAGCGCGTGGTCCTGCGCAAGGCGGCCCAGGTCCCGTCCTTCGAGATGGTCTGGCACGCGCCCGCGGCCAACGATCCCGATTATTTCCCCCTGGCCGTTTTGGAAAAAGCCCTGCTGGCCGGCCAGAGCAGCCGCCTCTACAAACGCCTCGTCCGCGAGGAGCAGCTGGCCGTCACCGTGCGCGGCGGAGTCTCTGAAACGCTCGATCCCCAGCTCTTTACCATCACCGCCCGGCCGCGCCCGACCGCCGATCTCGACCGCCTCGAGGCCGTGATCGAGGAGGAACTGGCCAAGATCAAGGCCGACGGGATCACGGACGCCGAGTTCCAAAAGACCCTCAACATGATCAAGAGCGACTTCTATTTCGGACTCCAATCGATCAACGGCAAGGCCGGGGCTTTGGGCCAGGCCGAGATCCTCTACGGCGGCTACGAGAAGGCCTTCGACCGCATCGACGCCTTCGCCGCCGTCAAGAAGGAGCAGATCATCCAAGCGGCCAAGAAATACTTCACCGACGCCAACAAGACCGTCGGACGGCTCGTCCCCGAGGGAGGTGCGAAGTGAAAGCCCGGTCGATCGTCATCCTCATTCTCGTAACTCTTCTTCTCCTGCCCCAGCTGGCGGCGGCGGCCTTCAAGCTGCCCACCCCCGAGAAATTCACCCTTAAAAACGGGATCACCGTCTATTACCTGAAATCGACGGAAACGCCTCTGATCAGCCTGCGGCTGATGCTGCGCGGCGCCGGGTCGGCCCAAGAGCCGGCCGATCTCGAAGGCGTGGCCAACATGACCGCCACACTCCTTCTCAAGGGCACGTCCAAGATGAGCGCCGACGCCATCGCCGAGGCTATCGGCTTCCTGGGGGCCCGGCTGAACTTTTCCTGCTCGGATGAATCGGCCGGCTTGGGCATCGACACGCTGTCCGAACATTTCCCGAAGCTCCTGGACATCGCCGCCGACGCGCTCATGAATCCGGCCTTCAAGGAGGACGAGTTCGCCAAAGAGCGCAAGACCCGGCTGGACGCGCTGAAATCGGTCAAGGACAATCCCGGCGCGGCCGTCCGCTACTACTTCAGCAAGGTCTATTACGGGACCCATCCGCTGGGTCACCTATCCTCGGGCAGCGAGGCCTCGCTCCAAAAGATGGCCGTGGCCGACGTGGCCGCTTATTACAATAAATTCTACGGCCCGGCCAAGGCCGTGACCGCAGTGGTCGGGAATGTCGACAAGGCCAAATTGATCGAATGGCTCAACGGCTCGTTGGGGAAATGGAGGGGCGCCGCGAACGTGCCCGCCTCCGCCCTGCCGGTCCTGCCCAAGCCCAAGGGAATCAAGCTCGTCCTGATCGACAAGCCCGACGCCACCCAGGCCTACTGGATGCTCGGCGCCTCCGGCTTCGCCATGGGCGACCCGATTTATCCCAAGGTCACGGTCATGAACACGCTCTTCGGCGGCCGCTTCACTTCCTGGCTCTCGACCGAGCTGCGCATCAAGCGGGGCCTGACCTACGGGGCCAGCAGCAATTTCCAGACGTATACGTCGGGGGGCACGTTCATCGCCAGCTCCTATACCAAAAACGACAAGATCGGCGAAATGCTCCAACTCGTCTTCGACCTGCTGAAGAAGGCGCGGGCCGAGGGCTTCGGGGCCGAGGAAGTCGAGAGCGCCCGCAATTACATCCAGGGCCAGTTCCCGCCGACCCTGGAAACGAATGCCAGCAAGGCGGGGACCTATGCCCGGCTGGCGTTCTACAATCTGGGCTTCGATTACTACGACAAGTACATGGACGGGGTGGCCAAGACGACCGTGGCCGAGGCCAAGGCCGCGGCCCAGATCCTGCCGGAGAAGGATTTCGTGCTGGTCGTCGTCGGGAAGTCGGCCGAGATCAAGGACCAACTGGCCAAGTTCGGGACCTGGACGGAGAAGAAGATCACCGACCCCGGATTCTGAATAGCTACTTGATTTTTTTGCCGGTGACGTCCAGGCCCCCGTTGGGCATGATCAGCCGCATTTGAACGACGGCCCCGGTATCGTCCTTGGTGAACGTCACCTGGAAGGGGCCGTTATTGGCGTCCTCGCCGGCGAATTCCAAGCCCGAATCGTTGACCGGCTTGATCGCCGCCGGCCGTCCGTCGCCGTCGTCCAGCCACAAGCTCCCCTCGCGGACGATGACGTTAGTGGGATGCATATCGCCGCCCATGGCGGTAAGGTCGAGATCATAGCGTCCCAGGATATTCGCATACTTTTTGGCCAAGGCCTCATCGGCGCCGGTCTGGGACCGGAGCGCCGGCGCCAATACAAGGACCAGCGCCAGCACGCCGGCGAATATCGCTGTTTTTCGCCTACGGAATGAAGTCATCATGAATTGCTCCTTGCGCTCATGTTCGAACCGGAATCGGGCGAAGGCCATTACACCGAGGCCGGAACCGAGATGTTATTTCTGTTTCGTTCCGACGATATCAAGGCTGAGCGAGGCGACGACCAGGCGGACCTTAGCATATTGGCCCTCGGCGTCTTTCTGAAAAGTGAACTTGGTCAGGCCGTCATCGGGTTCGATAAAGGAAAATTCGTCGGCCACTCCTTCCGTGGGTTTCAATTCCCCGGGAGAGGTGAATCCGTATTCGACCCAGAACGCGCCGTCCTTGATATAGAACTCGAAAACCCGCATCCCCCCGCCCATGGCGCTGAGATCGAACTCATATTTTCCCAGATATTTCTCATATTTCTTGGCCAAGTCCTGATCGGCCGCTGTCTGGGCGGCGAACGCGGGCACGGCCGCCAGGATGACCGCCCACGCGGCCGCGAAGAAGACTCCTTGGCGTTTGTGAATCGATGCGAACATGATGTCCTCCTATCCGTCGCGCCTCTTGCTGGAGGCCGAGACGACAACTCTCATTATAAAATACGCGCGGCAGGACCGTTAAGTTGCTTTGATCGCGCCGGGCCTTCGATTTGAACCCCGGCCGCTATTTCCATTACTAAGCCGGGCCGAAAAAAAATCGGTTTTTGCTTTCCATGTCGCCCGGCTAGTACTCGGGGAGCAGCAAGGATTTTTTTACGTATTTGCTGCTCCCCGTAGTATAGTATTCCGCGAAGGAGGAAACCATGATTCGAAAATCTCATCTGATTGTCTTTTTACTGGCCCTGGCCGTCCTGACCATCGGCGGGACGATCTTCAGCGGCCCTCAGGAAAAAGCGGTCGCTCCCCCGGCCGTCTGCGCGACATGCGGCGACACCGATCCCCGCCTGGAGGCCTGCACAGTCATCATGGTCGGCCGGCTGGCCTCGACCGACGGCTCGGTCATGACCACCCATACGTGCGACTGCGGCACGTGCGACTGGACCTTTCGCCGCATCCCGGCCCGCGACCACAAGCCCGGAGAGATGCGCAAGATCTACCATATCGGCCAATTCGACTCTATCTCGCCCGACATCGGCCTGAAGTGGGACCGTGTTCCCCTGGACAGCTACGCCGGCCTGGACCTGCCCGAACCCGCCCACGCCTACGGCTACATCCACGGCGATTTCGGCTACATGAACGACATGCAGGTGTCGATCGGCGAGTCCACGCTCGGGACGCGCCCCAAACTGGAAAACCAAACCCCCACGCCCAAGTTCGACATCACCATGTTGACGCTCATCGCCATGGAGCGGGCCGCCACCGCCCGCGAGGCGATCAAGCTCATGGGCGAGCTGTCCGAGAAATACGGCTACGGTTTCACCGACTCCGGCGAAATGCTGGCCGTGGCCGACCCCAAGGAAGTCTGGGTCTTCGAGATCATGCCGGCCGGCCCGCTGTGGACGCCCCAGAACGGCAAACCCGGCTGCGTCTGGGCCGCTCAGCGCGTACCCGACGACCACGTCTCGGTCTGCCCCAACGAATCGCGCATCGGCGAGATCGACCTGGCCAACAAAGACTACTTCATGGCTTCGCCGAATGTCGAATCCCTGGCCGTCGAGCAGAAGCTCTTCGACCCCAAGGGCGGCAAGCCATTCAACTTCAAGCGGGCCTACTCGCCTAACGAGGTCAGCGCCGCCTCGTCCAACGGCAACCGGGTCCGCCTGTGGCGGTTCTTCAACCTGGTCGCCCCCTCGCTCAATCTCGGCCCCGAAACGCCCAACATGGACCTACCCTTCTCAGCCAAGCCCGAGAAGAAGCTGTCCGCGGCCGACGTCATGGCCATGACCCGCGACCGCTGCGAAGGCACGGTCTTCGATCCCGCCCGCGGCTTGCAAGGCGGCCCCTTCGGCAACCCCAACTTCCTGCCCTACGGCTTCAAGTTGGACGGCAAGCAGTACAATACCTCGCGCATCATCAGCGTCAACCGGGCCGAATACGTCACCGTGACCCAGTCCCGGGGCTGGCTGCCCAATCCCGTCGGCGGCATCGTCTGGCTGGCCTTCGGACACCAGGACACCTCCTGCTTCATGCCTCTCTATGCCGGCATGACCGAGATCCCCCGCTCGTTCCAGATCGGCGATCACTGGGAATTCGACCGCGAATCCGCCCGCTGGGCCTTCGACTATGCCGACTTCCATGCCCAGCTCGTCTATTCGGAAGCCATCAAGGATGTCCGGGCGGCCCAGGCCCGCTACGAGACGAGCGCCGTTGAGCGGACGCCGATCGTCGACAAGAACGCCGTCGAGCTGTTCCAGAAGGACCCCGCCGCGGCCAACAAGTACCTGACCGATTATTGCCTGTCCAACGTCCAGGCCGTCATCGACGCCTGGTGGAAGCTGGGCGACAACCTGCTGGTTAAGTTCAACAAGCTCTGGATCTACGATTCCAAGACCCGCAAGCGAAGTCAGCTCCCCTTCCCGGACTGGTACCTGCGTATGCTCGTCGAGACCAACAAGCTCCAGCCGCAGGGCGAGAAGAAGTAACGCCGAATCGGAAATCGGTACTCGCCCTACCCAAGGTGTGGGGCGGATTTATTTTTCGGGAAAGGAGAACCGATGAAAACACTGCGTCAGACGGTTACGTTCAAGGCCGTGCCCGAAGACGTCTACGAGCTCCTCATGGATTCCCGCAAACACGCCCGGTTCACCGAGTCCAAGGCTCGAATCAGCCGCGAAGTGGGCGGCAAGATCATGGCCTACGACGGCTATATCGAGGGCACCAACCTGGAGATCGTCCCCCATACGAAGATCGTCCAGTGCTGGCGCGGCAGCGACTGGCCGAAAGGCCATTATTCCAAGGCCACCTTCGCTCTGGCCAAGATCAAGGGCGGGACCCGGCTGACCTTCCTCCAATCCAACATCCCCGACGACCAGTACGAGCCGATCAAGGAAGGCTGGAAAGAACACTATTGGGAGAAGATGAAGGCCCTCCTGGAGAAAGCGAAGTGAGGCTGATCGGACTTTTTTCGTCCCGGCGGCCTTGAAATAAACGATGGCGATTCCCCTCTTCGGCTGGCTGAGGACCGCTCCGCCGGCGGCCCGCCGCTCGCTCTTCGCCGCGGCCTTCGGCTGGATGCTCGACTCCTTCGATGTCATGCTCTACGCCATGGTCCTGGCCTACCTGATGAAGGACCTGGGCATGACCAAGGCCACGGCCGGTCTCCTCGGTTCGGTCACCCTGATCGCCTCCGCGGCCGGGGGGATTATTTTCGGCGTCGTCGCCGACAAGCTCGGACGGACCTGGGCGCTCCGGGCCAGCATCCTGATCTACTCGATTTTCACGGCCGCCTGCGGCCTTTCCCAAACGGTACCCATGCTGGCCGTTTTCCGGGTCTTTCTGGGATTGGGCATGGGCGGCGAATGGGCCAGCGGCGCGGCCCTGGTCTCCGAAACGTGGCCGGCCGAGCACCGCGGCAAGGCCTTCGGCTTCGTCCAGAGCTTCTGGGCGGTCGGCTACGCCGCGGCCGCGCTGGTCACCGCCGTCGTCTACCCCTGGCTGGGCTGGCGGGCCGTCTTCTTCATCGGCGTCGCGCCCGCCCTCCTCGTCTTCTGGATCCAAGCGCGGGTGGAAGAACCCGAACTCTGGAAAAAGCAAAAGCAGGCCGCCCCGGCCGAAAAGCCGTCCATCCGTTCGACCATCCGCGGCCGGCTCCTGGGGATCACGGCGGCGGTCACGGTCATGAACGCCTTCACCCTGTTCGCCTGGTGGGGTTTCAATCTCTGGATCCCAGGCTACCTTTCCCTGGCCGTGGACAAGGGCGGCATCGGCCTAAGCCCGCGGGATATGTCGGCCTTGGTGATTTTCATGCAATTCGGCATGTGGCTGGGCTATCTGACCTTCGGCTATATCAGCGATGGATTGGGGCGAAAACGGACCTATGTAGCGTTTCTCTCCTTGGCGGCTCTTTTCATATTCTTTTATGCCCGTATCCGGTCGCCATGGCTGCTCTTTTTCCTGGGGCCGTTCGCCGCTTTTTTCGGCACAGGCTATTTTTCGGGATTCGGGGCGCTGACGGCGGAGCTTTATCCGACTTCGATACGGGCCACCCTGCAGGGATTCACTTACAACATCGGCCGGGTCGTCTCCGCCGTCGCGCCGCTCATCATCGGCTCACTGGCCCAGAACAAGGGATTCGGGACGGCATTCTTATTGGCCTCCGTGGCGTTCATCGCCGCCGCGCTGATGTGGCTGTGGATTCCGGAGACCAAAGGGCGGGCCCTTTCATAATCGGTCGGCCAAGGCTCTTTTTGTCGAAATTTCAATTACTACGGGGAGCAGTAAATATGTTACATAATCCTTACTGCTCCCCGAGTACTAGCCGGGCGGCAAAGACATCCGGGGTCAACTATATTCCGCCCGGCTTAGTAAGGTTGATTTCCGATCACGACCGTCCAGGGCCGGACCGTCCATTTCTTAACCAGGCCGTTCCGGACGTAGGGATCGTTAATTGCGAAATCCTCGACGACCGACGCGTCCTTGACCCGGAAAATCAAGAGCGCCTTGTCGACGGGATCCGTGAAAACGCCTCCGAGGAGAAGCTCGCCTCGGCCGTTTGCGGCGTCGGCATACCGAAGATGCTCGTCGCGAAAGGCGGCTCGCCGCGCAACGTAGTCGTTGATCACATCATAAATAAGGGCAAAATAATTCATATCGTTTCCCCTCTCCCAGGCTTGAAACCGGGAACCATCATCGCGGTCATTTCCCGCCGTCCATTATAAGCCCGCCGCGGCGAAGAGGGAATGCCGATATTGAAATCGAAAAAATAAGTGTGATAGATTCATTTCGATATTATACGGAGGGACTCATGAAACGCACATCTTTCCATTCCCTGATGCGGACCGTGGCGGTCGCCGCCCTCTTAGCCGCGCCCCTGGCCGCATTGGCCCAGGACCTTCAGCCCATCGCCCTGCCTAAGCCGCAGACGACGGGCGGCATGCCCCTGATGGACGCTCTGAGCGCGCGCAAGACCGCCCGCGAATTCAGCGCCGACAAGCTCCCCCTGCAGGTCCTCTCCAACCTGCTCTGGGCGGCCTTCGGCGTGAACCGCGCCGAGATGGCCGGACGCACTCCCAAACCGGGACGGACGGCCCCCTCGGCCATGAATTTGCAGGAGATTGATCTTTATGTCGCCTTCCCTGAAGGCGTCTATCTGTATGAGGCCGTTCCTCACCGGCTCGTCCCCATGGTCGCTAAAGACGTCCGCGCCCTGACCAATCGCAACGCCGCCGCGGGAACCGCTGCGCTTTGCTTCATTTTCGTCGAAGATCAGGACAAGCGGCCCGCCCCTCCGGCCAAACCCCAGCCCGCCGGGGCGCCCCCCGTCAAGCCCGAGGCGGCCGCCCCACCCCGCGCGACGTCGGGGGAAGTCGATACCGGCTTCATCGGGCAGAACGTCTATCTGTTCTGCGCCTCGGAAGGGCTGAACGCCTGGTTTTACGGGACGGACCGGGAAGGCCTAGCCAAAGCCCTGAACCTGCGCCCCGGTCAACGCGTTTTGTACGGCCAGGCCGTGGGCTATCCGAAGAAAAAATAGCGGAAGGAGGATGAGAGCGATCGGGCCATGTTATTTTTTGGAGGTGGCCGAGCGCAGAAGGCCCTCGAGATAGACCTTGCCCAGCGCGGTCCTGGATTTCCAGTCCGGGCTCAGGCGGTCGAGAAGCCGGGCCTGGGCCATGCCGCTGAGGTAGAAGCGAAGGTCGCCTTCCTGGGTGCCCATCTGTTTTTCCAGCCGGACGAAATCCCATTGCAGAAAGAAAGGAAGCCCCGGGTTGAATTTGATCGATGCCGTTTGATCGGCCCGTGAGGCCGCCAGCTCGTAGAAGCGGACCTCCGCATACTTGGCCAGTCCCTCCAGCCATTCGAGTTCCCGTTCGTAATCCGCGAGTTCGGGGGAAAGCCGGGCGGCGCCGCGGCGCGCGTCCCGGATCTCAAGAAACTTTTGCGCCAGCCGGACGGCTTCATCATAGGTCGGGGCCTTGAGCGCTTGGGCCAGAGCCGCGCCTTCAGTGACCCAAGCCGCGGCCATATCCTTATCCTGGAACGGATAATTTTTTTCGACCTTATAGACCGCCAAAGCCCGGTCGAAGCGCGCCGCATCCTGATCGGCCTGATAGGCGTGGAATATCTCGTGGAGGACCAGGACGACGTGGAAATCCAGGCCGATTTTCATCGGGCCTTTGTTGTTCATCAGCTCCAGGCTGGACGCGCTGCCGGCGTAAGCGGCCCCGACTTTCACCGCGAAATTTTGAGGTCTATCAACTAACCTGCGGCTGTAAGGTTTGCCCTGAAAACTTTCGTCCTTGAGGACTTCCCAGGGCACGGGGGGATTTGCCGCTCCGACAAGGAACTCATAGCGCGCATTGAAAAGAATGAGCGGGAGATCGGCGGCCGCCAGGCCGGGCCAGACCTTATCTCCGGCCTCCGCCTTCAGCTTTAAAACTTCGGCGATCTCCGTCTTGTCCTGCGCGCTCAACACCGGTTGATCTGGTGGTGGAAGCGTCGGGCGCGCCTGAGGCTTTCCCTGGGACGACAGCAAGGCGTGTCCGAGCAGCGAGACAACAAAGACAGCCAGCCATGCCATCTGTGCAAGAGACGCTTTCATGGCCAAAGACGTCTGGGGCAGGTTCAGGGTATTCTTTACATTCAGCTTCTCGGCCATCCCTGGCTCCGATTGTCGGATCATACCATCGTATTATAGAGCGGGATGGCGGTTTTCGCCACTGGGAAACAATCCGCTGTGAGACAATCCGCACCGGCAGGCCTTTTGTGGAAATGAGATATGGGTCTACGATGCTGTTCAAGAACGGCTCTATAAATTGACTTTTAGATTTCTAATTGTATTATTTATATTGAGAGATATAGTTGCGCCTAATTCGTTATGTATTTATTCTGATCTCGACATTATTGTGCCAAGAGCTGCAACACTTTTCCTCAGTCATAAACATCGAAGTCCCGGTACGCGTGTATAGCGCCGATAACTTCGTAGAAGACCTGACTATAGATGATTTTGAGATCTATGATGACGGGATATTACAAAAAACGGAAGCCGTCTATTTAATCAAAAAAACGAAAATCGAGCGGAAAGAGGAACGGAGTCAATTTATTCCGAAAACATTTCGGAGTTTTTATCTATTCTTCCAGATTTTCGATTACAATGCAAAAATCAAGAGTGCTCTTAGCTATTTTTTCGAAAATCTCCTCCAGCCATCGGACGAATTACTAAGCCGGGCGGAATATAGTTGACCCCGGATGTCTTTGTCGCCCGGCTAGTACTCGGGGAGCAGTAAGGATTATGTAACATATTTACTGCTCCCCGTAGTAACAATCGTTACGCCACTAAAAACATATGTTTTAAAGAAAGAAAGCTTCGAGAAGATTTCTAAGAGCGAAATGCTAAGGCAACTTCACGAAATCATCCGCCGCGATATCTTAATCGGCACCAGCGAATATCGATCGACTATCGAGGAAATGAAAGGAGTAACAAAGACCCTCATAAAAGCCATTACGATGGATTCGACAATCGATAATACGGTTTCCTCGGCTTGGATCTACGCAGACTGGAACTCCGTCAACGATCAGCTCACGCGTTATTCCATGTTCAGAGAAAAACTGGAAACGCTTCGTGGCATCGACGTCCAGAACCTGTTGAATTTCGCTAAAGCCCTTAAATTCAAAGATGGGCAAAAACATGTTTTTCTTTTCTATCAGCGAGAATTGATTCCCAGAATCGAGCCGAGCATGGCCAATCTCCTCTACAGCCTCAATCAAGCCGAGCCGGGCACGGTATTGGATGCTATGCGACTCTTCGAATCTCAGACAAATCCCCTCCTCTTCAGCCCCGACGTCCTAAAAAAAGCCTATTCTGAATCATCCATCACCATCCATTTTTTGTTTTTTACTCCGCCGCGTGAATCCGTTCCAGGAATTTATTTCGAGGAGCGTTCCGATGATGTCTTTGCGCCATTCATGGAAATGTCCAAGGCGACTGGGGGAACGACGCAGAGTTCGGCGAACCCCGAATTCCTGTTTCGTAAAGCGTCGGAGGCGGTAGAGACGTATTATCTGCTCTACTATGCTCCTAAGAACTACAAACCCGACGCCAAATACCACGAATTAAAAGTTAAGGTAAAAAAGCCTGGATTCACTGTTACCCATCGAGCGGGATATTTCGCGAATTGAATCAACAAATCCGAATCCATATTCCTTAAAGTCCGTTACTAAAAATATACGAATTTCCTTTTCCACGAGGCGGTGAATTCCCCCTCTCGGCGCTGAATCCCCCCTCTCAACCTGTCGATAATATATCGCCGGCCGCGTGGCAATGTCGATGACCGCGAAAACCGCGCCCGAAGATCATATCCGGACAAGAAATCCCTTCGAACCGGCTAAAAGGCGATAGACTCCCGCCCCCCGTGATAACGAAAGATTAGAAATTTTCCCCGCCTCCTCGGCCGGCCTGAACGCCTGGTTCAAAGCTACTATAAAAAAGTAAATATCTATTCAATGATGGAAATACAAAAAACAACGTTGCTGGATTACAAATCCGATGTCTCCAGGCGGTGCTTGATTTCTCTCCACATTGGGCACAATTTCTCAAGCTGGGCATAGAATTCTTTGTCGTGCCGCGGATGTTTGACATGACAAATCTCGTGGGCTATCACATAATCGATGCATGAAGATGGGGCGCGTACCAATTCCGGATTCAGAGAAATGCGTCCGTTATGGTGGCCGCTGCCCCACCTTTTGGGCATGTCGAGCAGATGCAGCTTAGGCTCGGGCAGCCCCCGTTCGACACACCAGTTCAGCCATTTTCCCAGTCGACGTTCGAATTGTTCCTTGGCTCGCTCCCTCATCCAACCAGAAACCAAAACGGCAACCGCCCGGCCGGAAGCTGATCGTATGTGGACGTGTAAATAGGCGCCCCGTAATTTTACGTCCGAGTGGTCTGCCGTTGTCACTTTAAGACGGTATTGCCGCCCGAGGTACCGATGTGTCGCGCCGGTACAATACCGTCGTTCCGGACGTTCCAATCGCAAGGTGGAAAAAAAACGG
>Ga0315279_10005427_pt1 | contig 16572 bp, 25 predicted proteins | sample YL17G06_20_MG_FD_203694 | JGI IMG/M metagenome (GOLD analysis project Ga0315279, IMG submission 203694) | Sediment microbial communities from Yellowstone Lake, YNP, Wyoming, USA - YL17G06_20 | ecosystem: Environmental > Aquatic > Freshwater > Lake > Sediment | place: USA: Wyoming | collected...
CTTTCCGTCTTTTGTTCGTAAATACCTTTCAAAGACATATTCACCACAGACGCTGCATTTTGCTTTATTGAATGAGCCTTTAGCCGGAGTAAACTTGAAATCAGGTTTAGGTTCAACCTTAAACATAAAGTCATCTGATTGCTCATATGTCCAGTTAGTGACCTCTTCTGAAACTCGTTGGGGAATCTGAGATGGCTCAACTCCCTTTTTGCGATATACAAAAAACTCATATTTACCCATCTCGTCTATGAAATCAGGTGTGAGAGAGTAACGCACAGCCCCCTTCTGTGGATGATAGAAAGTAGCCGCGAGTTTGCCGTAGAAAGTCTTGGCGATGAGTACCTTACCATAGGTGGCGCCGGTGGCTATCTGTATCCCGTCTACCATGCAGGTTTGTGGGTGTCCTTCACCGATTTCAGGAAATACGAAGAAGCCGTGGTCCTTCTCACGTTCTACACCGAGATATTCCATTGCTAGCTTGCCCATCCGGTAACCAATGGGCATAAACGGACAAAGGTGACCGTGAAACTCAAACGCCCATTCCGCGGGAATATGTTGACTAGTCATGCCTTTAACCCTCCTCATATTTATTTTGTTTCTCACTGTTATTCTGCCAATTCAGATAAAAATCCACTTCTAACAGACAATTGCCAGGCACAATGTGGGCCGACAGGCCAGTGAAATGCCAAAAGCCACCGCCATCCGCGTCTCAATTTTTCCCGTAAATTTAACCATAGCTCTCAGTTTTCAGCTTCTTACATATTCCAAGGCTTTCTTCGCACTTCGAGGATATTTGCTGGGTAAAACATACTCGTGAATACAACTAATTCTCCTTCAAGAACCCGTAATTCCTGGCGGCTTCCTTGATATCATCTTCGGTAACGCCAAAGTTCTCTCGACTAGTGGCCATTGCTACCAGACTATCCTCATCGGGAAGGCTGCCGATGGTCGCCAAAGTATCCCCACAGTAGACAAGGGGATATATCTTATCACCGAAATATTTTTCCGCGACAGAAGCTAGAGCATCCGGGCTCCAATTCCCCTGTTGCCTATCTATCACCTCGACCTCGCCCGTCTCCTTGAGCCAGGCGGCGACAATATCACGCACATACTCTGGCGGATAGCTGGAGCAGCATGATTTCAAACCACCATTCAGAACAACTGTCACCTTCATTTGTTTTCCTCCTCACATAGCCTTATTATTTCGTTTTTGCTGAAGTTGTCTGCGATAGAGACTCTCCCAGACGGGGCATAATCTCTGAGTCGTAACGCTCAATGTTACCTTCATCGCAGAGCCTAGCCAGCTCCGGATCTATGGGTAACTGTCCTAAAAGCGGAGCACCCGCTGCCTGTGCCATTTCTCCTCCCCGGCTCTTGCCGAAGAGCTCAATCTTCTTATCTATCTCGGGAACATAGAGATAGCTCATATTCTCCACCACCCCCAGAATCGGTTTACTCATTTGCTGAGCCATTTTTACTGCTTTCCTGACCACCATTGTGGTCAGGTCCTGCGGGGTGAAAACAATGATTATTCCTGATATCGGTAGGCTTTGCATCACGTTAAGGGGGGCATCAGCCGTGCCCGGCGGCAAGTCAACAATCAGATAATCCAACTTGCCCCAGAGTACCTCTTCCCAGAATTGTGTAATCGCCCGCCCGATAAGCGGTCCACGCCAGATGACGGCGTCATCCTCGCTGGGTAGAAGCAGTTTCATGGACATTACCTCAATACCCGATTTGGATGTTACCGGCAGAATGCCACTATCACTACCAGCAGGCCTGGCGTTGATGCCGAACATCTTGGGTATGCTTGGGCCGGTGATGTCGGCGTCCAGAATGCCAACCTCCTGGCCTTGGCGCTTCAGAGCGATAGCGGTAAGGCTAGCGACCAGCGACTTGTCTACTCCTCCCTTGCCGCTCATTACGGCAATAACATGCCCTATCTCGTTCAATTCCTTCGGCTTACCGTCGACAAAGCTGATGTTTACCTCATTGATCCCGATGAGCTTACTAGCAACATCCTTAATCCTGTCTTTGAGCCACTCCTGAACCCCCGGCGCCAGAGCGGCTGAGACAAGCGTGACATCAACTTTGCCGTCAGCAATGCTGACGGCCCTGACCAAGTTCATCGTCACCAGTCCACGCATAACACCGGGGACCAGCACTGTTTCCAGATTTTCCATCAATTCTTCTTGCGTTGGCATAGCATTTCCTCCCGAAGCTGCATTAGGTGAATCTTCTCGCCAGCAACCTTGACATTATCTACTTCTAGTGCAGTCGTTCCATGAGGTTAGGGAGCTTGCCAGCTAAGTAGAGATTTACTGCCTCGTCGATGCTCTCTACATCAGTGACTACAGGCTCGATGTTGTAGCTCTTCATGCTTTCATAGGCTCCCCAGCCCATACCACCAACAATAAGAACCTGGCAGTCAGCGACAGTCTCCGCCATACTGGCATGCTTTGCCTGTGAACCAGCGTCATAGCCATGCCGCTCGCCGGGGGCTAAATCAGAGTGGGTGGCAGCAAAGGTGTGGTGTCCTGCCTTGGCGCGTGTTTCCTTGCTCACAATCTTGCCATCCTCTACGGTGACCTCGACATACACTGGTGCCCGACCGAAGTGCTGGCTGATACTGGTGCCGTCTTCCGATATAGCTGCAATCTTCATAGTTTTATTCCCCCTTCTCCTATCTTAATTTCAGGTGAGGCAAACCGCCTCACTGGCTCAGGCCGCAGGTGGGACAGCTTGGGCCAGATACCCCACCAGCCCCACCAGAGGAACCCCTTGTGAACACAGAGAAAACACGTCGTGGGCTCTCTGTTCCACACTTGGGACACTTTATCTCACTATCGTTATCACCTATGCTCCGGCGGAGTTCGAATCTCCCACCGCATTTTGTACATTGATATTCATAGATAGGCATGCTCTTACCCTCCCTTTTCACCCTCACTTTGTTTCCTCTCCGCACAGTTTTAGTATCTCCTTTACAGTCCTCTCCAGGTCTTCCTCTTTATAATCAAAAGGCTTAAACGGCCCTATTTTGGGTATCTTCAGGTCAAGCAGTAAATTAAGGTATTTGTCTATCTTGAGGCCATCCTTTTCCAGAATCTTCTTTGTGCATTTGTTATAACAGCCGTCAATAGCAATTATTCTCTTGACCTGCTCCGCTGTCTTTCTGTGCTTTGGTACCCCTGAGGCTATAGCAGAGATGCAAAGTAAGCCATTCTTCTCTTTATCCAATCTTCTAAAAGCTTCCAGCGCCGCTATACCGGTTAGAGTGCCAACGCTGGACATACAGCCAAAGCAACAGAAAATTCCGTTCTCCGGGACATGTTCTTCTTTTTCCATGTTATCGCTCCTTTTTTCTATCTTTGCTACCTTTGTACTTATTGATTTTCATTGGTATGCCTAGTCTTGCCAAACAGACCGTCTTGAAGAACAATATTGTTTTATCAGGAAGCCGGCCGCTTTGGCAAAGCGAATGCTCCACCAGACCAGAAAAGCAATGGCCAGGAGCACCATCACCGCATACCATCTCAGGCCGAATGAACCGATGGTAAAGGCCACGGGGTTTACGCCTATGTGTATCACTATTTCTCCTTCTCAGTCGTGGCGCGGCGAAATAGCTGATAGAAGGTAACCGCGGTCAACATCTGGAAAGCAAAGCCCACTGCTATGGGCAACGTCGCAAGACCCTTAAAACTCATTGCCGCTATGCCTATGGCAAGAGGAAGGTTCTTCATCCCGGAGGAATAGGTAATGGCTACGTTGGTGCCCCTGTGGAAGAGCTTAACACTTACTAGATATGCCACTATGAACAAGATGGGGAAAATCAGTATCGTTGATATCACCAGAGGGGCTATCAGCCCCACGTTTTTCATGATTGGCGAGACGTTGGTATTAATCGCCATGAACATCAGCAACACCGCCATGGTAGCCGATATAGCCGGCATTAGCGGCAGGTACTTCTGGATATTGATACGCCTGTCCAAGAACTCCCTCAGCGCAATGGCACCCAGCACTGGCAGAAGTACGGTGTAGATAAGCTGCTGGAACATCCCCCAGGTGTTGACGGTGACGAACTTGCCAGCAAACAGGGACATGAGGGGAGGAATGACAAAGGGTGCCAGGAGCATGGTGATTGCCTCAATCACAATAGCCAGGGGAACATCCCCCTTGAGGAGGCCAGTCCACATCATGGCCATGCCGGCGCAGGGGACAACTCCGATTAGAATGAGACCGGTGGCTAAGTCGGAATGACCGGACAGTAGCAGCGAAGCCAGAATCCAGCCCAGAAAGGGAGCAAAAAGGAAGTTCAGCACCAGCCCAAAAGAAGTGCCTTTCCAATCCCTGGCTGCCATCCCTAGGTTGCTGAAGGTAATGGTAAAGCTCATGGCCGCTATCAGGATGATGATAAGCGGTGTATTGAACTGGCGGATGAAGACCCCGGGGCTGGCAGTGAAAAGCCCCATTACCACGGCAATAACCAGCGTGGTTATGATTATGTAGGTATACTTCTCCCTGATGAACTTGGCATAAGCCGTTATTGCTTTCATGCTCTACCTCCGTGCCAACAATTACCGCCAGTTACACCAACATATTGGCGGCGTATGCTCTTTACTCACCCGCAGGCTTTTTGGGATAGTACGGGCACTCTTCGCCTGAACACTCACTATTCCCTGAGAAAAATCTACATTCAATCTTATCCAGAGGTAATGCGTAACCCTGCGAAGAGAGATATTTTACCGCATTTTTAATCCCGGTGAGATTGCTCCTTTTACAACATCGCCTTGAGAATTTGGAGATCTCAATAAGGGTATCGGCGGCAAGCGCCAGCAAGCTGCCGCGCTCGTCCTGCATCGGTGTAATTCTATTGACTATGCTGGCAACGATACCCATACTGTGTGCTGCTCCAGAAATCCCCGTGAAGCCGCAGGAATGGGCTGCCAGCATTGCCCCTCTTCTCATCCCTTCTTCAATGTCTCTATCGGTTATCGCATAGCCATTATTCCGCAGGCAGGACAAAATGACCCCGGGGAGAATATAGTGATGGAAAGCCCCTCCTATAGGGAAGGGGACATTTAAACTCCAGATTCTTTCAACCTCGTCGAATACAGCATAGAACAATTTTAACGGGTCTTTTCCTTGCGATGCGAGAATAAATTGCTTGATGGCTGGAGCGATGTTATTCAAGTCTTCATCCGATATACCCTTAATCCTATTTGTAATCGCATGATAATCATCCCAGAAGTATGCTTTCTTTGCTTCTTCCTTCATCATTTTTTTGTCCATTTATGCCTCCTGCATGTCATCTGGAAAGTGAGAATTACCGGTTTTCACACCGCCCCCTCGACAAACTCTATGGCGCAGGCCTCCGGTAGGAAGATGCCTGCCGTGACTTCCATCGCCTTCAGGATAGCAGCGGGCACGATGCAACTGGTACGGCAGAGGTGCTTGGTAGCTAGTTGATAGACAAGCGTCTCATTCATCGGCTTCGTCATCTCGCTGCCGATGTCCAACTCCGTGAGTTCCTCAGATAGTGCCTGCACGTGCTCGCAGGTAGTTATGAAAGAGAGCCTCCCCTTTGTCTGACTGGTCTTCGTCGCCTCAATGGTTGTTTCTTTCCCACAAATACCGGCTTTCACCCAGCAGACTGCCATAGCTAGCTGGCCTCCTTCTACTTTTTCATTGTATTTATTGGGAGATTACCATCAGGCACCTCATAGCCAGCGCCCTGTAACATTTCCAGCATTTTCTTTCTCTTCTCTTCATACCGTTCATTAAATAAAGGGGAACACTGGTCGATAGTTGCTTCCTGTTGCACCAGTCTGGCGGCAAAGGCAAGGCAGGTCTGTTGGCCGCATACCCCGCAGTTCGTTCCCGGTAAGAGCTTGAACACGTCTAGGTACTTGAGCTCACCGCCTTTCTTATAGCATGGCTGAATGTCATGCCGGTTCTCGTAGGTGCTGTTGATTAAGTCCTTGAGTTCGTCCAGCACCTGTACGGCTTCTTCCCTGTCTGTTAGCTTGGTAACGGCAATCTGGCGCGGATACATGGCTATGCCCTTCCCATCTCGCTTGAAGGTCAGGATTCTGGTAGTATCGTCATAGCTGCAGAGCTTAATTAACGAGGCAAGATATGGTAATGCCTCACCAATGTCATCCGATAGATTGGCAATGGCATTGATGGTCTCGGCGAATGTGTTGCACTCTGGCAGCATGGTTTCAAAGCTATAGTTTTTCAACAGCATTTCCTGCACCTCCTCATCACCTGATAATACACGCCAAGTCACCTGATTACGAGCACGGGCACCTTAGCAAGCCGAACAACGTCTGCCACTGCCTCTCCGAGCAGAAGCCGTTTAACCTTTCCACTGACAGGACCAATTACAATTAAAGAAACCTTCTCTTCGTCAGCCACTTTCAATATGGTGCGGGCAGGAATGCCGGCTTCTACTATCACCTTGCCTGTTACACCCTCACTTTTCATCTCTTTAAGAATCGCTTGTATTTCGGTTCTTTCTTTCTCAAACCTGTCTGCGCGGCACTCCTCTAAGTTCCGTCCCGTCCAGGCACAGCCCCCCAGCTCAACGACTCCCAGTGCCACCACCTCCTGAGTCCCGGCCTGTTTAAACATCCTTATGTGTGCTGAGGCTGCGGACACACTTTCATAAGAATCTATTGGATACAATATTTTCCTGAACATGGCACACCCTCCTCCCATAGTTGTTTACTTCATTTACAGTTTCTTCCTCTGCCTCCTCGTCTTCCTTCGGTGCTTAACCCTTTCCACTTTTGACTGAGGTTATGCGCAGAGGGATATTCTATTCTGATTAATTCAGCTTTTCGTCTATCCTTCTTGTATAGTCTTTACGATAAGCTCTTTAGCCCTTTTTACCTCATCGTCAGAAATATACTCCATGACACCCTTGATATCTTCGCCGATGTCCTCGTGCAGGGCTTTCTTTTTCATCCCTATATCTCTGGTGAGCACGATGCTCTTGGTTGGTGTGAACCCGGACTGCTCTACCGTCTTCCGGCTGCACTCAAAGGGGCAGCCGTCCACAGTAATGACCTTTTTCGCCGCTTTTGTCTTGCCTACAACGGGCTTGACCCCAAGTGGCAACCCGGCTAAGCAACCGATGACCACCTTCTCCAACCCCAGCTCCTTGACTGCCTCCAGGCAGGCCAGAGCGCTGGTTATGCCGGTGTTCGACATTCCCCCGTAACAGGAAAATATCACGTTCTCGTGTGTTTTCGTCCCCTCTTCCCAGTGTTTTTCTTCTGCCATTTTAGTTCTCCTCTCCTTTTTGTTTTTCAGTGTATATTTTTATTATTTATTTGACGTTATTTTCCCTCATCAGTGCCGTGGTGATGAAAGTGGTTACTTCCGCTTTAGAGGGTATCCGCCCGAAACAGACCATCTCTTCGTCAATCACCAGCCCCGGTGTGGACAGGATGGGATATTCCATTATCTTTTTGATATCCCTGACCTCTTCGACGGTTGCCTCAATAGCAAGTTCACTCACTACCTCACGGGTAGTTTGTTTTACCTTTTGGCACGAGACTCAGCCCGTTCCGAGTATCTTGATATTCATTAGCATTCTCCTCTTATTGTTTATTGAGTTATCAGCCCGAAGATATAGCCCGTGATAGTAGCCATGACGACCACTATTCCGACATAGGTAATCATCTTCTTAATCAGGATGATGACGTGTCCTCAAGATTATCGGCTCAACCGGCTATAATACGCTGGGTCTCCTTCAGCCGCTTTTTATCCGCTTCCAGCACCTTGTCGTCTTTAAGTGCCTTTCTCACCAAGCCAACAAGTTCAACATAGAATTCTTCAGTTTCATCGATTGAGTAGAATACCCATGTCCCATCTCTCCTTAGCCGGAGAAAACCTGTGTCGTAGAGGATACCCAGGTTACGTGAAGCGCTGCTCTGTGAGATTCCCAAAGCCTGCATCGTCTCGCAGACACAGCTTTCACGCTCCAATAGGATGTTGAGAATCCTGAGCCTGGTCTCATCAGTTAGAGCTTTCATCATTTTGATTAATTTATGCATTCCCCGCTGCCTGTTATGCAATTATGCACATATTTAATTATAAGATATACCAAATGCATATAGTTGTCAAGTGGTAGACACATAACATAGTTATTAGTAGTGGATAATAAGGAACTAGAAGGTGGGGTTAGCGGGCTTTCTCTCTAAGTAGCAGCGCAAGTGCTTGTTGCATTCTTTCCCTGTCCCCGGATACTACAGGATTATCGTTAAATGATTTAGACAGCGCATCAAGCAATACTTTGGAGAATATGTCATTGCCGTCCCTCTCAGCGAAGTAGGCAACGCACTTGCCTTCGCGCCATCGCTTGAGCAGGCCGGCATCCGTAAGAATCTTTAGATTCCTTGAAATCTGTGACTGAGACATATGAAAGATTTCCTGCATTTCCCGTACACAGATGTTTCTTTCCAGCAGGAGCTTGAGCATCCTGACTCTGGTCTCATCAGAAAGAGCTTTGGCGATTTTTACTAATTCCCGCATATCAAAATACCACGATTGTATGCTATCACATTTATGCTTATTTTGCACCTCATGGCAGGAAGCTAATGAGGCTCTTGAATCCCCAGGACGGTCAGCCGCTCGATGCACTTTATGCCTCTGACGCCGTCAGGAGCAAAAATCATCGAGCCGGGCTCAGCATCCCACTGTTTTTTACCTGCAGTGAAAATACCCTTTCCTGACACTACATAGAACAACACATCGTAAGGCTCTTCGTGGGGTGGTATTTCATAGCCGCTCTCCAGGCATATGACCACTGTATTGAAGTGTTCACCCTTGAATACATCCTTCTTTGTTTTGTCCCCAGGTACAAATTCAATAAAATCGTTGATGTCGTATTTTTGCTCTTTCGTCATGCTCTTCTCCTCAATGTATTGAACTTATCTTATATTCTCTTGGGCATTGTTTTCTGATGCATCTTCATAGCTACAGCGAGAAAAAGAGCAGTGAACCCAAGTAAAGCCAGAAAGTCAACAACCAAAGGGAGATGGTTTTGTCCCTGGATGGAACTTCGGGCGATATCAGTGAAGTAAGTCAGAGGTGAAATATAAGCAATCGCCTGTCCCCAGCTGGGCAACTGGTTCAGAGGGATAAAGATGCCACTGATGAATATCACGGGGAATCTCACGGCTGCAGCAATCATGTTTACCGTGGCCGGCACATTGCTAGGGGGGATAGAGAAGACATTACCCAGAGAGGCAAAGCAGATAGCCGCCAGAATAACTGCAAGGGCAAATAGCACCGGGCTGGATATGGTTATCCCGAGGGCAAGGCCAATGATGATAGCCACCAGGGATATAGCCGTTCCGAAGGCAAAAGAGGCAAGCACATCTCCCATGATAATTGTCTCAAGTCTTACCGGGCAGGACATTAGCCGCTCCAGCGTTCTTGCCTGCGCCTCCCACGGCACCACCACGGGAGATATCGAGGTCGCCGTAAAAAAGAGAATCATCCCCAGAAATCCCGGCATCATAAAGTCGAGAGTCATATTCCTGCCAATGCTGAAGGAAAGGAATAGAAATATAGGAAAGAGAAGCCCGAAGATTACTACCGGGCCCTTGACGTAGAAAATCTTGATGTCTTTCTTGGCAATGGTGAAGGACCGTATTATCTGGTCAATAATTCCAAAGCTACTTTTCACGGCTTTTCTCCTCAGTCAGTCTAACAAATGCATCTTCTAATGAAGGCGAACGGACGTTAAGAATATTCATGGTGAGCGAATTGGCACGGCTGAAGTCAACAAGTGTCGTGACCAGGAGGGTGGTATTCTCAGTGTAGAGCCTGAAACGGCTGCTGTCAGGTTTTTCTCCATCACCCGCCTCAGCACGAGATAGCCCGCCAGCACTGGTTTCCATCGTACCGCTCCTATTAGCCCCCGCTGCTCCGGTTCCAGCAGGGGGACTCATGCCACCCGCCGGCTGTGCCTGCATTTTACCCTTTCCCCCTCCCATACCGCCCGGTCTGCCAACGCCCGCCATCGCCATCTGTGCCCGCAGCCTGTCGGCTGCCTCTATCGCCTGGGCTGTCTCTAGCCGGCTTACTCCCGGCAGCTTAGCCAGCACTTCAGAACGCACGGGTTTATCAAAACTCATGTCTATCAGGTAGACCCGGCCGCCCGTGATGCTCAGGTTGTCCGGAGTGTCTACTGCCGCAAGCTTGCCATGGTTGATAATCGCCACCCGGTCACAAAGTTCAGCGGCTTCGTCCATATTATGGGTCGTCAGCATAATGGTCTTACCCTCTTTTCTGAGGTTGCGGAGCATAGCCCTGATAGAACGGGCGCTCTGCACATCAAGCCCGCTGGTTGGCTCATCGAGGAAAAGAATCTGGGGGTCGCTTAAAAGCGCCATCGCCAGGATGAGGCGTTTCCTCATACCCATAGAGTAGGTCACTGCCTTGCTGTCTTTCCTCTCATAAAGCCCCAGCTCCTGTAAGAGCGCCTCAGCCCGCCTTTTTGCCTCTGAGGCAGGGGTGCGGTAAAGCTCAGCCATGAGCATGAGATTACCCCAGCCGGAAAGGTCCATGTAGGCATTGACCATTTCCGGCACAACCCCGGAGAGCTGTTTGGCCGGGAGACTGCCTGCCGCGTGTCCCATCACACTGGCTTTGCCCTCATCCTTCTTTATTACCCCGATGAGCATACGGATTGTTGTCGTCTTACCTGCCCCGTTGGGTCCCAGAAAGCCGAAAAGCTCACCTTCTTTCACCTCAAAGCTGATATGGTCAACAGCCAAAATTTGCCCGTAGCGTTTGGTTAAACCTTTTACCTCAATGGCATAATCTTCAGTAGCCATGTCTCCTCCTTTGTCGCGATGAACTTTGCTAACTGGATATAGTCCCTGACTAGTGGCGCGGGACCAGATGTTTGAATTCCTCAGCTAGCTGGTAGCCGTATTTAGGGCCAGCGGCTTGCGCCCAGGTATAGACTCGCTCCTTGGTCGCCTCTCCAAAATGCGATTGGGAAGTGTGGGCGCATATCGCAGCCACTTTCAAATCGACTGTATCGGTGATATCCTCGCCGTGGTCTGGCTGGTCAGACTGGAAAAGAAAGACTTCATCGACTTTCCATGCCGGCTCGTCTCCCCGAATCATCTGGTTGCCCGCTTCCACAATGGCTGCCAGTGCCGTAAAACCCACTGCTCGATGGTCTGGGTGTATCCGATAACGAGCCCAAGGGTCGTGGGTCATAAGTACACGGGGCTGCAGGCGTCGGATAATACGGGCTAGTTCATGCCTGAAGGGCAACGTTTCTTCCAGTTCACCATCCTCATGCCTGAGGAAAGTAAGCGACTTCACCCCCAGGATATCCACTGCATTTTGTTCTTCTTGCTCTCGGAGTGGTCCCAGGCGTTCTGGTGTCATTGCAGGGTCGTTGCTGCCTCTATTACCACTAGTGCAGAGGACGTAGTGAACCTCGCGCTTTTCCCTAGCCCAGTGCGCTATAGTGCCGCCGCTGCTAATGTCAGCATCATCTGGGTGCGCCTGTATAACCAAGATACGCTTTACGGCTCCTGAAACACCTTCTTGCTGCATAACCATAGCCTCCTGCATCTTGTAGCTGTTAACTGATTGGATTAGAAGTATCCAGTACTTAGCACGGGATACGCAAGGCAGAATTGGCCTTTTCAGCAGCCTGAATTATTCTTGCCCTTTCTTAAGCTCCGCGATACGCTCTTCCACACCTTTAGCTTCGGCCTGGAGATTCTTGAGATACTCCTCAAGACGGGAGATTATTTCATCACGTGAGATAAATCGGCGGAATCCCATACCCATACCACCAATATGGTGTCCCTCACCATGTCCACCACAGCAACAACCACCACCGTGGTGCATTCCACCGCTTTCTCCACCGTGTCCTCCACAGCCGCAGTCATCACCATGATGCATCCTGCCTTCTTGCTCGTGACCATGACGTTCGCACCCGCAATCTTCTTCCCGGTACATTTGTTTGCCTCCTATATAAGTATTTACTAATATGCTTAATTATAAAGGGAGATTCTTGACTTGTCAAGCGGTAAATTAAAGAATATTAAGTGAGTTTATCGGGAGGGCAATAGTCTTTACAGGGTTCTTCAGGACAGGTTGCTGGCATTTCCAGAGCTGATGATAAAAAGCTCTGGCAACGCTTGAGTGCCTCTGGATTGATATAGTAATGAATGTGGTAACCGCGCCTTTCCCCCTTGACTAAACCGATTGACTTGAGCACCCTCAGGTGCTGAGAGACGGCGGACTGGGTTACCCCTAGCAGACTGGCTAGCGCATTAACACACAGGGCATCTGGGTCACGTTGGCGACAAAGCAGTTTCACTAGTTTAAGCCGTGTCGGGTCAGCTAGTGCGCTAAAGACCGATGCCTGCTCCTCGGCGTTTTCCTGAAATTTCTCCTGAGTCTCCATTGACTTTATAAGACCTCACTAATATGCTTATATTATCTTCTGTAAGTTTGTATGTCAAGGCCTAAGAAGGGGTATTCGACCTTGGCATGGCTGACTGTGGGTGGCGGGCTGTTGGGGCTAGTTTATAAGATGCTAACCAGTTAGAAGATTGGCTCTATTACATAATCTGATATGGGACAGTAGATCCCCGGCACTATTTTCTGCTCAGTTGCCATTTGCGGTCCATAACCTCAGTTTGATTGCACAATCTGTCACTTTAGTTGGATACTAGCCTCAGGGAATAGCTCGACTCACAAGGCCGCGTAGATTGTAAGGATTCTGAAGTGGCAGGGTCTCATTGAAGACATACATGAACGACCTGATGTCAAGGACGAGGCCTTTGACATCAGGTCCGAAAGCCGTAGTTCTCAAGAATGTTAGACTAGCGACCGCAGCAGGATGCGCTATCATCGGATTGCGCGTCTTCAGTCCGGGGACCGCAGCAGCCGGTCTTGGTTGTCCCGGTAACCGCCGGAGAGACACCACAGGGGCTGGAGCAGCCACCATTGCCTTTGCCAATGGCGCCCATGAGAACGCCGGCTGCACAGCCGGCGCCAGTCTGTACGCGGATAGCGTTTACCGGACAGTTAATGGCGCAGGCGCCACACTCGATACAGGCATCTTGGTCGGCAATAACCGCCTTCCGTTCTTCTATATCGAATACTCCATGGGGACAGACGATGGCGCACATACCGCAACCGTTGCAGGCCCCGGCATCGAGTCGCAGGGTAACAACATTTTCCAAGTACTTGAGCATTTTCATTCCTCCTAGAAGAATCTCGCTATCATCCACAGAGCGAAACCGAGCGTTGCGGCGACGATTTGTGACGGTACGGCAAAGCGCATTTCTTTCTTAACACCGGAAAGCGACGTATAGGTGGTCGCACCGGTGAAATTCATGGCCATGAAAGCGCCGATTGCCGGCATCAGTAGCACCCAGGCCGCCGTCTCCAGTTGGCCGGATGTCTGGGAAGATGGTATCAATCCGATGATGACAAGCACCGCTACCAGCAACAATCCCATGGTCATCCCTTTCCAGGACAGGGCCCGTCCAGGCAGCCACGGCAGAAAAGCCGGTACGAGGGCACCACCGGCGATAAAGGCAAGGAAAAGCAGCAGTACCTCGCGGCCCCCTGCCATTCCGGGGAAGGCGTACCCGCTCCGGCTTAGTCCGGCGAGGAGAAATAAAGCAATCGCAATAAAGAAGACATACCGGCCCCACATGACCAGCTCCAGAGGAATCAGTACCAGGCGGTCACCTATATTGAAGAGGACTCGCCTCATATCCGGAGAGGTCTTCATGCCCGCATCCAGAAACTCCGGAATGTCCCGGGCACGCACCGGCCCATAAATCACACGGAGAGAGCTGCGGCGTCTCACTTCGTGGGCAGCGACCCCGGGAGCGCCGAGCTGGGGAACGATAATCTGGCGGTGGCTGACTATCTCGGCGAGCCGGGTGCTCTCTATCCTGCGGATGATTTCCTCGGTGCCGAAGGTCCCCTTGCCCGCGGCGCACCAGACGTTAATGCCCTTGGTATCGATGACCATTATCCAGCCATTAATGCCTTCCAGCTCACGGCGTAGGTGGTCGAATGACAATTTGTAGTTTGCGGAGACAAATACGGGCGATTCGGCCGTCGGTGAACCGACAGCATACAGTCCAGGCTCGACCGCGTAGCGCATCCGCCGCAGACCGAGTCTGACCTTGACTGCGCCCCATCGGTCGGCCGCATTGAAATGGGTCGAAACTCTAGGTACAAGCCCGGCTGGCGTGCTCGCTGCGCCGACTATCCAGGGTTTGCGGCCAACCGCTGGTAAAACCGCGTTACTGACTGCCATTCACGCCCCCTCTACAGGATTATTGTGCTTTTCTGTTAGTATTTCCTTCACTACCGGGCCGAGCGTCGCCTTGACCATGCTGGTAAGGTCCTCAGCCCTGGTGAGAGAAATGCAGCATATCGTGCCATCCTTCTCCCAACTGGCTATGGCAAGCTTATCCCCAGCGCGGATGCCTGCTTTTTCCCTCAGCTCTTTGGGAAGCACCATCTGGCCCCTTTCATCAACACTGACTATGGCTTCCACCTTACAGCAGGTTTTACCTTCAAAGATATGAGAGAACTGTTCTTTTCTTTTTTCGGCCATTTTCATCACCCCATACAATACTTAATATCATCAGATAATTCAGTATCTGCTGATAATTCTACACTAAGCAGAATATCATGTCAATACAATACAACCATGCCGGCCTTTAACGCTGATTAGAGGAACAATAAGGGCTAAATCCACCACCCTCCCTCTCAATCAGGACCACACATAAAGCCAAGATGAGAGTGCCGAAATAGTCTTAATCAATTCATTAAATCATCCATTTTCCGAGAACTTTCGAGGCTGTAGGAACACCTCTAACCTCAGCAGGAAGTATCCTGAACCACTTTTTCGGCAGTCTCAAGATGTTACGTCATCATGAATCTCTCGGTATTCGGGAAATAGCTACAGCAATTGAAAAAGGCCTTGGTACTGCCCCCCGAATGACCTAGTTCGGGTATAATACGATTCTTTTTAACCTTCCCTGTGGGCTTCCGCTGTTTCCAAGAATCTGCTCAGTGCGTGCCAGGGGACAATGATTCGTCTGCCGATCCTGATGCTGGGTATTTGTCCAAACCGGACGGCTTGATAGCATGCAGGTCGGCTCAGTCCAAGAACTCGGGCTGTCTCTTCGACAGAGAGTACTAACTTCACCGCTTGTCCTTTGCCAGCAGATGAAACAATCGAGTCATTACGTACCTGAGAAGATTTACTAGCCTGCATTGCGATTTCTTCCAAGACAGCTGTAACTATCATGCGAGTAAGCAACCTGATCCCTCGTTCGATGAGGTTCATCACCTCTCCCAAGGCAGCGGCTCCCACCCCTTGGTCTGTATCCTCTGTGTGATTAATTTCCTTCAAAGGTTGCCCTCCTTAAGTTGTAGTATGATATCCCAAAACGCGCCCCAAAAGGAGCAGGCTGTGAAGAACGAAAAAGAAACAGGCTTACATCGCCATGTCAAACTACCTATCAAGAGTGTACCCAGAGTCAGCATTGATATCAGGCTTGGACCAATGTCGCCGGTGCAGCGACGTGCTTGGAGGCGGTTCTGGGCCAAAATCATAGCAGAAGTGAAAAAGGATGACAACGGCCGTGAGCAATGAAATGAGCCAACTAAGATTCAGTGCTATGGCGGTAGCCCCTCGGTCAGCTGACGTTGAATCCTTGAAGTACGAATCGTAGAAGTGCTACTGATGGGTTTACCGACTGAACATTGTGCAGCTAGTAATACGGGTACCAAGGAAGAGGAGTTCAAGATATCTTCGATCTTAAAAAACTCTAGTCACAATTCATCGTAATGTTACATGAGACAGTGTAGTCCAGCCAGTCCAGCCCAGTCCAGCGGGAGTCCAACTTTAAGTTCATAGCGTTCAGAATAAGTTCATGGCGTTCAGTTTACCATAGGGTTTACCATAGGCAACAAGCACTTCCTGGAGTACTTCACGAGAGTCTGGCGAGGGTCTCGCCAGGGTCAGTTTTTAGCTTCAGTGACCCTGACCAGCCCTTGCCGAGGGGCTGACCAACCCTAGCCGAGGGTTAGTTTTCTAGCCTCGGCAGGTACCTTCTCCTTTTTCTTCTAGCTTCAATTCCTCAGCTGTTTTCTCTGCCATAATGCACCTCCTATCCTTTCCTGTAGCCCTCTTCAGTTAGCTCCCAGCATCCCTTAGTCATATTGATTATCAAGCCAGCTTTCTTGAGGCGCGTCAGGGTGTTTGAGATTGAACGATGACTATACCCGAAATTCTCCTCGATTTCATAAGCGTAAACCAGTCCCCTCTCCTTTATAAACTTGAGTAAGTCCAACTTTCCTGCTAAAATTCGTTTCTTCATTGCGACACTTAATTGTCGTAGGCTGCCTCATACCGTGGCTAAGCGGGGTTAAGCCTTATTTATAGCCTCTCTTTTTCAACATATACTGTTTGATGTACTGCTCTCCCAGGTTGAAGCAGAAGTTGCAGTAGCTGGTAAAGTTGCCCCTGGGGTGTCCCTCAAT
>Ga0315279_10005428_pt1 | contig 16572 bp, 8 predicted proteins | sample YL17G06_20_MG_FD_203694 | JGI IMG/M metagenome (GOLD analysis project Ga0315279, IMG submission 203694) | Sediment microbial communities from Yellowstone Lake, YNP, Wyoming, USA - YL17G06_20 | ecosystem: Environmental > Aquatic > Freshwater > Lake > Sediment | place: USA: Wyoming | collected...
CCTCGGCCTCGTCCCTGAGGGGCACCCAGTCGAGCCCCTCGATGTCCGCGAAGAAGATGGCCCCGTCGGGGGCTATGACGGAATCCTTGTCGAGCCAGACATCATCGAAATCCAGTGCGGCATGGGACCAAGCGCCATGTTCCCTGACCGTCCTGGCCAGGAGCGTAAGGGCCGCCATGCCGGACCGTATGTAGTTGTCGATGAAGCTGTCAAGGCCCTCGGGACCCTGGACCTTGAAGCCCTCGAGGACCCGGCTGGTCCTCGGACCGAGGGCCGCCTCGGACTGGTAGAACAGCCTCACGTCCGATGGCATCAGACGGACCTGCTGGTAGTAAGGGGCCGGCCCGTTCAGGCGCCTGTACCAGAACTTGGGCCGGGCCGCTTCCATGACCCAGCCTGGTAGCGGGTTGGCCCGGACCATGGGGCATATGTGGAAGCCGTCTATGCCGTCGGGCCCCATGAGCTCGGTCACGGCGCTGTCGTCCTGGCAGGCCTTGAGCGACATGGCACCCCAGGGGCTCTCGCCGAACCAGGACTCGGATGTGAAGGTATGGCCCTTGAACCCGAGGCTATCGAGAGGTCCGTCGCCGTACATCGGGAACCTGGCCCCGACGCCCTTGAGGCCGACGATGTAGGTCCTGCCGTGGAGCTCGACCTGGACGCTCGGCAGCACGGCGCCGCGGTTCCCGTCGGGGACCGTGTCATAGGTGCCCCTGAGCTCGTTGGAACGGACATTTAGCGACGGGGAGACCAGCACGACATCCTCCAGACCGGTCACAACGGCCCTCATGTTCGAGGGCACGATAGGTCCGGCGTCCGAGGTGCCGCATGGGACCGCGCAGAACCTCTCCGTCGCATGGCCCAGAACGACCGGGCCTGGGAACCTTGGCAACCTGCTCATCTCCTGACGATGTCCTTCTTGATCCTCTTCTTTCGAACGGTCTCGACGTACATCTTGCCGATGGATTGGAAACCGGATAATGTCGATATCCTTATGGAGGCTAGGTTCCAGTCCGCGATCTCGTCCACGACCGTGGTCACGCCCATGAGGCGCATGGCCTCGAGCCTGGCCCGGTGGAGCTCCTTGGCGATGCCGCGGCCCCGGTAGGCCGGGTCGACGCCCAGGGTGTGGAGCCTGCCGGAGCGGCCGCAGATGCAGGCGAAGCCGAAGCCGACGATCTTCCCGTCGGCGACGGCCACGACGCCGTAATCCCCGGCCTTGAGGTTGCCGGTTATCCACTTCGTTGCCTTGCACTTGTAGATCTTCTTGGCCAGCTCGGAGACTGCTAGCACGTCCTCGTCGCGCATGGGCCTCACGAGGTCCGTGTCGAAGTAGGTGGGCCTGATCTCGCCGAGCCGGTAGACGTTGTAGGTCTCGAAGACATTGAAGGCCTGGGTGCCGAACTTGTTGAGCTGGGCCATCAGGTAGGGGTCCTGCGACATGTCCATCGTTAATTGTATGGCGTGCCTCATCTCGCTGAAGAAGTCCTTACAACCGATGTAGGACCGGAGGAGCTCCGTGAGCTCCGTGTGCTTGCACAGGATGGTCCCGATCTTGCCTTCCTTTGAGTAGAAGGCGACACCCACGAGGCCGTAGGCCGGGTCTATGGCCACGGCGACGCGGTCCTTGCAGGCCAGTGCCTTGTCGACCCAGTGGACGAGGTAGGGCTCGAAGAAGGCGGTGGCGCAGTTGGGCAGCCGCGGGAACTGCTCCTTCTTACGGATCCTCCGGACCTTCACCTTCGAGCGCCCCTGGGCGAACAGGTCCCGGACCTCGAAGGTCCTGGACCTCCAGCGTATGAGGTATATCAGGTAACAGACACCGAGCACGACGAGGATAACTGTCAATATTATGCCTATGAGCGTGAGCCAGTCGGTCTGGAACTCGTAGCTCGAGCTGGTCACATCGATTTGGACATGCATATTGAAGGATGCCTCTAGATGCTGGTATGTGCCACTGTCATACTCATCGTACCTCTCGGCGACGAACATCCCGCTGGACTTGTCGAAATAGAGCTTGTCCGAGTAGGAATAGGTCATGGTGCCGTAGTCATCGTCCCTGCTCTGGACCCCCTTGTGGGTCACCTCGATGAGGTTCTGCTTGGGGATGTAGTTGGACCATATTTTCGCGTTCGTGTCCGTGACGGGCCAGTCGTTCTCAAGGATGCACACAGGGGTCCCGACGGCCACAGAGGTCGAGATGTAGAACCATATGCATAATTGCGTGCCGTTGGTGCCATCGTAATCGTCGAGGTCTATTGTCCGGACCGTGTAATGCCTCGTGGCCAGCGAGAAGGTGGCCGTCCGGTCCGCGGCATGGTGGCTCTTCTTGCCGTCGCTGCTAGAGGTGTCATAGCTGTAGTGGGCATGGACCTGGGAACTGGAGAGGAAGGTGTAGGTCCCTGTGCCCTTGGTCTCCTCGGTCCATCCTTCATAGTTGCCCACACCGTTGTCCACGTTCTCGTGATAGCTATATGTGAAGTACGTGTCCGTCGACGGCCCTTCCGCGGCGACGATCGGCACGAGCGGCCCGAACAGGGCCGTCGCGATCATCATCAGGAGGAACGGTATGGCCCAGGAGGACGAGGGCGGTCCACTGTATCTGCGCGCACGTGATCCGACGTATGGTCTATTCATCTCAGGCCCTCCCCGAAGGACCGAAAGGACGTTCCAAGATAAGGAAATCGCACCTTCTAAACATTTCCATCATGCTCCTGTGGTTTTTCGAGCGATTTTGCGAGATTAATGACGAGAAATTAATTTACTAATATAAAAGAATAACTTGGGATTTCCCAAAGATGTCGCATAACCGATGGTCTAGACCCGTTGAGGTCTCAGAAAGCTTGCGCCGTCGATGAGAAAATCGTCGTCGGACAATCGACGGTGACAAAAAAGTGGTCCCGTGCGAGGCCACCCGGCCCTAGACAAACTTTTTCTATTGCAAACCGATTTAGAAGGCACGCTTGGGATGGTACCTGATGCCCGCCGACGCGAAGGACCCATGGGAGGACTTCCTCCACCTGCCGGGCGGCAACCTGTTCTACCAGGGCTACTGCCAGTTCTACTCCGGCGAGGACGATGTGTCCGTCGACCTGGCAATCCATTACTTCGAGCGGGCCGTGGACAAGGCCAGGGAGGCCAAGGGCCATTATTACCCGTTTTATTACTACCGGGCCCTGGGCTACGAGGCCAGGAAGGACTTCAGCAAGGCCCGGGACGCGTTCAAGGAGATCCTCGAGATGTTCAAGCCCGGGGAGCTCAAGTTCAAGGAGATCGTCAAGTACTACCAGGCCCTCCAGCCGACGGTGGCCGAGATCAAGACAGAGATCGAGAGGCTCGAGAAGCTCATGCGCGGGGTCCCGGTGCACATGCTCTTCATCGACCGGTACCTCTCCCTGAGGGACGAGCTCAAGCGCCAGGAGACCATCAAGGAGAAGTCCAAGGACGAGGTCCGGCTCCAACGGCGCGCAAGCGAGAGGTACGAGGAGGTCATCGGCGCCGAGGTCAAGGCCGGTAGGGACATTACCGTCGAGGTCGTCGGCGAGAACCTGGACGAGAACGTGCTCGGCGACCTCAACAGCCAGTTCTGGATGCACTTCCAGTTCTTCGGAGAGGAGGTCCCGGGCTTCGGGTTCTACTGGACGGAGAAGGACGGCAAGGGCACCGTCCTGGGCTCCGCGCAGATCGACAAGAACAACGAGGTCTTCGCGGCCATCCTCAGGACCCTCGTGACGATGTCCGAGAACATGCCGGACCTCAAGTTCTACGTCGAGACCTCGGACGTGCCCGACTCGGTTTTCAGCTCCGAGCTCGAGCTCAAGGCCGGCAAATGGGTGATTTATAGAAGGAGGATCGCCGAGTTCCTGGAGAGCACGCCTGTCGGCATGTGAGGACTCATTCCTCTTCGTCCTTGGCAATGGCCCTCACGGGCAACCTCTTGACCTTCACCACGGTCGGCCTCTTCGCATACCTCTTCTTGATGGGTCGGGCCCCCCTTCGCGCTGGCCGCCCGTCCTCCCGTCCCTTCCGTCCGGTGGACACCATGATGATGATGCCCACGAGCATGAGAGCAATCAGCCCGAGGAGCAGGAGGTTACCCATGGAGTCCAGGTCCGTCGTTGGTGTCTCCTTCGCATTCATGGTGAAGTTCAGCCAGAAGGTCCCGCCCTTGGTCGCATTGACGGACTGCGTGACATCCGTGTATCCGGCGACCGATGCCTTGACGAGCATAACACCGGGGTGCAGCCCTGTGAACTGATAGCGACCGGCGCTGTCACTGTAGGTGACCGAGGGCGCTGCGCCCAGTCGCGTTATCGCGGCCCCCGGAATGGGCCTTCCGTCGGTGTCCCGGACCAGGCCCTTGAGCGTGACCGTCAGCGGTGGTGGTTCCGGGACCGGCCTCAGGTCGATGGTGACCGCGTTCTCGCCCTCTAAAGAGACATTCACAGGCGCATCGATGCCGTAATAGCCCGGGGCCGTGATGTTCAGCAGGTATATGCCGAGCGGGACATCCGTGAAGGCGAACCCTCCGATTGTGTCCGTCAGCATCTCCATTGGTTCGATGTCCCCGCCGGAGAGGTTGACCAGGGCGTTGGCTATCGGCCTCAGGACCTTGGCCTCGCGGACCATCCCCACGATGGCGCCGACCTTTGGAGGGAGCGGGATGAAGGTCAGGTTGATGTCCAGGTAGATGGTCATTCCCGCGACCACTGTGACCTTCATGTTCGTGCCCTGGTAGTCCGCCCTCGAAATCCCCATGTCGTAGAGACCGGCCTCGACATCGCTGAAGAGATAGGCCCCGTCGCCGGCCGTCAGGTACGTCATGTTCGGCTGGAAGAGCATGACCTTCACATTTGCGAGAGGCACCTTTGTGGTCCCGTCCCTAATGATGCCGGTCAGGTTGCCCTTCGTCACCACCACGTGGACCGGGACCATGGCCAACGTGATGTAGGTCGTCTTACCGTCCTGGACCTTTATGTTCCGGTCCTCGGCGGGCATATAACCGGCCAAGGTCGCGTTGAGGCCATAGGTCCCCGGCAGAACGCCGGTGAAGAGGGCATCGTTCCCCGAGATTGCTTCTGCGACGATGGTCCCGTTCGACGGAATGAATAGTATGACATGTGCCCCGGCCAGTCGCGCCTTCGTCGAATTGTCGACCAAAGTGCATCGGATGTCGCCCTTCGGCACCGGCAGGACCTTGATCGCCGTCGACAGGTGGTTATTGGTCACAGAGAGCTCCCCGTCGATTGGCCAGATCATGGCCGTCATGTTGTAGGTCCCGACGGGCTTCCCGGCGGAGGACCAGACGAAGGGCAGGGTCGCGTTGACGTTCGGGCCCAGTTGGCCCAGGAACGCATCGTCGAAAAAGCTCCCGTTCGCCATCATAAGGACATGTACATTGCCAACAGCGACCGATCCGCGGTTGGCAACGCTCACAGTGAGGTTGACGATGCCGCCGACGACCAAGGAGGCCGGGTCGGCCTTGATGTCCTCGATGGTCGGGTCCGGTCCGCGCACGGCCTCGATAAGGACCACGTCCCTTGCGGCCAGCGTCACGCCCAGCGGATGGGGCAGCCGCGTCGATGCCGCGAGCGTGCTCCGTTCCCCGTTCCGCGTCATGATGAGCGTGTAGACCACATCGGGAAGGCCGAAGGAGGGCATCATCAGGTTGACGTCCGCCGATGTGTTCCCCCAGTTCACGAGGGTCACAGCGACCTTTGACCCGTCGCTGGAGCGCCAGGCCGAGGACAGCACTTGCGGGCCCTTTTCGACGGCCCAGCCCGCGGCCTCCTGGCCCGGCCGCGGGTCGACCCGGTAAGGCACATAGGCGTCGGGCGACTGGACCACGGGCGGTTCGAGCATCTCGCCGTACCAAAGGTAGTCGCGGCCGTTTGTGGACATCGTCTTGGCCTCGCTCGTGAGGAGCTCCGAGAGCTTCGGGTTCCCGGTGCTGGTCCCGGGGCTGGATACCGACGGGAGCTTTCCTAGGACGAAGGCCTTGGCCAAGGACCTGGCGCTGGAGTTGTAGAAGGCCGGCATGTCCAATCCCCCGATGGGGACCGGTGTGCCATAGGTGGATGTGTACTCATGATAGACCGTGGCGAACATGGGCTCTGTCTGGACGTCGCCGCCGAAGGCGTTCATGTCATCGAGGTACGGCCCGCGCTCCGGTGCGTCCTCGCTCGAACGATAGGCCTGCACCTTGTCGAGGAAGAGCTCGCTCGGGCCCTCGGTCGTCAGCATGAAGTCCGGGTTCACGGCCTGCCCCGCCGCGAGGTCCTGCGAAAGTATCGTCAGGTGGCCCTGGGTGATCTGCTCGCTTAGGCCCATGGGGTGCCCATGGGTCGGGTTGTAGCACGGGATCCAGGCGCCATAGGGCAGGTCCTGGAGCTCCTGGATGTCGACGATGTCGCTGGCGATGCCGGTTGTTATCGACCGGTCCATGTGCTGCCATGTGTTAGTGGTCGGGTCCATGACCGCGGCTGGCATGCCCAGGCGGTCCGCCCCCGGGTCCAAGGCGGGGTCGCCGGACATGTTCATGACTGCCCAGGGAAGACCGTTCGTATCGAACTGCGCCGTGCCGTCATAACCCGATTGCGTGACCTTGAGCCGCCACAGGTCCTCGGAGGTGGAGAACATCACGTGGCCCCCGGCGACGAGGACCGCCTTCACCCCGTCCTTCACGGCGGTGTCGCCATCCTTCGGCGGCAGGTAGTAGGGTCCCGTATAGGAGCCGTTCTGCTCCCATCCGAGCACCTGGAGGGTGATGTTCGTGCCGGTGAGGGCCTTGTAGCTGGCGACCACGCCGGACCACTGCGTGACAAGGACCTTGTCCGCGCCCGAGATGTCGCTGCGCTCGATGGAGACCACCGGCGCCGGATCGAGCCACCAGCTAGGAACATCGACCCGCTGTGCCATGGGACCGTTCTTCGTCCAGTACTGGTCCAGGGACCAGCCCTTGTAGAGCTCTGCGGCCTGGTACCAGTCGCCATGGAGAACGGCCATGACCGAGTTGTAGGGGATGTCCGCGTCCATGGCGGCCGTGTAGGGCCGCATGTGGGCGATGCCGACCATGACGTTGCCCGGCGCCCCGGAGGCCTCCATGAAGAACTCCTTTACGTTGCCGACCGTGTCCTGGGCCTCCAGGTAGAGGCCCGAGGCCTCCGGGTCGTAGAGCGCCATGAACTGCATGCTGAGGGTCCCGGGGTACCGGAACCTGAGGTCGGCCTTGTAGGGGGCCTGGGTCTTCTTGTAGGGGTCCGTGTAGACGATACCGTCGTACTTGGGCACGGCAAGCATGTCGGTGAGGCCGTTGTTACCGATGTCCTTGGCGATCCCAAGCACGACCGGATAGCGGACCTCGGCCAGGGCCAGGGAGCTGTTGTCGTTCTGGACCGAGATGCCCCAGTAGGACCTGGGGTCGTTGTTCCTCAGTTCGACCTGGGCGGATACATTTATCTCGAGGCCGCCTACGGAGGTGAGGTTCATGACGAGGTCCGAGGTGCCCGGATGCACGCAACCGTCGCAGCCATAGTAGGAGAAGGCGGTCGCATCCAGGTTGGACAGGACGGTCTGTTTGCCGTCCGCCATTTCCGTGAGCACCAGTTGGAACAGGAGCGGGGGCTGACCGCCGCCCGACCGGAATTCCACGTAATTCGCCGGGTCGAACACCGATTCGATGCCGCCATTGGCGGTCCTGTTGAACTTCAGTGAGATGAACCCGTTCTCGAGCGTCAGGAACTTTGCGTCCTCATGATATGCCCGCCCGTGTGACGGCCCCGGGGGGGCCGCGAAGGCCTTGTGGTCGAGGCCTGAGGGCGCCTGGGACATGGTCGGGGCCAGGATGCTGCCCAGGGTCAGTAACATTATGACGCTCACGGTTGCGGGACGGGTCATCATGATATCACTCGTTCTCGGCAAGTTGATACAGTCTAAGTGATTCGATATTGGATTATAAATGGTTCTATACATCAGGACCTGTCAGTACCTTATTCCTCCTCCTCGGTCCCAAGGTCCTCCTCATCGGCAGCTTTTCTTTTCGGCCGGGCCTTACCTGCGTCCCTATCACGGCCGATCGCCGCGACGGCCAGGATCATAACAGCGAGGACCAGGACCGCGATAAGGGACCTGGATACGAGCATGTCGTTGTTGGTCTTGGTCTCGAGGACCTTGACATAAAGGTCCCCCTGCGCGGTGGCGTTCTCGTTCTTGGCCATGATCGTGATGGTGTAGTTGCCGGACCTTGCGTTCGGCTTCGGATGCACAAGGACCGTGATGTTGCCGCTCTGGTACGCGTCCAGGACCAGGGACCAGCTCGACAATTGCACCCAGGGGACCACAAAGGTATCGGCCACGACCTCCAAGTTCACTGTGGTCCTATTGTTGCCAAGGTTGTGCACCGCCAGGGTGAAGTTGGCGGTCCCAAAATCATAGATCGTCGCCGAGGTCCTGTCGGCGATGATGCCGAACGTATAGATGGGCCGGACCGTGATATTTACCGCGATCTCGTCCTTGATGTATGTATAGTTGGTGGACTGGAGCCTCACGGTAAGGATGTCCTTCGTCGATGCCAACGTCCTCGAGGGCACGATCACCTCGACCCTGAAGATATAGGCCTTGTCCACGGGGACCTCCTTGGTCCGGTTCCCGCTTATGATCATCGATACCCATCCCTTGATGGAACTCGCTTGGATGGTGTAGGTATCGTTTATGTTGCCGGTGTTATTGGCTAGGAACTCGTACTGGACCCGGCGGCCCGGATTGAGGCCGCCGGCCAGTTCCCGGTTCCACAGCAAAATGATCTGGACCCCGGGTTGGGCCGCGATGACCGTCGTGAGCCTTACGCTCCCCGATAGGCTCGTGTTGGTCTCGGACCTGACCGTGAGGACGATGGTCACATTCGTCTTGGCGAGGGCGTCCTTCGGGGACGTGATGACCACGTTGGCCGTGCCGACCATCGAAGGTCCTAGCAAGAACTTGGTGGCATCGGCGGTAACCGTCCAGTTCATTGGAATCTGCGAGGCCGTCATGTAATAGGTGTCAGGGGAATTGCCCAGGTTCTGGACGGCGAACACGTATTTCCAGGACTGGCCTGGGCCCGTGACATGGTAGGCGTCCTTGCTCACGATGCCCATGGCGAACAGGGGATCGATGAAGGTCACGATCTGGGCGCTGTCGGACGCGGTGGCACTGCCTTTCGAGGTGACCTTGAGCGTGAAGGTCACGTTCGTGCTTGGCATGGCGCCGTCCGGCGCCGTCACGGTGATGACGGTGCCCTTCGTGGCCCTGGGGAGCAAAGTCAGGCTCTGATCGTGCAGGAACACATCGGCCTGCCTGTTGAAGTCGGATGTGCTGAGGTCGAACTGGTCCAGGGCGTTCCCGATGTTCTTGACCTGGACCACAAAGTCGGTCGACTCGCCCGGCCTGGCCCTCCCGGTCAGGCTATGGTCGGTGATGAGGACGCCACGGACGGTCCCGGCGGTGGTGGTCAGCTTGATGGTGTCCTGTTTGCTCTGGTTGCCGAGCGATGTCGCGGTCAACAGGAGGCTGCCGTTCTCGCCGGCGAGGGCGTCCGGTGCGACGGTGACGTTCACGATGGCCGTCCTCGTCTCCCCGGCGGCCATCCCGACGCCGTTGAACTTCACATCGATGGCCCAGCCGGACGGCAGGTCGTTGTGAGAGAGCTGGACCTCGTCATTGACTTCCCCGGTGTTCTTGACCTGGACTGTGTAACCCTTGGTCCCTCCCGGCATTGCCGAACCGGTCATGTTCTGATCGAGGATTTCGACCCCGAAGGTAGGGGACCTCTGGCCTATGCCGCTACAAGGCGAGATTGTAGGGAAGGTGCTTGAGACCATCAGGACCGTGAGCGTCATGACCAGGAACGCGTTGGGATGCGCTCGTGCACCGGTCTTCAAAGGCATGCGTGTCCCATCGAGCTTGTATATCATATGATTTACGGTTTTGTTCCTAGTTGGTACGATATAGATAATAAAAGATAGAGGGCTTCCCGCGGGGCTCCCACCGAACCCGTATAGGGGAGTAGGTGCGAATGGAACACTCATCCCGAGCTAAGATCGGGATTGAGAACAAGGGAGGCTGAAAAGATGAACTTCGACGGATTCTCGATTATAGACCCCCGGGACTTGGGGTCCTCACCGGCCACCCAGATAAAGGAGCCCGTCCCCATGGGCAGCCCCCAGGCCCCCGAGTCCCTCAAGGGGCGTGTGCGGCGCTACAGGGACCAGATGATGTTCAGGATGTACATGGCGGTCGCGGCGCTCTTCGGCATCTTCTTCGCGGCCATGATGGGCATCTTGTACTACTTCGCGGCCCCGTTCTATATCGCGCTGATACTGACCATAGGGATCCTGCTGCTCCAGTGGTGGGCCTCGCCGTGGATCATAAGGTTGATCTTCAAGATCCGCTGGCTGGACAGCGAGGCCGAGGCCCGTGCGGTCTTCGGGGATGACATATACAACTACATCAAGGACGCGTCCTGGTCGAACCAGGTCACCATCCCGAGGCTGGGCATCATCGACGATGACAACCCGAACGCGTTCACCTTCGGCAGGACCAAGTACAGCGCGCACCTCGTCATCACGAGGGGCATCCTGAAGTACTGCGACAGAGAGGAGGCCAAGGCCGTCGTGGGCCACGAGATGGGCCACGTGGTGCACAACGACTTCGTTGTCATGACACTCGTGGCGGCCATCCCGCTGGTGCTCTACGTCATCTGGCGCGGCATGGTGGACATGATGAGGTACTCCCACGGTGGCAAGAGGGGCGCCGAGGCGGCCCTGATCATCGCGGCCATATCCTACGCCGCCTGGCTCCTTGCACAGTTCATCGCCTTGTGCGTCTCCCGCTTCAGGGAGTACTACGCGGACGACTTCGCGGCCAGGAGCACGGGCGATGCGAACAAGCTGTCCAGCGCGCTCGTCAAGATCGCCTACGGGATGACCAAGGAGGCCTCCTTCACGAAGGAAGGCTCCACCAGGGCCAGGCACACCTACCAGCAGAGGTCCAACAACGCAATGATGTTCCAGTCCCTGGGCGTATCGAGGGCCTATTCCCTAAGTTGCCTGAGCCTGAACTCCGACGGTGTCAGCGTCATCGACGTGCAGAGGGCCAGGGAGTGGGACGAGAGGAACGTCTGGGCCAGGCTCTTCGAGCTCCAGATGACGCACCCGCTCACGAGCAAGAGGATCACAGCCCTCTCGAGGACCGCCCAGGAGCAGGGCAAGGCGCCCTTCGTGGACCCGGACACGGACTTCGGGGGCAAGTTCTGGGGCGACTTCGGGAAGGACGTGGCCTTCAAGTACATGGCCTGCCTGGGCATCGTGCTGGCCCTGTTCTTCGTCTATACTTGGCAGTGGGAGCTGGCCATCCTGTCGGCCACGACCCTCGTCGGGGTCTTCGCCGCCGCCTACCTAGCTCTCTGGGCCTATCCGATGGGGTTCAAGGACCGGCCGCTCTCCTCCATAAAGGAGCTCGTCATGGACCCGCACGCCGGACCAGTGCACGGAAAGCCCGTCAAGATCAGGGGCACGGTCATCGGCAGGGGCACCCCGGGCCTCTTCTTCAACGAGGACCTGAAGCTCGACGACGGCTCGGGCATCATGCTCCTGGACTACCACCAGGTCTCCAAGGTGCTGGACTTCTTCGTCGGGCTGTTCAAGACAGAGGAGAAGGTCGGCAGGGTGGCCGAGGTCGAGGGCTGGTACAGGAGGTCGCCGGTGCCGTCCGTGGAGATCCTGAGGATGAAGTGGATGGATGTCGCGGGCAACGAACGGGTGGACCGGTGCTACACATACCCGTTCTGGCTGTCCATGGCCATCTGCTGGGCCCTGCTGGGCGTCCTGCTCTTCCTCCTCTGGCCCCTCGGGATAATGATGTTCCTGGTCCTGGGGACCGTGCTCGGGCTTGCCATCATGTTGGCCATTCCACTATGCGTCATGTACGCCATTAGGGATTGAACCGGCGTGGCGGCCCGAGGGCCGCCTTGGTTTTTTTTTCATTTTTCTTGAGAGATCGAACGTTCGGTGATGCTACTGGAAAAGTACGCCGAGAGCGAGATCGGCGCTAAGGACGAGCGAGGTCACTCCTCGTCCGGCGATGGCCTCGGCCGTGCAACCCTCGTCGGTGGTTGGTCCTCGGGGGCCGTCCAAACGAACCTCAATGCGGTCCCGGTGATGACGAAGGCGGCACCGCACCACAGCGCATTGATCCCGGGCAGGACCTTGACCGTGACCTGGGCCCTGGCACCCTCGCCCGTGGGAAGGACCTTGTTGATGTCGGTTATGATGATGTATAGGTCCTTGTCGAGGAACCGCACGATCGAGACCTCGGACCTGAGCTGCCCCTGTACCTCCGAGACGCCGGGCCTGGCGACGCCCTGGACAGCGCCGTCCACCTTGACCTCTATGACGAGGGACACATGGTCCGCTGTCTGGTTCATGTCCACGAGCACCAGGTCGTAGCCCTCGAACCTTATGGGCACGTCCTGGGACAGGTTCAGCGTCTCCTCATGGGCGAAGAAGGTGCTGCCCGAATATCCGAGCAACAGAAGGATGAGGCCCAGATGGATCATGCTCGCACCCGTGTCATGCAGTCTTTGTCTTTGGGACCTTGCCTTTGGGACGCGGACCAGGTACTGGACCGCGGCCACTATGGCCACCGTCAGGAAGGGTATGCTGAACGCCCCCAGGGGTTCATCGGGATAGAGGGCCAAGGCAACGAGGCCTGCGAGTATCCCGACCCCGAGGACCGCGAGCGGGAAGGTGGCATTGGGGCTTTTCACACCGAGGTAAAATAAGGTCAGCCCCGAGACCATTATCAGGGCCAGCGGACCTAACTTGAGCTCGAACTCTTGCGGGTCGAGCCCGCCCCCGAGCCTCATGAGCATGATGAAGACGGTGACCAGGAGGCCCATGAGGATCAGGACGCTGCCGAACAGCATGGCATTGCGCCGTCGGGAGAGGATGCGGGACAGGGGCACCTTCTTCTTCCTCGGGCCCTCCTCGTAGTAGAACATCCAGGCCCTGGCGAGCATGAGCGGCCCGAGGATGCAGAGTATCACGGTGAGGCTGAAGATGCCCGTGAGGAAGCCTGAGGAATGGACCACGGTCCAGAAGTCGCCCTTGGTCGCTGCGTACGCGTGCACCGACGTCCATAGCCCCGAGCGGGCGGCGAAGGTCGCGAACAGGATGACGGGCAGCAGGAAGAACGCGGCCGCCGCGCCGAGCAGGAGGGAGTCCTTCCTCTTGACGTACTGGACCTGGCAGTGGCAAACGACGGCGCCCATGAGCCACGGGAGCAGCGACGAGGTCTCCACCGGGTCCCAGCCCCAGTAGCCTCCCCAGCCCAGGGTCTCGTAGGCCCACAGGCCGCCGATGGCCAGGGCCGCCGAGAATATCAGGAAGAAGGCGCGCGTGAAGGGCAGGCTGTAAACGGCCCAGTGCCTGTTGCCGGTCAGCAGGAAGGCCACCGACGACACGAAGGTGACTATGGAGAGCCCGTAGCCGATGAGTGCCATCATCGGGTGGACGGCCATGAGGGGGTGCTGGAGCAGGATGTTCAGGCCCTTGCCGTCAGGGTTCAGGGCCAGGTCGGTGAGGTTGGTCGGCCTGAACGGGTCCATTGCATACAGGATGCCGAGGAACATTAAAACCATGAGGCCGCCGACGATGCCCGTAAGGTCCTGGAGCCGCCTGCCCTCCTTCGTCCTCCCGGCCTCGGTGCGCGAGAACAGGAGCCTCGCGGCGACGAGGCCGATCTGCATCCCGATGACCCAAAGGAGGAACGAGCCCTCGCCTCCGGCCCACACAGCGGAGACCTTGTATGGCTGCGCGAGGTCCTTCGAGGTCAGATTAAAGACAAGAGCGTAGCTCATGTCCGATGTCACGAAATAATATGTCAGCAGAGCCCAGACGGCAACGGTCGTCAGCAGGGCCCCTGCCATCAGGTAGGTTGCGATCCTCCGGCCACCGGCCGCTGCCTCCTTCTTCTTGCCGGCGCGGAGGGCCAGGATATGGCCAGGGATGGCCCCCGCGGTCAGCAGGAGGGCCAGGTAGATGAGGACGTCGCCTAGTGCCATGATGTGCGCCTTGCCCCGCGGAAGGGACTATGGTGACCGGACCTTAATTCTTTTCTCGTTTTACCACCCCGAACGATGCGGTCATGCCCCGAACAGCTGGTCCAGCATCCTCTTCTGGGCCTTCCGGATGTGCGTCAGGAACGTCGTGTGTTTCATGCCCACTTTATTGGACAGTTTCCTGGCGTCGGCCTTGCGCGGATGGTCGAAGAAGCCCCGGTCATAGGCGAACTTCAGGACCTTGAGCTGCTTGGCCGTCAGTGTTGTGAGAAGACCGCGGTCCCTCGTGTGATAATCCGTGATGGCCACGATATCCAGCTCGGTGCCCCAGCCCCTCATGAACTCGAGCAGGCGTTCCACCTCCTTGGGCGGGCCGATGAGGTCGAAGACCCCGTGGTCTTTGTATAGCGTGATGGGAAAGTCCAGGAAGCAGAGGTATTCCTTCGTGGTGTGCAGGAAGAGCTCTGTGTACATCTCGTTGTACTGTCCCTTGACGAATCCTAGGGTCCTGTCCCTGTCCGACGATATCACGGTCACGGCCTCGAAGCCCGGAAGCTCCTTGATGAGCGCCGAGACGGTCCCTTGCACATCGTCGATCCTTTTGTTCCAGACGACCTCGCAGAGCACGAGGAAGTCCTTGGGCGAGGTGGTGAACTGCTGCTGGACGATTATGTGGTCGATGTCCACGAAGACCTTGTCCAGGAGGGGCCGGATGATGTCGTTGAGGTTTGTGCGCACTCGGAAACGTCGGAGGCCGAACATGAGGCTTCCATGGAAGTCTAAATATTTAACCCTTCCAAGGTCGTAATGATACATCATGACGCTCGGATACATCGACCTGAAGGGGATAAGCCACCTGGACCTGCAGGCCCGGGGCGGCGGTGTCTACGACGACAAGATGTGGCGCGAGAGCTACTATTATGTCATGTCGGACCCTAACTCGGGCATAGTATTGATAACCACCATGGGCTTCCGGCCGAACAAGCCCAGGAGCGAGGGGTTCGTCCTTGTACTGAAGGACGGGAAACCGGTCCATTTCGATCTCCTGGTGGCCTTCGGGAGACCCGTGCAGGACAGGTACGACCTCAGGCTCAAAGGCCTGGAATATGCCGTCGAGGGCGCGGGCTGGAGGCTGAGGTACCGCTCCAAAAGGTGCACCGTGGACGTCCTGTTCACGCCGGTCAATAAGATATTTCAGTACATCACGGACGACATGCCGGGTGCCTTCGAAAGGATCGGCTCACAACACTACGAGCAGACCGGGTCCTACGAGGGGAGGATCGTCCTCGACGGGGAGACATATTCGGTCGGCCCTTGCTTCGGGCACAGGGACCACTCGTGGGGCATCCGTGACTGGAGCTCGGTCAACAGGTACAATCTCTTCTGCTGCGGCTTCTCGAACGAGCTTGCGTTCAATCTCTGGGAAGCGAAGGTCGACGGCAAGGACTTCATGAGGGGCTACGTTTTCGACGGTACCAGGAACTCGGCCGTCGTCCAGAGCCGTGTGAGGACGATTTTCCAGGACGATGGGAGGACCCCCGTGAGCGCGACCATCGAGCTGGAGGACGACGAGGGAAGGAAGTACGAGATCGAGTGCAGGGTCCTGGGCTGCGTCCAATTCCCGCCAAAGGAATGCATCCTGTACGAGACCGTCGCCGAGATGCGCTGTAACGGGAAGGTGAGCTGGGGCCTCCTGGAATACCTGTTCCATGAGACGAGGGCGGTCCCGAGGTTGAGGGCCTACATGAAGGCCCTGGCGATGCTGTGAGGTGAAGGAAATGTTGGTCAAGGAAGGGGATAGGAGGACGATCGGTTCCAAGGCCTTCGACCTTTATCGATGCACCCTATTGGGGGCGAGGGTACCAGACTTCGTTGTGATCCCGACTGGGCTTCACACAATGGAGAACGAGGATACCGCGGTCGCCGCGCTAAGGGAGGAGCTGGCCTCGGTACTGAAGGACCTGGGCGGGCTCGTGTCCGTAAGGTCCTCGTCGGTGTACGAGGACCTCGAGGGCGGCTCGAACGCAGGCCAGTTCATGACCGTACTCGGCGTGGGGACGGTGGATGAGCTGGAGAAGGCCGTGGTGGCCGTCTGGAGGTCATGCAAGGGCAGGCCGATGGCGGTCATCGTTCAGAGGATGCTTGCCCCGGACAGGGCCGGGGTCCTCTTCACCAGGAACCCGGTCACGGGGGCCAACACGACGGTGATCGAGCATGTCGACGGCCTCGCGGAGGGACTGGTATCTGGGAGAAGGGAGCCCGTGAGGGTCGAGGTCCTGAACGACCAGGTCGCGCTGGAGGGGCATCCGTTCAGGGAGCTGGTCCTGATGGCCAGGAGGCTCGAGGAGGGTTTCGGCCGCCCGCTGGACATCGAGTGGGCCATATGTGGCGATGTGCTGTTCATACTCCAGGCGAGGCCCATCACGAGCCTCCCACCACCGAAGGCCGGGTCCTGCCCGTCCTACAGCCGTGTCCAC
>Ga0315279_10005429_pt1 | contig 16571 bp, 14 predicted proteins | sample YL17G06_20_MG_FD_203694 | JGI IMG/M metagenome (GOLD analysis project Ga0315279, IMG submission 203694) | Sediment microbial communities from Yellowstone Lake, YNP, Wyoming, USA - YL17G06_20 | ecosystem: Environmental > Aquatic > Freshwater > Lake > Sediment | place: USA: Wyoming | collected...
AGGGTTTTCGGCGAATATCCGGAAGGCGTGATGTATGCCGTTCTTTTGATGAATTCCGTCACGCCTCTGATTGACAGACTCTTCAAGCCGGTGCCGATGGGAGGTAAGCCGGGTATAAGATAAATTTGCTGATTTTTTGCCACGAAGACACCAGGACACAAAGTTAAAAAAAGAGTGATAAATGGAATTTGAAAAAGCCTCTGAAAAAGAAGAATCGATAGCAAAACAAGTAGTAGATGCTGCCTATGCGGTACATAAGGCGCTGGGTCCGGGGCTTCTGGAAAAGGTATATGAGGTCTGTTTTTGTCACGAACTTACAAAAAGAGGGCTGTTTTATCAGAGGCAGATAGATATTCCTATTGAGTATGATGGGCTTGCCTTTGATGAAGGGTTACGATTGGATGTGCTGGTTGAAGGTCTTGTCATTTGTGAGATAAAAGCTGTGGATAAAACGAATCCTGTGTGGGAAGCCCAGTTATTGAGCTATTTGAAATTGACAGGCAAACGCATAGGATTTCTGATTAATTTTAATGTTCCGATAGTAAAGAACGGCATAAAAGAATTATTTTATAGTTTTGGTGTCCTTGTGCCTTGGTGGCAGAAAGAAGGAGAATTTAGCTACGAAGACACAAAGAAACTGTGAAAGCCAGGCCTGCCGTCGGCTAGTTTTGTCGGATACAATGATCCTTATACGAGCTGGCCACAGGGGCATAAAGAAATTATGAGTTAAAAAACTTCGTGTATTAGTGCCTTGGTGGCAAAATAAGGTTTTGAGATGTCAAAAATAAAACATTTTGTCGAGCAAAGCTGGCTGTTGCTTGTTTCCTCGTTCTGCTTTGGGCTGCTGATAGCGATGGCCAGTGCGGCCCTGTCGCCGCAGATAGAGGTGAACAAGGCCGCCAAACTCAATGATTTAACTATCGCTCTGCTGCGGGAGGCGAAGCGGTTCGTTGAAGTGGATGCGGAAATCGAAGTTAAGTTGGCCGGTGGTAAAAAAGAGCAGGTCAAGGTTTACAAGGCCCTATCGGAGGCGGGCGAGTGTGTCGGCTGGAGCTTCGGCGCCGGCGGTCAGGGATTTGCGGATAAAATCGAGCTGGTTGTTGCGGTGGATGGGGCATTTGAGAAGATTGCGGGCTTCAACGTTTTGGTTTGCAATGAGACGCCCGGTTTCGGCGACCAGATAAAATATTCTTACTACCGTGACCAGTTTACAGGTGCGCCGGCTGAAAGGCTCAGTCTGGTAAAAGGAGGCGACAGTAAGAAAATCGATTCCGAAATTGTCGCGATAACCGGAGCTACGGTGAGCAGCGAGGCGGTTGTTCAAATAATAAATACTTTTTTAGTCCAGATTAAGGACCAGGTAAAGGCAAAGGGGCTGGTCGGCAATGGCAAATGACAGCGACAACAAGGCCGGTCTTTACAGGCGGGCGCTTCTGACGGGATTGTGGCGGGAAAATCCGACGTTCCGCCTGCTTATCGGGATGTGCCCGCCGCTTGCGGTCACGACCGCAGTCAAGCCCGCTTTGACTATGGGTATCAGCGTGATATTTGTGCTGGTCTGCAGCAATCTTGTTACGAGTTTGATGCGGAATTTGCTGAAATCCCACCTGCGGATAATTATGTTCACGCTGAACATCGCGACTTTCGTAACGATTTGTGATTTGTTCCTGCGGGCATACGCGCCCCGTATGAGCGAGATACTCGGCGCTTATGTGCCGCTGATTATCGTCAACTGCATAATAATATTCCGCGCTGAAGTGTGCGCAAGTAAATCGGGTCCTATTGTGAGCATCCTCGACGGAATCGGCACAGGTTCGGGTTTTACGATAGCGCTGTGCATCCTTGCGGGGATTCGCGAGGTGCTTGCCACCGGCTGCTTTTTCGACATCCGGGTAATGCCGAACAGCTTCGTTCCCTGGCTGGCTATGCGGATGCCGGTCGGGGCCTTCGTGACATTGGGGCTGCTGCTCGGCCTGGCAAATGTAATGACAATGAAGAAGGAATCCTGATATGGACAGGTTTTATGTGCTGCTGATGGGTTTTTTGTCGGTCGTGCTGGTGAATAACTTTGTCTTCACCAAGTTCCTCGGGACCTGTCCCTATCTCGGTGTGTCCGGAAGGATTGACAGCGCTTTCGGTATGGGCCTGGCTGTTACGTTCGTTACCGCGCTTAGCGGGACGCTGACCTGGCTTGTGGACTTTTACATCCTCACGCCTTTGGGTCTGGAGGTGACTCGATACATTTGCTACATCGTTATCATAGCCGGCGCGGTGCAGTTGGTGGAGATGTATGTGCGGAAATTTTTCCCGTCGCTTTATGATGCCTTTGGCATTTTTCTGCCGCTGATTTCTACAAACTGTGTGATTCTCGGAGTATGCCTTTTTATAAATATCTGGGGAACGAATAACCTGCTTGAAGTGGTGGTGCTGAGCGCCGGCGTGGGCATAGGATTCACCGTGGCGATTTGTATTATGGCGGGGATTCGTGAGGAGCTGGCTTTGGCTGATGTGCCGAAGAGCTTCAAAGACGCTCCGATTACGCTTATTACGGCGGGCATCTTGACGCTGGCATTTATGGGCTTTGCAGGAATGATAAAATGAGTGTTAGCTACGAAGACACAAAGCCACAAAGTTAAAAAAACAGATAATTACAATTAATTTTAGTGTCTTGGTGCCTTTGTGGCTAAAGGAATAAAAAATGGTTCTGGCGAACATTTATCAATTGTGGCAGGAGGCCTTGTGGGCCGGCCTTACGATGCTGGGGCTGGGAGCGGGTTTTGCAATCGCGCTTTTGATTGCAAGAGAAAAACTGAAGGTGGAAGTTGACCCCAGGATGGCAGAGGTTTACCAGGTCCTGCCGAATCTGAACTGCGGCGGTTGCGGGTTTGCCGGCTGTATTAAGTATGCAGAATCGCTTTTGGAAAGGCCCGAATTGGTCGGCAGGTGCGCGCCAGGCGGGCTGCAGGTTGCGGAGAAAATCGCGCAAATATTGAATTTGCAGGTCAGTAATTTCGATGCGCCTAAGAGGCCGGTTGTGTGCTGCCGGGCCCATACGATGGACAAAACTTTTTACGCGAGGTATGAGGGCATACGGAGCTGCACTGCTGCGAACGCACTGTCTAATGCGCAGGCCTGTAAATTCGGCTGCCTGGGGTTCGGCGACTGCGAGGAGGCCTGCAAGTTTGATGCCCTTCACATAGTTGATGACCTTGCCGTCATTGATTATGAGAAATGCACCGGCTGCGGGGCTTGCTCGAAAGTTTGTTCCCGCAATCTGATTCAGATGGCGCCTTTCCATCAGGATATGATGATGACGGTTGCCTGCAACAGCATAGAGAACGGCAAGACCACACGGTCGATGTGCAAGGTCGGCTGCATCGGCTGCGGCCTGTGCGCCAAACAGAGTGACATATTCATAGTCAAGGATAATTTAGCGCGATTGGACTACGAAAAGTACGAGGTCTCGAAGCAGACCGAGTATGAGTCTGCTATGAATAAGTGCCTGACCAAAGTGATTATCTGGGTCGGCAAAGCCGACCAAGCCGTGACCCGTGACTCGTGATTAGTCGATAGTCGGTAGAAAATTGTGTCGCTGTGCCGGCGACGGCTAAACAACAGATTACTTTATGTATTTTTCTGCGCCAGGGGTCTTTATCAGCCCAGAGTTTGGCTGTGCAGGTATCAGGATTGCCTCGGTTTCGGGTAATTTCTCGATTAAAGCGAGGCCTTTTTCGGCGCCCATTACGCTTACTGCGGTGGCGAGGGCGTCGGCGGCGGTCGCATCTTTTGCGATTATGGTTACGCTGGCGAGCTTGTCGCTGCTGTAGCCGGTTTTTGTATCGATTATGTGGCTTTGCTTTTTGCCGCCGATTACTGCGAATCGCCGATAATGGCCGCTGGTTGCGACGGCGGCATCGGTCAGTTTCAAAACTAATAAAGGCGCACCCATTCCGATGGAATTTTCGATTTTCGATTTTCGATTTTCGATTTTATCATTGGGGTCCTGCAGGCCGATTAGCCAGTGTGTTTTGCCTTTGGATGGTTTGCCGAAGCAGCGGATGTCACCGCCGACATCGACCAGTCCGCCGACCGCGCCGCAGGTTTTCATCGCCTCGACGGCCTTATCGATTCCATATCCTTTTGCGATGGCGCCTAAGTCCAGTTTCATACCCTCGACCGCGAACCGCACAGTCATTTCATTCGCATCGAGTATGAGGTTTTGGTAGCCGATTTTTGAGCGGGTGTCGGCAAGTTCGGAGTCGGTGGGGGCGGAGTTTGCTTCGGCTGCCCGGCGCCAGAGGTCCACCAGTGGGCCGACGGTGACATCGAATGCGCCATCGGAAAGTCTGCTGAACTCGATGGCTTTCTGCAGGACTTCGAAGGTCTCTTTACTTACTTTTACAGGCTGTTTGTGGGCGCTGCGGTTCACGCCGGCGAGCTCCGAATCGGCCCGGTGATAGCTCATCAGTGTTTCGATATTTTGCAGTTGCCGCAGGGCTGCGTCAATAGATTTGTCGGCTGTGCGACGGTCCGGTGCGACGGCGATTATGTGGGCGAATGTGCCCATCACCAGTCGATAGCTGCTGTCGGCTTCGACCGGGGCTTTGGGTCTGGCGAATGAGTATAACGCCATAACCGAGGAAACGCCCAAGAGCGCGATTACGATGCGGCCGGTTTTTGTATTCATAGTAAAACCTCTGTGAACACAAGATTTGATAATGGATAGTCGGGCGATAATCAATAGAAAATAGTCATAAATCCATTTATAATGCCTCTATGAAGAAAAAAGAGATAATGATACTGGCTGAGCGGGTCGAGAGGGAGTTTCTGCCGTTTGTTCGCAGGCCGGCGAGATACATCGGCGGCGAGATAAATCAGGTCAAAAAGGACCTCGCGGGTTGCGACGTTACTGTTGCGCTGTGCTTTCCCGATGTTTATGAAGTGGCGATGTCGTATCCAGGGCTTGCGATTATTTATGATGTCCTCAACAAAATCGAAGGCGTGGCGGCCGAGCGGGTTTTTGCGCCCTGGATTGACGGTGAGAAGGTCCTGCGTGACAAAAATATTCCGCTATTTAGTCTGGAATCCAGGGCAGCGCTGAAAAGTTTTGATGTCGTCGGCTTTAGCTTAACGAACGAGCTTTGCTACGCAAACGTGCTCAATATGCTTGACCTCGGCGGGGTCAATGTCCGAAGCGCCAATCGGGGCGAAGACGAGCCGCTTGTCATTGCCGGTGGCGGGCAGGCATCCTGCTGCGAAGCGGTGGCGGCGTTTATCGACCTGTTTGTGTTGGGTGAGGGCGAAGAGGCGGTCGTTGAGCTGATACAACTATTGAAGGACGGCAGGAAAGCCGGCGCGACAAAACGCGAATTACTGCTCGAAGCTGCGAAAAAGTTTGAGTGGGCCTATGTTCCGGCGTTTTATCAGTTTGAATATGAAGGGGACAAAATAAAGGAATTTAGACCGATTTTATCAGGATTACGCTCGCGATTCGAGAACGCCGTCGTGAAGGATTTTGAAAATGCTTCTGTGCCGCTTCGGCCGATTGTGCCGTTTGCAGAGGCAATTCAGGAGCGGGTCAGCGTTGAGATTATGCGGGGCTGTCCCGGTCGGTGCCGGTTCTGCCAGGCGAGCTTCTGCAGAAGGCCTGTTCGATATCGAAGTGTCGAGAAAATCATAGACATTGCAAAGCAATGCTATGGTGCGACGGGACTTGATACGGTCGGCCTGTTGAGTCTGTCGAGCGCGGATTATCCGAACCTTGAGCGGTTAATAACCGCCTTGCACGAATATTTTCAGGATAAGTATGTCGGTGTGTCTATTCCGAGTCTGCGAGTGGACAGGCAGTTGAAGCTCATTCCTGAGATGCTGACTTCGGTGAGAAAAAGCGGGCTTACGATTGCCATTGAGGCGGCTGCCGAAAAACTGCGAGAGATTATCAATAAGCCCCTAAAGGATGAGGATTTGTTTGCGGCGGTGGAGGCGGCATACAAGGCCGGCTGGCAGAAGCTCAAGCTGTATTTTATGGTTGGTCTGCCGGGCGAGACCCTCGAAGATGTGCGGAGGATTGTGGAGTTGTCGTATCAACTGGCGATGCTGCGGAAGAAAGTTAACGGCAAGACCGGCCAGATAAATGCGACTGTAAGCTGGCTTGTTCCCAAGCCGCATACGCCATTCGGCTGGCTCGGACAAAGGGCGAAAGAATATTTCGAGCAGGCAAGGCAGTTGATACTGGATGAGAAGAAGAGACTTTGGGCGAAGTCTCTGCACTTTAAGTTTCACGATATAAATCGCAGCGTATTGGAATCCGCGATTGGCCGGGGCGACAGGCGGATGGGCGACGTAATCGAGGCAGCCTGGCGGAATGGGGCGAGGTTTGATTTGTGGGATGAATGCTTCAACTATTCGCTGTGGGAAGCGGCTTTTGCGAAGTTTGGAAGGAATGTCGAAACTCTCGCACAAAGGCAGTTCGGCACAAATGATATTTTGCCGTGGGAGCATCTCGGCGGGCCGGAGAAGCCGTACTTACTCAGGCACTTGAACGAGGCGGTGAGCCAGGTAGTGAATGAGTGAATGAGTTGATGCGTAAGGCCGTTTCTCATTTACTCATTAACTCATCTACTTTTCATTCCCGGCGGCATGGTGATGCCGGTTGGGCCGTGGGCTTCCCTGTAGTCAACTATGATTTTTACCGCGGCCTGGGGGTCATCGACGACGGTGAAGACGTTCAGGTCCGGCGGGTCGATGAAATGATGTTCATTGAGCATCTTTTCCCTCATCCACGCAATGAGGCCGTTCCAGTAGTCGCTGGACATCAGAATCACGGGGAAGTTGGCCTGCCTCAGCGTTTGAATCAATACTACGGCTTCGGTGAATTCATCCATTGTGCCGTAGCCGCCGGGGAAGACTATGAAGCCGTGGGCGTATTTGAGGAACATTACCCTGCGGCAGAAAAAGTATCTAAAGTGGAGGGAGAAATTCTGGTATTCGTTCGGGATTTGTTCGACCGGCAGCTCGATATTCAGGCCGATGCTTCTGCCGCCCGCTTCGGCGGCGCCTTTGTTTGCGGCCTCCATAATTCCTCCGCCTCCGCCGGTTATCACGGTGAACCCGGCCTTTGCTATTTGGCGGGCGGTCTGTTCGGCAAGCTTGTAGTAGCGGTTGTCCGGTTTTGCGCGGGCCGAGCCGAAAAAGGACACCGCCGGCCCGACGGTGGCAAGCTCGTCGAATCCCTCGACAAATTCGGCCATTATTCGGAATATCCGCCACAGGTCTCTTACGGGGCTTTCGGTAATGTCTATCATAAAAAGGCGTCTCCTTCAAAACAAGGTATATTAGAGCCACAAATTATATTTTACCATAAATCCGGGTTGTCAGCGGATGGGCAGTATTTTGCAATCGGGCAGTCCGGGCAGCGGGGTTTGCGGGCCTGGCATATATTTCTTCCGTGGAGAATCAGCAGGTTGCCGAATAAGGTCCAATTTTGTTTGGGCACTATTTCCATCAAGTCGAATTCGAGCTTTACCGGGTTGGAATTCTCTGAAAGTCCGAGGCGGCGGGAGAGACGAATCACGTGCGTGTCGCAGGCGATAGCCGGTTTGCCGAAGGCGTTGCCCAGAACGACATTTGCTGTCTTTCGCCCAACGCCGGGCAGTTGCAGGAGCTGGTCCATTGTGTCGGGGACTTTGCCCGCAAATTGTTCGATTATTTTTGTAGATGCCCCCTTGATGCTGATTGCTTTATTGTGGTAGAAGCCGGTGCTTTTTATGTCGGACTCGACTTGCTTTATGTCGGCTTTTACCCAGTCGGCTGGGGATTTGTATTTTTTGAACAAATCCGCTGTCACCATATTGACGCGGACGTCCGTGCATTGGGCCGACAGGATTGTTGCAATCAATAATTCCAGAGGGTTCCTGAAGTCCAGCGCGATTTTTGCATCAGGATAAGTTTTCTCCAGTATCGGGTGGATTTTCTTGATGCGCCGGGCCGCCTCGGTTTTATCCATCTTTATTTTCGACTTCGTCTTTTTTGCCATTTTGTTTCCTGATACCGAGGTCTCTCAGGGTTTTTTTCAGTTCGTCCCCGAACAAAAATCCGTGCCATCTGGTTGGCTCTTTCCGGCCCGGCGTAAATAGCAGAGTAACCGGCACGCCCGGTTCTTTGTAGATATTTTTCAGAGCAATTGTTGCCGGCAAATCTTTTTCTGTTGTATCGGCTCTGATTGCCAGGACGCCTTTTTGTCTGATTAGCCCTGCGATGTCTTCGCGGGAGTAAACCATCTTTTCCACCACCTGGCAGGCGAAGCACCAATCGGCGGTGAACTCAATCATGACAGGTCTATTTTGTGCCAGAGCTTTTTGTATAGTATCTGCGTTGTAGTCCTGCCAGTCAATAAGCTGGCCGGCCGGCGGAGATAGAAATATCCATCCTGCCACGGCGGCGAGGACGAGGGCGGCGATTCTGATAAGGTATTTGCGCAACGGTCTGGTGTTGTAATCGACCCAGCTGCTCCACATCCAGACGCAGAAGGCAAGGACCACCGCAAAGTACAGGACATTCATTTTGCGGACCTGCGGCAGGGCGGAGGTGAGCTTTATTGCAATGGCGAGCAGCACAAATCCGATTCCTTGTTTAAATAGTTCCATCCAGCGGCCGGCTTTAGGCAGGTGTTTCAGCAGGCGGGGCATTGAAGTCAATATTGCGTAAGGGGCTGCCATTCCCAGGCCAATGGCCATTATCGCGAGTGTTGCCAGGGATAAATTCTGGGTTTGTGCCCAGCCGAAGGAAGCTGCTAAAATTCCGAAGCCGCAGGGCGTGCTTAATATTGCCGCTAAAAAGCCCATCCCCATGGCTCCCGAGTATCCTTTGCGGGAGCCGGAACCGCAGGTTATTGAGAATGGCAGGTTAATCGAAAATACGCCGAACATAGACATCGCCAGCACCACCAGAAGTAGTGACATTCCGGTAAGAAGGATAGGGCTGCGGAACTGGTCGCCCCACTGCAGCACCGTTCCGTAAAAAAGTTTAAGGATGACGTTTGCACAGGCGAGGCAGGCGAAAAATAGCAGTATTCCCAGGCAGAAGGTGAATCCGAACGATGTGGATTTGCGGGCGGTTTGTTTTGCCTGCTCCACTACTCGCATTACGATAAGGGGCAGCACCGGCCAGACGCAGGGCATAATGTTTAATGCCAGGCCGGCGATGAATGCCAGAATAAAAGCGAACCAGGCGGGGTAGCCGGGACCTTTAGCTACATCCGGCTTGCTGACGAGGGTTTCAAAAGTAATTTCTTTTAGTCGTTCGTGTCTTAAGTTGATTGTCGCCCGCAGTGTTTTCTCAAATGGCGGCAGGCAGACCATACTTGTGCAGCCGATGCCGGAGATTTTGATTTCGATGTCACCTTGTTCGATTACGGCGGTTTTTGTTGGGGCCTTGACGGCCTTGATGGGCACAAAGATGGTGAATCGGCCGGAATATACCTCGATTTTGTTGCCCAGGCCGTCTGTGAAGACGTGCCACTTTGGAAAGAGGGGTTCGCCGAACCAGAAGTCATCGGATTTGGCCTCGACCTTTAGCTCAAATCCGGGGGCGGGTGCGGTTTCGGATTTTGCGTAATAGTGAATGTCATCTGTGCCTTCGAATATAATGGCTACACCATTGTATTGGCCCATTCGGGAAGGTTCGACGCGTGTGGTTGAGAATTGCTCCTGGTATCTGACCAGTTCGACAGCGGGGCTGCCGGTGAGTGTGTCATTTGCGTCGGCAGATTGTGATGCGGCGCTATTACCGGCGGCGAAGAGCGAAATTAACCATAGAATAACAACGGCGTACTTGCCCATAGTATCTCGTGACTCGTATTTCGTATATCGTATTTCGTGTATCGTGGTTTGGGGGTTGTGGTTTGGCAACTATTCACTAATTGTTATCCGCCGACCGCTGTTTGCTGTCGGCTGTGTGCTTGTCCTTGGCCTGCTCGGCGGCTATCAGGTCGGCGACCGTGGGTTTCTCCAAATGCCCGCCCGATAGAATCAGGTTCACGTCATCCGCGTCCAGGGTCTCATATTTAAGCAGGGCTTTTGCTATCTGTTCGAGCTTGTCCTTGTTTGCCTGAATCAGTTCGTTTGCTTTTTTGTATGCTTCGTCCATTATCTTTTTGACTTCTATGTCGATGGATTCCGCCGTCTTCTCCGAGTAATCTTTCTCACCGGGTATTATATAGACGAGGTCTTTGATGGCGGAATCCGGCGAGTAGCTGATGGGGCCGATCTGGGCGCTCATACCCCATGTCAGGACCATTTGCCTTGCGATGTTGGTGGCCTGCTGGATGTCCGACTGGGCCCCGCTGGAAATGTCGTCGCACATTGTTTCTTCCGCGATTCGCCCGCCGAAGCACACCTGTAGAAGAGCCATACAATATTTTTTTGTAAATATGGTCCTGTCTTTTTCCGGCAGCGCGAAGGTTGCGCCGGCCATCGGGCCTCGCGGAATGATGCTTACCTTGTGCAGCGGGTCGGCATCTTTGAGCAGCGACTGCACCAGCGTGTGTCCGGCCTCGTGATAAGCTGTAATTTCCTTTTCCTGCTGGTCGATGACTCGGCTTTTCTTTGCCCTTCCCCAGCGGACCTTGTCGCGCGCCTCTTCGAGGTCGGCTGTTTCGACATAGTCTTTGTTGGCCATAGTTGCCGCAAGTGCCGCCTCGTTAATAATGGCGGCAAGGTCTGCGCCGCTGAACATCGGCGTACCGCGTGCCACTCTCTCCAGATTTGCATCGGGTCCGAGTTTTACCTTCTTGGCGTGGACTCTCAGGATTTCGACCCGGCCTTTCAAGTCGGGCAGCGGCACAAAGATTTGCCTGTCAAATCGTCCGGGCCTTGTCAGGGCATGATCCAGGATGTCGGCGCGGTTTGTCGCCGCGAGTACAATCACCTGGTCGTTTGTGTCGAATCCGTCCATCTCGACCAAAATGGCATTAAGGGTCTGCTCGCGTTCATCGTGTCCGCCGCCGACGAAAGCAGCGCTGCGTTTGCGGCCGATTGCGTCAACTTCGTCCAGAAAGATGATGCAGGGCGAGCTGTCCTTTGCCTGTTTGAACAGGTCTCGCACTCGCGATGCGCCCACGCCGACAAACATCTCCACAAAGTCGCTGCCGGAGATGTTGAGAAACGGGACGTCCGCCTCGCCTGCTATGGCTTTTGCGAGCAGTGTTTTGCCGCAGCCGGGCGGACCAACAAGCAGGACGCCGCGAGGGATTCGCGCGCCGAGCCGCTGGAATTTCTTGGGGTTTTTAAGGAACTCGATTATCTCGGCGACTTCTTCTTTTGCTTCATCAACGCCGGCGACATCCTTGAATGTGACGTCAACCAGGGCTTTATCGTGCACGCGATGACGGCTTCGGCCAAATGACATCAGCATTCCGCCGGCGCCGCTGCGGAGGTTGCGTGCGAATAAGAAATAGAAAATTCCGACTAAAATAATCAGCGGCAGGACCCACTGCATCAGCAGGATGAGCCAGATGTGCTGTTTGGCGGCCCTGACCTCCAGGTCACTGCCGGCCTCGTCCAGCAGCTTTGAAAGCTGCTCGCCCAGCACTTCGGGTCTGTAATCCACCGAGAAGGCGGTCGGCGCTCTCTTGTCCGGATGAGGGACGCCCGGTTTGAACTTGCCCGTAATCTCGGTCTCGCCAATCTCGATACTGTGGATTTGGTTGCTTTTGACGTATTTCTTGAAGTCGCTCCAACTGATGTTATCAATCTTCTGTCGCCACTGCTTCACCGTTATCATTGCCGAAAATAGAAGCACGGCGAGAATCAGGTAGCTTAACGGTCCGCGTTTGTAGCCCGGGGGAGGCAGCTTTGTGCCCTGCCTGTTTTGCTGGCCGCGACGCGGAGCGGGTTTTCTGTTTCTATTGGCGCTCATAATTTATTGCTTTTGCCGGCCTTTTCGGGGGCCTTCAGCTAATTGCGCATTTAAACAAAGTCTTGCTGTTATACATCGACAGACGCCTTCGGCAGCTACCACTTTTTTTCCATCAGTTCTACGATTTTTCGCGCCAGGTTGTTTGCAGCGAGGTTTGAGGCGTAGCCGAAGTCCTGCTTCTGGTATGTCGAATAACTCGCTGATGCGGCGACCTGCTGGTTGGTTATCAGAAGCTCCCCGGTCTTAAGGTTCTTCCAGTTGACGACCGCCTGCAGTTCCACTTCTCTTTCGAGGACGCCGCCGAGCTGCCGTTCGAGCGACAGGGCCGATTCGTTTATCGATACGAGCTGGCCGCTTATCACCGTATCCGCCCGGTCGGTGCTCGAGACTATCTTGTAGGGCGTTTCGGCCTCGATGCGCTTGGCGAGGGCATCGGATAGTTCGAATTCCACTCCACGCCGGAATGTCCGGTTGTCAAACATCTGGACGCAAACGGTGCTGACATCCTGCGGAAACAGCGATTCATTGGAATAGCCGCATATACCGTTGCATCCGCAAAGACTCACACAAGTAAGAAGGCAAAAGGTAAAAGGTAAAAGGCGGGACCTTCTGCATTCCTCACCGTGCACTTGTTGGTTTTCAACTTTTTCCTTTTTAGTTTTTACTTGTCCGTTCATTTCTTTGTCTCTTCGCCGCCTCCGCTTTGGGTCAGGAGCTGCTTTGCGGTCTGAGCGGCCTGCGTTCCCTGCCAGTTTTTGTCGGCGCTCAGCATTTGATAATAGAGATTGGCCGATTGTTTGTGGCCGGTCCTCTGGTAATACTGCGCGATGCCAAGCTGCTTGCCGGCGAGCTGCTCATCTATTTGTTTCAGGATTTGAGTTGCGCCTATTTTTTCGGAGTCCTGAGGATATACAAGTCTGAACTTTTCATAATAGCTCTTTGCGGTCTTTAGATTCGAGACATCGTAGGCCGGCCTTTTGCCCTCGGGATGTTTATTATACGCGGCGTGTTTGCATCGGGCCATACCGAGCAGGGCGTCTCTGCCGACCTCGCCCCTCTCCCACTGCAGCGATATCTCCCACCACTTAAGGTACGCATCCTCGAACTCCTGCCTTTTCTCATAGTGCCTCGCCACCGCCAGTGCCGCCCTTAAGCCCAGCGGCGAATCGATGCCGGCCCGTTCGGTAACCTTGTCCATAATCTTGACGCCTTCGGCGTGGCCTTTTATTTTGAAAAGACGAAGGAATTGTATCTTCTCGCCGCCGAGATAGGCCGTCGCAATGGCAAACTGCCTGTCCAATACCGCCTCGCGAAGCTGGCTTTCGGGGTAATCCGTCAGCAGCTTATCGTAGGTATGGACCGCGCTGGGGAATTTACCTTCACAGAGGTACATCTCTGCTTCAATGAATATATCTAAGTCCGGCCCGGCGATTTCAGGAAAGTCCTTTTTGAGCTTATCGAACGCTGCGCGGGCGGCCTCGGCCTGGCCTGCGTTGACGAGCTTCTTTGTCTCGGCTGCCGCAAGCAGGAATTTGTCCGCCGCTTCAGGTGATACCGGCTTCAGCTCCTGCCCCTGCTCCAGACGCCAGGTGTCCGCTCGAAGAGCAGTAGTAGTCGCCAGCAGCGCTATCGCCGTCAGGATTACAAAGCGTGTCGTGCAATTTCGCATAATCTTGCTGCACCCTTGATTTCAAATGCTGTTTCTTAACTGCCTTGATATTATATCTGCCGCCGGAAACAATGCAAATATATTTGTGGTTAGTTCGTAGTTGTGAGTTCGTGGTTCGTCGTTGCTCGCCACCCTGAGCGAAGTCAAAGGGTATTTCGTATATCGTAGTTCGTAGATAGTCGTTAGTCTGCCTCCGGCGGACAAAAATCATAAATCTCGAAGATCCGCCGCCGTTTGGCGGAGCAAATCTCGAAGTTCCGCTGTCGTTCGACGGAACGAAGATCCGCCGCCGTTTGGCGGAGCAAATCGAAAATCCTATCCCTATCCGCTATACGCTAATTCCCTTCCAGCCAGTGCGAAGCGAGAATCGCAAGGTCAATGAGGTCAACTTTCTTGTCGTAATTGGAATCACCTGCTGGTTCGGTCCGAAGGAATGGATACGTCTGGTTTTCACCGATACCCCAGATTTCAACAAAGTCCCACCCGGCATTCGTGAAGGTGCTTATTGTTTTCATTTCGGCTGTGGTTTTGCCTATCCCTCCGGCACTTGTTGTTCGGCCGCTGGTTTGCGTATCCCAGAACGAAGAATTTACCATACCTTTGTAATTGTATCCCACCAGCCCACCGACATAATCTTTTCCCGAGACATTGCCCGTCGCATAGCAGTTCGTTATCGTGCCCTTGTAATTTTCTCCCACCAGGCCGCCGACAGCATCATAGGTTCCAGAAACGCTTCCTGTTGAATAGCAGTTTGTTATCGTGCCTTCATTGCCTCCCACCAGCCCGCCGACAGAATTATAATTTCCTGTAACGCTGCCTGCAGAATAGCTGTTCGTTATCATGCTTTCGAAATTGGTCTCTCCCACCAGCCCGCCGACAGAAATTGTTCCTGAAACGCTGCCTGTGGAATAGCAGTTAGTTATCGTGCCCCAGTTGAGTCCCACCAGCCCGCCGACACAACCGCCATTTACGGTGTTGACATTGACATTTTCCATCCCGAGGTTCTTTATCTGGCCGCTGCTGCCGACCCATCCGAACAGGCCGATGTAGTTTCTGCCGGTAGAGCTCCAGGTAAAGTTCCAGACCTTGTGTTTGTTGCCGTCAAAAACTCCAGTAAACGGCTTATTGTTAGGGTCCCACCAGTTTACAAACCTGCCAATAATTTTGAACTGTGTGCCGGTTATCCTGGCCAGATTGACATCGTTGACGAGGATAAAGTGTTTGTCCCAGTCTTCCTCATACTTACCGATGTCATTTAGGCCCTCTGCTGTTGCGATTTTGTAAGGGTCGTTTGGCTCACCAGTCCCGCCGCTGTATTTAGCGTCTGCGGCGGTGCCTGCCCACAAAATCATTATTGTCATTAGAAGAATTGAATGATTTCTCATTTTTCCGCCTCCTTAAAAGCAGAAAAACAGCCCAAATCATGCCAAATGTCGTAAGTACTTTAATAAAAAATACTTAACTCTCTGTGTTCTCTGTGGCCTTGAAAAATTCGGGTTAATGAGCGTATTATAGTTATAATGTTACCAGCTTTGCCGACTGAAAGTCAAGAGCAAAATCCTATCAAACTGCGGGATTTTAAGGTGTTTTTTGCTTTTTTGCCACCAAGACACGAAGACACTAATTACCTGATAACCTGCTATTCTACGTTCCTCTGCTTTAATCAGTGTCAATCTGCGTTAATCTGTGGTTCTTTACTTTTTGTGTTTTTGTGCCTCCTGTCGTGAGCCGGGTCGAACGATTTCGGGGCTTGTTATAGAACAGTGTGAATCAGTGTTAATCTGTGTCTGACCTGTCTTTTACCTCTGCATTCTCTGTGGCTTTGAAAAATCCGGGCTAATCGAGTTCAACCTTATCCTGATATTGCGGGACGGCTATCTTCCAGCTGGTTTTCTCTTTGAGAAAAGCGGCGAAATGCCGTGCGCTTTCGGGTTCACCGTGGACGACAAATAGTTTCCGCGGAGGTCTTTTTAGCACGCTCAGCCACTGGAAAAGCTCATCTCTGTCGGCATGGGCGGAAAAACCGTTTATCTCAACCACTCGCGCCTTCACGGGATATTCCTGGCCGTGGATTCGGACTTTTTTCTCGCCGTCAACGATTCGCCTGCCGAGCGTGCCGATGGCCTGGTAGCCGACAAACATTATCGTGCTCTCACGGTGTGCGATATTGTTGGCGAGGTGATGTTTGATTCGCCCGCCGGTGCACATACCTGAGCCGGCTATGACCACAACCGTGCCCTTTATCCTGTTGACCGCCTTGGACTCTTGTGTGGTCCCGAGCATTTTAAGGCCCGGAAAATTAAATGGCGACTCGTGAAGCCGCAGAAACTCGGTCATTTCTTCATCAAAGAGTTCCGGGTGATGCTGGAAAATCCTTGTGATGCTCGCAGCCATAGGGCTGTCCAATAAAACCATCAGGTGCGGAATCGCATCTTCGAGCAGCAGTTCGTTTATATAATACAAAATATCCTGCGAGCGTTCGAGTGCGAAACTCGGGACGATTATATTGCCGCCGGTCTTGATGGTCGAGTTTATAACATCAGCAATCATTTTCCTGGTGTCTGCGAAGCCCTGATGGATTCTGTCGCCGTAAGTGGATTCAATCAGGACATAGTCTGCCTCATCGAAGGGAGTCGGGTCGCGGATGATGGGCCTGTGAGGCCGGCCAATATCGCCGGAGAACAAGATGGTCCGCTCCCGGCCGTTCAAACCAACCCTGACCTTTATTATCGAAGAGCCGAGGATGTGGCCTGCATCGTAGAAGGTCGCTTCGAGGGCATCTCCAATCCGGATGGGCTGCTTGTATTTTACCGGCGAAAAGAAGGGACAGCACGTGTCGGCATCGGCAGCGGTATAGAGCGGCACTTCAGGATATGGCCCTTTGCGCCCCTCGCGCTTATGTCTTTTCCGTTTGAACTCGGCGTCCTCTTCCTGCAATCGGGCCGAATCCAAAAGTATGATTCGCGCAATCTCAGCCGTGGCATCG
>Ga0315279_10005437_pt1 | contig 16551 bp, 16 predicted proteins | sample YL17G06_20_MG_FD_203694 | JGI IMG/M metagenome (GOLD analysis project Ga0315279, IMG submission 203694) | Sediment microbial communities from Yellowstone Lake, YNP, Wyoming, USA - YL17G06_20 | ecosystem: Environmental > Aquatic > Freshwater > Lake > Sediment | place: USA: Wyoming | collected...
GGGACAAAGTGAGACGAATGTTCTTCTCATCATCGACGATTAAAACGGATTTGTCTTTCATTGTTCTTCCTCTTGTGATTATTCCCAAACGGGAAGTGTGAAGGTAAATGTACTTCCTGCTCCAGGAACGGAATCCACCCAAATGGTGCCTCCGTGAGCACGGACGATCTCCTTGCAAATAGCCAGCCCAAGCCCACTCCCCCCCACCGCCTTGTCACTCTTAACCTGTACGAATTTATCAAAAATCTTGGATTGATATTCATACGGGATACCAGGCCCGTTGTCACTGACTGAAATTTGGACGTAAGGACCGAGTGATTCAGCCGAAAGGCGAACGTTTCCTCCGCTATGGGTGTAACGCAAAGCATTCGAGATCAGATTGGTTAATACCCAGGTGGTCTTATTATCATCTGCCTTCACATTTGGCAACTCCTCCGGGACATTAAAAGAGAGGCTTACTCCTTTTTCTTCTGCCTGGGTTTTAAAAACCGTAGCTGCCTTCTCAAAGAGTACACGGATGGGAAGGCTGGAAAACTCCATCTCCATTTTGCCTGCTTCGATCTTGGAAAGATCGAGGAGATTGCTAACAAAGACTTTGAGCCGCTGCAGATCCTCATGGGCTGCTGAAAGAAGCTGTTGTTCCTTCTCGTTGAGCTTCTTCATGGCGCCTTCCAGAAGAAGGTCAATGCTCATGCCGATACTCGTTAAAGGAGTCCGTAGTTCATGGGAGGCGGTCATTACGAACTCACTCTTGAGACGGTCCAACTCGGTCAGACGGGTCACATCCCGCAATAGGAGCACCACCCCTATTAAAACGCCCTTCTTCCCACGAACAGGCGTGATTGAAAACTGGTAGTGGTATCGGTTTCCATTCTGCTCTACCGTGAAGATGTTCTGCTTTTCCTCAATATTGAGAGGCTTGCCCGACTCCATTGACTTCTTAATATAGCTGAACATTTCCTCGCTTTTAACCACTTCAAGAAAGTGTCTATTCTGCGGCTCGTCAGGTTGGATATTGAGGATTCTCCTTGCCATGGGATTCATCCCGGTGACCTTGAACTCCGCATCCACCAAGATAATACCATCGTCAATGCTTCGGATAATGGCTTCACTTTTTTGCTTTTCTGCCATAATCTGTTCGATATTCAGATCACGAAATCCCTTCAGTTTTTGGGTCATCGAATTAAACTCTTCTGTCAAGTGACCTAGTTCATCAGAGGAATGGACCGAGATTTGAATGTCATAATTCCCCTCCGCAATCTTCTGGGTCGCCTCCACCATCTCGCGAACTGGTTTCGTGAGGAGATTCGACAGGAGAAGACTGAATCCGATCCCCATCCCTACAGCCGCAATCCCTATGATGGCCATAGACCAGATAGCCCTCTTTGCAATATAGCGTGCTCGGTCACTGACTTTGAACATGTTCTCCTGGTTGATCTCTCTCAGGCGAATGCAAGTGTCGCGAACAGAAAGGAATGGCGGAAGGATAGTCTCATGGTAAAAGGGCCCTGTTTTCCGAGGTCCTGCGGTGGAAATTGGTCTGAGTTGCGAGACATGATTCAGATATTTCGAATACTCTGTTTCAATCATATTGACGATTTTGGCCTCACCCTCCACAGTGATATTATCCTTTGCCCGTGCTAACCACTGAAAGAATTCGCTCTCGTTCTCACGAAACTGTTTCCATCCCTGCTCCTCATAGCCGGCAAAGACAAGTAAGATGGCACTGTCCTGCCGCTCAATGGCATAGACCATATTCTCTGCCGCAAGAATACTTTTATAATTTTCTTTCAGGATGGCGTCGCTGGCCTGACCCAACTGCCACAGATTGATAAAAGCCCAGACCAAGATTAAAACCATCAGAACGAGGGTGATACCATAGCCAATAAAAATCTTTTTACGAAGCGTCCAGACCATGCGAATAGCTCCATTCCTATTTATTCCTCATTTGAGGGACCATATTTTCACCCATCTTGCCGCAGCGAGAGCGGCGAGATTGGATACTACTCCCAAAAGACGTCGTTGATCAAGCAGAAGATCCTTAAAATCGTACTGAATGCCTATTACTCCGATAGTCTCCTCAAGGGATTTCATTGGGAGGAAAAAAACCTTGATATTTGTTAGGGTTTGCGTACCCGCACCCGCAGGCTCACCATGGGTGTAGGTCCACTCTGCAACCGCCATCTCATGGGGGGTAATATCAATGTCGGTTTTGCTTCGAGCCCAGACTTGGAGTCTTTCACCTCTCCCACTGAAAAGTACAAGGGACGGTGCATCAAGAATCTTTGACAGATACTTGATCGCAATATGGCTGATATGATCAAGAACAGTGGTACGAAATAGCGTTAACGTGTTTTCCCATTCCGCTGAGTTTTGGACAAGGCCCCCGACAAATTGTTCAACGGGAGGAAGCATTAAGAATTCTTTGCTCATCTCTTCAATCAGGCTAATCCGCCTGACGCGCAGTTGCAAAAGAAGATTTTGTCGTTTTGTTATTTTGACAAGTTGGCCAACGATGATTGAGGTAAGGAAGAATACCAAGACATTAATAATGTCATGGGGGTGATACATGGTAAAGCTATATCTTGGTTCAGTAAAGAAAAAGTCAAAGGTGAGCAGGCTGATAATGGAAGAAAACAGCGAAGGCACGGTACCGAAAAGGAGGGCACTGGCAATCGTTGCAATCAAGTAGATGAAAACGAGTGACAAGGGATTAATAAATCTTTGAAGAAATAAGTTTAAAAAGGTAACGGCAGCGACCATAAGAATGGTCAGCAGGTAATCCTTGGGATTGAGTACAAGTTGTCTAGGGGGTGGTCTTACCTCTATCTCCCTTTTTTCAACTGTCGGCGTTATAAGATGCAGTTCAAACTCGCTCTGAGTGTGTAGCAATCGGGAGGCTGGTGAGCCTTTCCAGAATCCCAATAGCATGGAGTGGAGAGGCTTACCGATCACGATATGGTTAATATTATACTCACGGGCAAAGCGCAGAATTTCATTCGCTACATCTGTGCCGGAAAGAGTTGCAATTTTGGCACCCAATTCGTCTGCGAGATTCAATGCCTCAGCTATATAAGCCTTATCTTTATCCGATATCTCTTTCAGAGAGGGTGTTGAAACATGTACCGCATACCATTCGGCATGGGCCTCTTTTGCAATGGTGTAGCCCTTGCGGAGAAGTTGTTTTGCATACGGACTGGGTGCAATACATACCATCACTCTTTCGCCTGCCGGCCAGGGACCAGAAATCGCCTTCGCCCGCATATAATTTAGAAGTTCGGTATCCATCTTGTGGGCCACGTGAGTCAGCATGAGTTCACGAAGGGCAACAAGATTGCCGCGTTGGAAAAAGTTCTGCATAGCCCGTTCAGCCTGTGGAGGAATATAGACTTTCCCTTCCTTCAGCCTCTCAAAAAGTTCTTCCAAAGGGATATCAATGACCTGAACTTCATCTGCCCTATCCAGAAAGGTATCGGGCAATGTCTCCTGCATTCGGATTCCTGTGATCTTTTCGAGAACATCATTCAGGCTTTCAAAATGCTGTACGTTCACCGTTGTGTAAACATCAATCCCACTGTCGAGCAATTCTTCAACATCCCGATATCGTTTGGGATGGCGGCTACCCGGGGCATTAGTGTGTGCAAGTTCATCGACCAGGACCACGGCAGGCCGCCGGGAAAGAATTGCATCGAGGTCCAATTCTTCAAGGATGATGCCCTGATATTCCACACGCCGTCGTGGAATCATTTCCAGATCTTTGAGTAATGCCTCTGTTTCCGTCCGCCCATGCGTCTCTACAATGCCCACCACCGCGTCCTCGCCACGCTTTTTCAAGACATGAGCTTCATTAAGCATGGCATAGGTCTTTCCAACGCCGGGCGCATAGCCCAGAATTATTTTTAGCCTTCCTCTTTTCGATTCTTCCCGCTGAACTTCTTTTAAGAGGGCATCCGGATCCGGCCGTGTAGTATCTTCATGGTTTTTATTTACTTCCATCTTTTAAGCCGCCTTCCCTATTCTCAATAATTTCACGTGAAGGGTAAATCGCAAGGGGTAAGGGGTTTCCCACTAACGACTCGCAACTTGCGACTCACGATCTATTTGCCCTTTTTCGATGCCTCATCCAGCGCCAGATTCAATTCGAGAACATTGATGCGTGGCTCACCCAAGACGCCAAATTGTCGCCCCTCGGTGTGCTTGCGTATAAGGCGTTTCAATTCGTCGTCACTCATTCGGCGCTCGCGGGCAACTCGTGAAATCTGAAACTCAGCCGCTGCCGGGCTGATGTGAGGATCAAGCCCCGATCCTGAAGAAGTGATTAAGTCGATCGGGATCTCTGCATTGGGATTTTCCGTGTGAAGCTCTTTTGAACGCCCTCTCACCTGCTCCTCAAAAAGCGGCTTACTTGTCGGCCCGAGATTCGTGCCTCCAGAAGCAATCGCATCGTAACCGGAACCGGCCGCAGAAGGTCGCGAATGAAAATAGCCAGCGCCTTTGAAAGGTTGTCCGATCAAACGAGATCCGACCACCTTCCCTTCTCTCTCAATCAGACTCCCGCGGGCTTTTTCCTTAAAGAGTAACTCCGATAATCCGGTCACAACAAACGGGTAAATGATCCCCACAAGCACCGTGAGTACGATGGTTAATGCGACAGCCGAGTAGATATGTTTGAGTAGATTCATGTTAACGTCCTCCGTCACGCCAGACCAAGCATGGTAACGATGACATCGATCATCTTAATCCCCGCGAAGGGGATCACAATCCCGCCAAATCCGTAGATAAGCAGGTTGCGCCTGAGCACTACGGCTGCCCCTAACGGACGATACTTGATGCCGCGTAACGCCAGGGGAATCAGCGCCACGATGATCAGCGCATTGAAGATCACCGCCGACAAAATGGCCGACTCCGGTGTAGCTAACCGCATAATGTTAAGCGCGGAAAGGGGTCCACTCCCTGCGCCAACCACCATGTATAAGCTCGAAAACATTGCCGGAATGATGGCAAAGTATTTCGACACATCATTGGCAATGGAGAAGGTCGTGAGCGCACCGCGTGTCATCAGGAGTTGCTTGCCAATCTCAACGATCTCAATGAGCTTTGTGGGGTTCGAATCAAGATCCACCATGTTGCCCGCCTCTTTAGCCGCCATCGTACCCGTGTTCATCGCCACGCCGACATCCGCCTGGGCGAGAGCCGGAGCATCATTTGTCCCGTCGCCAGTCATCGCCACAAGCTTCCCTTGAGCCTGTTCGCGGCGGATAAGATCCATTTTGTCTTTCGGTTTCGCCTCCGCGAGAAAATCATCGACCCCCGCTTCACTGGCAATGGCTGCTGCGGTCAAGGGATTGTCCCCTGTAATCATGATCGTTTTTATCCCCATTTTTCTCAATTGAATGAACCGTTCTCGTATCCCTCCTTTTACAATGTCCTTCAGATGAATAACGCCAAGGACCCGACTACGATCAGCAACAACCAGAGGCGTCCCACCGGATTTCGAAATGGACCCAACAATTCCTCTCAGTTCAGCGGGTTCGACTCCTCCTTGAGAACTGACGAAGGAGAGAATGGCATCTGGGGCCCCCTTCCTGATTGAGCGTCCACCGATATCAACTCCTGACATCCGGGTCTGTGCAGAGAAAGGGATAAACTGCGCTTCCTGCGATGATAGGTCCCGTCCTCGCAGCCCATACTTTGTTTTTGCCAATACCACGATCGAGCGCCCTTCCGGGGTTTCGTCCGACAAACTCGATAGTTGCGTGGCGTCAGCCATTTCCTTCTCCGGCACTCCGGGAAGCGGAATGAATTCAGTGGCCTGCCGGTTGCCAAGGGTGATCGTACCAGTCTTATCCAGAAGCAGGGTGTTTACGTCGCCTGATGCCTCAACTGCCCGGCCTGACATGGCAAGAACGTTGTGCTGAATCAGTCGATCCATCCCTGCGATGCCGATTGCCGAAAGAAGCCCTCCGATCGTGGTCGGGATCAGGCAAACGAGTAATGCCACCAGCACTGTAATCGAAGGCGGCGCAGCCCGAACGAAACTGCCTGCCACATCAGAGGCTCGAACGCTGTAAATCGCGTACGGCAAAAGAGTGGCAACTGCCAAGAGAAAGATAATCGTAAGGCCAGCCAGCAATATATTCAGTGCGATCTCGTTCGGTGTCTTTTGCCGCTCTGCACCCTCGACCAGCGCGATCATACGGTCCAAGAAGGTGTCCCCGGGATTCGACCGGATGCACACCTTGATCCAATCTGAAATCACGGTCGTTCCACCTGTGACCGCCGAGCGGTCTCCTCCTGCTTCGCGAATGACAGGGGCACTTTCGCCGGTGATAGCCGATTCATCTACCGATGCAACGCCTTCAATGACCTCTCCGTCACCGGGTATGAATTCCCCGGCACGAACCAGTACGACATCGCCCTTTCGCAGCTTCGTCCCAGGAACAAGTTCGGTCTTCACCTTCTCGATACCCTTCCCTATATCCCCGACGATAAGATTGGCCATCGTTTCCGTCTTCGCCTTGCGAAGCGCATCAGCCTGTGCTTTTCCCCGACCTTCAGCCATGGCTTCTGCAAAATTGGCAAAAAGCACCGTGAACCAGAGCCACAACGTTACCTGCACAGTAAAAAGCAGACTACTCGTATGACCAACAACGATATCCCGCAGAATGAGCAGCGTCGTGAGTATACTACCTATCTCAACGACAAACATTACTGGATTGCGCGCAACCTGCCGTGGGTCTAACTTTCTAATCGCATCCTTAACGGCTCGCTTCACAATGGGTGGATCAAAAAGAGGTCTTTTCTTTGCCGTTTTGGCCATACTGTTCTCGTATCGTATCTCTTGAACGCCGCTCACCCTCTCTTCTCCCCTTGCCTACCGGCAGCAGGCGACGGGAAGAGGAATGGGGCGAGAGGGCAAATTCTGCGATTCAACCCTTCGGCTTCCCGGGATAAATACCGAGGTTGCTCAGGGTTGACCCTGAACTCCGCCGAACGGGTCAAAACATTATCCCCAGTTCCATCAAGAAATGCTCCACGATCGGTCCCAGCGAAAGCATCGGAAAAAAGGTCAGCGCGCCAACGATCAGTATGACGCCGACCAACAACACCACAAACAGGGGCGTATGAACAGGGAATGTCCCCGCTGACGGAGGGACGATCTTTTTGGTCGCCAGATTGCCTGCTATGGCCATCATCGGAATGATCATCAGAAATCGCCCGATCAGCATGGCAAGTCCTGTCATGGTGTTATACCAGAGGGTGTTTGCATTGAGCCCTGCAAAAGCTGAACCGTTGTTGCCTGTACCCGAGACGAAGGCGTAAACGATCTCCGAAAGTCCGTGGGGCCCGGCGTTATTGACCTTCGATGCCCCGTATGTTGCAATGGTTGACCAGGCCGAAAAAACGAGAATCGAAAAGGCAAAGACAAGAACGTAAAGCATGGCCATTTTCACATCCTTTGCTTCAATCTTTTTGCCGAGGTACTCCGGAGTTCGTCCAACCATCAGTCCGGCAATAAAGACCGTCAGCACGACCATCACCAGCATGCCATACATTCCTGCGCCAACACCGCCAAAAATAATTTCACCAAGCATGATGTTCAGCAGTGGTATCATCCCAGCGAGGGGGGTAAATGAATCGTGCATGGAGTTGACCGCACCGCACGAGGCGTCAGTGGTGATGGTTGCAAACAGTGCTGAATTCACGATGCCGAAGCGCACCTCTTTCCCTTCCATGTTGCCACCCGCCTGCTGTCGGCCATCCATATTGTTTGCAGCTTGCGTCACTCCGTGTTGGTTAAAAATCGGATTCCCCCGAGCTTCGAAGTAATAGGCGGTGAAAAAACCCGCCAGGAAAAGTATCGCCATCGCCGAAAAGACGGCCCAGCCATGCTTCTGATTGCCGGTCATCCGGCCAAGCGTGTAGGTGAGACCCGCTGAAATGGCAAAGATAGCAACCATCTCCAGGAAATTCGAAAACGGTGTCGGGTTCTCGAATGGATGGGCTGAGTTGGCGTTGAAGAAGCCGCCGCCGTTCGTGCCTAATTCCTTGATGATCTCTTGTGATGCGACTGGGCCTTGAGCGATGGTCTGAACGGTAACGCTTTCAATCGTTTTATTGCCACGGTCATCCGTCTTTTCCACCTGCTGTGGCTCGACGAGTGTGGCTTGTGTGTACGGTCTGAAGTTTTGTATCACTCCCTGGGAAACCAGTAGAAGTGCACCGATGATACAAAGTGGAAGCAACACATAAAGTGTTGTGCGAGTGAGATCAACCCAAAAATTGCCAAGGGTCTTTGTTTCACGCCGTGCAATGCCCCGAATGAAAGCGATGGCGAGTGCGATGCCAGTGGCCGCCGACACAAAATTATGGAAGGCCAGCCCTGCCATCTGAACGAGGTAGCTCATCGTCGACTCACCCGAGTAGGCCTGCCAATTGGTATTGGTGGTGAAACTCGAAGCAGTGTTGAATGCCAGATCTGGTGCCACACCCGGGAATCTTTGGGGATTAAGCGGCAGGTAATACTGGAGGCGTTGAAGCCCGTAGAGGACAAGCAGACCTACTAGACTAAACATCAGCATGGCTGCAGTGTAGGTTGTCCAATGCTGTTCCTCGTGTTCATCAATGCGGCATAGTCGGTAGATCAATCGCTCTAACGGGCCGAGCACCCTGCCAAGGAACGTCCTTTCTCCAGAAAATATCCTGGTCATGTAAACCCCGAGTGGCTTGGTTATGGCGAGCAAAACCAGAAAGTATATTCCGACCTGCAAAAATCCGTTAAGTGTCATCTACTTCTCTCCCTAAGAGACCTCAATACTGCCAAACGACTCAAAACTTCTCAGGTTTGAGGAGCGCATACGTGAGATAGACAAGCAGCCCCAGACCAATGATCCCGCTTATAATGTACTCCCAATTCATTATTCTATCCCTCATCAAAGTCGGTCGCAGGCATGGACATACCAGAATGACAATCCAAAAAAGACCAAACCCAATACAATAAAGATGAAGTCTTGCATTTCAATTACTCCTCAAGACATTGAAGCCTGATTGAGTTAAACATCGCCGTTTCAAAATATTATATGATTCCATTATCTGTTGGGTCAATCGAAAACCCACCTTGCCCTATCACTTTAGATTTCAATCTCTTCTTCCTGGTCAGATTCCACGCTTTTACCATCTTGGCAGATTTCCCTTATCATCCCCTGAAGCCCCATCTCTATTCCCATCCTCTTTTTACCACGTACACCTCAATCCAAGGTTCGTTTTTGTATGCGCTGTTTACCATTCCATAAACGGTGATGAGATCATTTAGACCTAGGCGATAAACACCTTGCTCTTTCGCTTCCTTTTTGCTGATGAATAAATGATCAAACACAGGTTCGTTTATTTCTTTCCCGCTCTGGGTGATAAGCCCAACGTAATAGGTGGAAAGGAATTTGGGTCCATTCGGGTCATTCAGAAATTTATTTTCAAAACCGCCAAATCTGCAATACAATTTTATTTGCTGTCCGACAAAATCATTCGGTGATGTCTTCAATTTCCTCGCCAGGACAAGAAACTCCTCCTTCATTTCAGGCTTCGAGGCTATTGGGGGTTTCATTTGACTTTCAACCGAGGCTATCTTTTCCTTCAAGACCCTGTTTTCTTCCTGAAGCTTAGCAAGGTCTTTATTCTCTTTGGCACATCCATATACAAGGCCCATAGCCAATATTAGGGCTATGACTGCCCTAAAAAAGGCCACAGTACGTTCACGGGCTGAAAAGTTGGTCAGCGGTTTTTTAAGCTTAAACATATCAGGACAATTTTGAAAGGCGGGATTCATTGGGCTCCTCCCAATCAAAGATCACCCTCATTGATTCCTGAGCTCATGTCCACATCAATGATCTGCTCTGCTTCAGCAAGAACGGAATCAGGAAGGCGCTCTCGCACATTCACCCCCATCGCGTTCTCAACGATATTGTAAAGGTTCTCAAGGTGCTGAACCTTCATCGTAGTGATGACATATATCCTTCCTGCAAGAATGCCCTGAACGTCCTGGTATCTCTTTAGATTCGGACTTCCCGGAACATTAGTATGAGCGAGTTCGTCAATGAGAGCGACTTGAGGTTTACGGGATAAGATTGCATCCATGTCCATTTCTTCCACGGTAACACCATGATATTCCAATCTACGCCTTGGGATGACTTCCAGTCCCTCAACGAGTTTGATGATTTCGGCACGACCATGTGTTTCGGGTAACCCGATCACTACATCTATCCCTTCATCCTTAATCCGGTGGGCGAAGAATCCACCTGCCGGTAAAGAAAATAAACCCGATGGCAATAATCGTACCGGCAAATAAAAGAATATACATCTGTTTTCGAGCTGCGGCTGCGCTATCTCGGGCCAGATCATTCGCATCACTCATATTCTGTTGATTCATCCGCAGGATCTCTCCGGCCGTGTCCTTGATCTGTAGGAATAACGGGAAAAGGTCAATGAAATAGGCGTTGCGCCGGACAGCAATCGGCGCCCTCGAATCCTCTATCTTCTTAAGCGCTGCTTTATATCGGCCAAAAAGATCCAGGAGATGATTTGCCTTCTCCCCTTCTCCTGGAATGGTGATGTTATTCAACTCAACTTGAAGTGCCATCTCAAAAGAAAGTCCATTCTTGCGGATGAGTTCGTCCCCTTTCAGGGTATATCCTAAAAGTTCAAAAAGTATCCCACTATCCATCCGCTCCAATGCTTCTTTCATTTGTTGACACGCAATGACACTGCGGTAGTTTTCACGGAGGATAACGTCGATGGATTCTCCAAGTTTGGTAAGTTGGATAATGCTCTGAATGCCTATGATTAGGATGATCAACAACAATCCCCCAAACCCAAGCGATAATTTCTGTCGAAGCCCAACCATTCGGTTTCCTCCTTTCTTCCAATCTTTAAGCAACTCTCTGTTCCAATGTCTGTATCTCAAACACCTCTCGGACAGCGAGCTTCACTTGAGCTGGTGTAAAAGGATGCCTTAGATCCACAAAAGCAAGTTCAAAGGATCTTCTCGACGCCTCCGCTAAAGCACCCTGAAAATTGCTAACCGCAATCACCTTGTGGCCTTCGGTCTCAAGACAAACCGATAAGGTCTTGCGGATGTTCACTTCGTCATCCACGATAAGGATATTTAAGGACTGGTTTATTGTTGGGGTCATCTATAACTGAATTACAACATCTCTCGGAGGACTGGTTCACTGCTACGTTTGACAAGAGCAAGAACCTTATCTTCCGGCTGAAACTCCGTCTCTCCATAAGGGATAATGACCTCCTCTCCCCGGATCACAGCGATGAAGATAGATCCCGGGGGAAGTGATAGGTCTTTAATCTTCTTCTTCACGATATGTGAAGAACGGGAAAGTTGCACTTCTACGATTTCCACGTCCCCTGCTTTTAACGTAAGCAGAGGAATCATCATATCCCCGGCCTTGACCTGTTCCTGAATAACGGCATTGATGATCTTCGTTGCGCTGACGGAGGCATCCACTCCAAGACCAGCGAAAAGCTCTTCGTTCCGGGGATTGTTAACCCTTGCAATGGTCCGGGGGCGAAGGAACATCAATTTTACAACTTGACAGATCACCAGATTGTCCTCATCATTGCCCGTCGTTGCTACAACCACATCCGCCCGGTTGGCCCCTGCCTCTTTTAAGACCTCGACCGTTGAACCATTTCCTTGCATGATCGCATCATGAAATTCCAAAGAAAGGAGTTCCACCTTGTAACGCTCTTCCTCGATCAGCATCACCTCATGACCTTCGGCCATCAACAGACTTCCGAGATGATATCCGACCTTTCCAGCGCCTACAATAATGATATACATGACTTCACCCATTATCTTTCTTAGATCGTTTGTAATAAATCTTTTATAACCAGGTCGGTGGGACAGACCGTCTCCACGCCTAGCTCCTTATAGAGTCCTGCCAGAATGGAGTCGTGAACCACTGCAACTACCCTTTCTAACTTAAACGTTCGTTTCACTCTCTGGACAATCATCAGATTAACATTATCCTTATCCGTCATAGCAAAAAGGATATCGGCCTCTTCCTGCAGCGTTGGACGCACATACTCTTCCACCAGACCATTGCCCACGATCCGTCTACCAGAAAATTTTTCGGAGAGCCTCCGAAATGCCTGCTGATTTCTGTCGAGAACAACCACCTGATGTCCTGCTTCATCTAAACGGTTCGCCAGAACCGATCCTACTCTGCCACAACCGATAATCATCACCTTCATCCAGCTCCTCCCATTCTATCTACCCAGAGAGTTTGTCCACAATCACTTCACACGGAGCACGACGGAGTACCAGATCAGAAGTGCGGCCCAAAATTTCTTGGGCCATGCGAATCTCTAATCGTATCCCCATCACAATTAAGTCAGCCTCCCAGTCCTTGGCGGCTCGGATAATCTCTTCCCCTGCCACCCGACCCCTTCGAATCTCCCATTTTACTGGAAGCCCTCGCAGACTGACAATCGATTCTCCTTCCTTAAGGATTTCCTGTGCTCTGGTTTCTGCCTCAGGCATGGGTGCCTCCATGGGCAGTGTCCTGGGAACTTCGATCACATTAATCAGATAGACTTCTGCCTTCTGCTCTTCCCCTAAGCGACAGGCTAACTCGATCCCTCGCTCGGAATAAAGGGTCCCCGAGGTTGGAACCAGAATCTTCTTGATAGCTCCTACAGCCCTTCTGGCCTTGGCTGCCGCTAAGGGTATGGCTCTTGGAACATTGAACATCCACCTGAGAAGTATCCCCATGGAAGCGGCAAAGACGAAAGCCAATAAGGCTCCAAGAAAGCTCATATGGATTTCAGATCCCATCTACCTGCCTCTTTGCTGAAAATAGGTCCAGATCATTCTGATTCGAACAAGGCCATAGAGCAAAATGGCAACACCGAAGATCAGGGAAGGAATGGCCCATCTCACGAAAATCGTTTGCCATAAAATATAGGCTCCTAATCCTACCATGAGGATCGTCGTGATGACCTGAAAGTAATCCCGCCATCCGGGCTGTTCAGGGAGCTCGGGTGCTTTTTTCAACTGCCTTCTCCTTCTCCCTCTTATCCCTTTCTACTAAAGCGATATTGTACTGTTCGAGGAGGTCAAATTCCTCTGCGGATGCCAATATCTTTTTCTGTTCTTCCTCCCAATGATGTTTTATGCTGCCCAGCACTGGAAAACCTTTTCTCTTTCGAAACCAAAAGTAGTAAATCAGACAGACCAGAACCCATCCCGGGCCTGCAATACGGCCAATCTCGTGAGTCAGAATAACTTCAAATAGGATGAAACTGACTCCGATCATCCCAATGAAACCCAGGATGGGAACCTCCACAGTTCTTCCTTTATGATTCCACTTGATATTTAAGGGCATCTTGTAAGGTCTCGGGGAGTAAGGATCGGAAAAGCGAAGTTTGATCATAGAGATGAAGACCAGGAGATAGCCGCTCGCTGCCCCGAAGGCATACATGTTCCCCAGTGTATCCATGGCACTGGGTGTCAGAAATGCAAGAATCGCCTCAAGCATTCCGATGAGGGCGAAGAAGACGATGGTGCGGACCGGTGTCCGATATTTCGGATGGACCTTATCAAACCATGGAGTGATCAGATGGAGTTCGCTCATGGAATAGGTAAGTCGCGACGCACCCATAACACCCGTGTTAGAAGAGATGAGTAAAATCGTTGCTCCCAGGATGGCCGCAAAGGGACCAGCCAGGGCACCAAAAATAGGAATCGCATGGGCGAGTTTTGCCACCGGATCCCCCTGTGGAAATTCTTGCCAGGGCAGGATGCCGAGGCCCATGGTTGAAAAGGCCAAGGCAAAGATAAAGACTGTAAAAATCAAAGTGATGGAGGTTCGAGGAATGATCGTCGCTGGTCTCCTCGTCTCCTGGGCCGCCTGAGAAATTGATTCCAGCCCAACAAAAGAGATGATTGCTAAAGAGGACCCATACATAAATTCTTTCATCGTTGGAAACTGTGTCTTCCACTGGAGGACAAAGAGTTCTGGCTTCCATGCAAAGAGAAACCCAAAGATAATAATGGATGATTCGGTGAGGATATCGATGGCACCGATGACCTCATTGAAGAGGGAGGACTCCCGAACTCCCCGGATGTTCAGCCAGATGAGGAAGGTAATGAGGATGATGGTCTCGGCTGCCCAAACTGGATTCACCTTTTTGAAGATCCAGATATCCATGGCAAAATATTCCGGGGGGACGCCCAAGACGTAAGGCATAAAGAAGTTCATATAGCCAGCTGAAGCAGTGGCAAAAAGGGCAATGTCAATGGTATAGTCCAATAAGAGGGCCACACCTGCAGCATAACCCCAAAAATCTCCCAGACCCCTCAGAGCATAGTAATGGCCTCCTCCGGCAACAGGGTAAGTAGACGCCATCTCCGTATACGAAAGTCCGATCATGATATAGATGAGTCCAGCCACGAAAAAGGCAAGGCTGGCCCCACCATGAGCAGCCCCCATCACCAGACCCAGGGCAGCATAGATGTCTGCCCCCACGTCGGCATAGCCCCACATGTAGGAACCCCAAACTGTCACATCTCTGCGGAGTTCCAATCTCTCTGATGCTGGTTTCGGCGTTTCACCTTTCATCATCATCTCGAAAAAAAAGCCAGGAGAAGATCCCCTAGCCTTCGTTCTCTTCCCTTAGTCGCCTGCGGAGTTAGCTGACGGGTTAGGATTAAGAGATATCCTTTCCGATTGAGTCGGAATTCACCCCGGAAAAACGGTTCCCCCGCTTAATTCAATTCGGCCTACAATTTCAATTCAATTATATTTTGATAATCGCGCCCTTGTCAACCTCTTTCCAAATATGTTTCTCGAAATCTAAACCCGAATCTCCAAATCTTAGAATTCAAAATTCGAAATTAAAAAATCAAAATTGAAATTTTCAAAAGATATCTGCCGAGAAGATATAGATCTCCGTACTTTTGTCCTTCCAGGCATTGGAAGGAAGGCCAGCCTTTTTACAGGTATGCTCTAAAAAGGTCTGGCGATTCCAACCATATTCTGTGGCTACCTGAGGCAGGAGAAGGCCTGAATACCATCCCTTCTTAATATAGATACCGTGCTTTCCAACTTCGATTTCATCGACATCCGTTATCCTTTTAAGGGGCGTCAAGACGGATATTTCAATACCCAGGTCTGGAAGCTCTTTTTCAGTGACTGGCATGAAACGAGGGTCACGGAAAGCAGCCGCCTCAGCCATTTCCTCAATGGTCCTATAAAGAGGCCCACGGCCTTCAATATATCCGATGCAACCTCTCAGTTGCCCTTTTTTGTGAATCGTCACAAAGGCCCCCCGATTCTCCTTTAGGATGGGGGCATCGACCGTAAACTCCGGAACGGGTTTCCCTCTCGCTTTATTCTCAACCACCGTCTTCGCAATCTGATGAAGGGTCTTTTTTTCTTGCTCATTCAACCCCAAATCAACACCAACCTTTTTCTCTTCCTTCATCTTCTCTTTCCCTCCAGATGTTTTATAAAAGACACCTGCGGCATATCCAACCACACGGCTTCGGTCACCTGTCACATCTCCGGAATTGAGGTATTTAAGCACCTTGCCCTTATTGGCTCCCAGGGCCTTGGCTGCCAGCATGATGGAAATGATGGGGCCTCCTCCGCAGGCCTCACACCGGCCTTCCCTCAAATCTCGATTCAATCCTTCAGGATCGAAACGTTCGATATGGTTCAGGACGATCTTATCCAACCCAACAGCTTTCTCATAAGAGTGAAAATGGGAGAGGTCTGAACTGGCGATCAATAACACATTTCTCCCCTTCACTGTCTCGGTAATCGCTGTGGCCAGGTATTGGCAGGTCTCCCAGCTCCATTGTGGCTCCATTACAATGGGAACGAGTTTGAATGTTTTCAAGACCACCTGGAGGAAAGGAATCTGAACTTCTAAAGAATGTTCTTCCGCATGAGCCCCGGGAAGAAATTGAATCTCCTTTCTTCTCTCCATCATTTTTTTAGAAAGTTCAACATCAACAGGAACGATACCCAGAGGTGTTCGAAATCCTCCTCGATCGTAGAGGGAAGCGCCTTTAAAAAGAGCCCGATGACTGGGGGCAACCAAGACTACTGTGTCGAAAGTCTTTCCCTCGATCGATTTGTAGGAATAAGCAGCCACCTGTCCGGAATACATATATCCGGCATGGGGTGACACAAAAGCAACGATCTCACCCTCGATCTTCTCTTTCTTCGCGTTTTCTATGTACTGTTTCACATCGCGGGAAAGAATGTCAGGCCTCTCAGGATAAAACATCCCTGCTACCGCTGGCTCCCTGATCTCTTCCATCTTTATCTCCTTTCCCCCCTTTGAGGTCTGGGCCATCGAAAAGGACCCCGTAAGGAGAAAAATGGCCAAAAGAAGATCTATACCAAACACCATGTAGCGTCGGCATTTATTGCCGACGCCTGATTCGCCCCCAATAAATGGGGGCGCTACAGATTTGTTTAATTGATTTTGGGATTTTGACATCTGAGATTTAATGTTGCCGACTATCTA
>Ga0315279_10005438_pt1 | contig 16548 bp, 21 predicted proteins | sample YL17G06_20_MG_FD_203694 | JGI IMG/M metagenome (GOLD analysis project Ga0315279, IMG submission 203694) | Sediment microbial communities from Yellowstone Lake, YNP, Wyoming, USA - YL17G06_20 | ecosystem: Environmental > Aquatic > Freshwater > Lake > Sediment | place: USA: Wyoming | collected...
GTGGAGAAAGAAAATATTTGTTGAGTCCCAAGAAGAACGTGTACAATTGTAGTTGCTGCTAGACTTCTTGAGACAAGGTTGGTTTCAATCTGTCAGTAACTTTGGGGTAAGTCTCAAACGGCGCGCGCTGAGGGTTCAAACTCGTGGTTTTCTGAATGTGGGTAGGGTGAGTATGTGTATGCTTACTCCGCCTGCTATGACAAACAGGACTATCTGTAAAGCGATCATGTTGACTATGAAAAAAGCAGAGTAACAAATCGTTGTCCAGAGTAAACACAATGTAATCGCTTTTGCTTTCAATGCTATCCCTCTTCCCCCTTTGTAGTTTTTTATGTAGTTTCCGAAGAGCCTGTTGTTGAGCAGCCATCTATGCATTCTTTCAGAGCCTTTGTAGTAGAATGCGGCTGAGAGCAGAAGAAATGGAGTGGTAGGCAGGACGGGCAGGAATACGCCTAATGCTCCCAATCCCAAAGAGATAGTCCCAGCTACTATGAATATCCCTTTCCTGAAACTACTCACTCTACGCGTGCCACCAGGTTGGCCCATACCGATAAATCATACCTTCGGACTTGTTTAATCTTGTTATCAGTCACCCGCACGGCATTAGAGTGCGGGGCTGTTTCGGTTCAACATTTGCTTTTCTGCATCAGCAACTACAATGAAAAGCCCAAATGAGCTTGTTCTCGCAAAATAAGGCAAGGTTAGGTGTGGTGGGGTCGCTGGGATTTGAACCCAGGATCGCCAACGCCCCAGGCTGGTATACTAAACCAAGCTATACGACGACCCCACAGGACTAATTTACGATCCTCTACCGAAATCTGAATAACCAGCTCTCTAATTAAACTTAAAGCTTCTGGGCTGACAGAAAGTACACTAAAATACGTTGTCCAGCATCTTTCTTGCCTCGCAAGAAACTACTCAAGATCTCCAATTGACTGAAAAAGCAATTTGGTTTGCCAAACGCAAAACCTTACAAGCACTAGTTGACCTAACGAACTATGTTTGTTGCGAGGAAAACGGTATGCCCACGAAGAAAGTGGAGACTCCTACTAAAGTTCAAGTTGACATGGAGAAAAGCCTGAGAGTTTCCAAGAAGATTTTGGACTTGCTACAAAAACGAACCAAAACCTCGGCAGAGGCCTATTTCGCAGTGCGCCTATTAGGCATTTTTCTCGAAGAGAAACTTGGGTTCAAGATGACAGCAGAACAAGAAGATGAACTTAGAAAACTCTGGCGGAAAGACAAAGAGGCATCAGATAAAGGTCTTACCAGTTAGATCGCGATGCGTTTCCTCTTTTTCGTTAGCCTCTGTTGCCGATCTTCAAAAAGCCTTGTGAACAAAGCCCCAATTGTCAACGGAACGACTCCGATCACGAACAAAGTAACATTCGACATGAAAAACCCCCCAGCGACAATGATCACTCCGACACCCGCTGTGACCCAACAAACCTTCTCGTCTCGTTTTGTCTTCTTAATCTTACCATCAAGCAAACGCAACATACTGACTCCTTGCCTTGGGTCACAGGTCTGAATGTATTGATGCTCACACTTTCCCGAACAAATGGCAACTTCTAGTCTTCTGTCATTAAACAAAAACTTGGAAGTCATCTTCCCACACACGAAGCACGGTCTTGCTTTCGACATTCCGCTACCCGCTTTTCACTCTCGAGCCATAAGCCAAGTAGGCCCTCGCACTCAAATAATGCAGATTGTGAATACTTCTCTGCGCTCTCAGAACAGCTTCAGACACCGAACCCAACGACGTTTTCTCCGGTCTGATAACGCCGCCAGAAGCCTCATAGTACAACCCGTCAGTTATCGACGCAATCAACTGTGTCGTAATGACACTTGGACTCGGGCCTCGACTAGGAGAGGTTAGCAACGTGTTGACAACGACCGTAAAAATATCCTCCTTTCTCATCAGCTCTGAAACTGAAAGCACATCCTTGATCGCTTCATCCTCAAACTTGTAGAACGCCGCGGAAAGATGGTCAAACTCACGAATATCACCCGTCTGCAAATCCCGCTTCAAAGGAACGTTAGCGTCCCCATCTGTAATAATGACCATAGCCGGAATAGTCGAAAAATCGCGGCGCTTGCACTCCCTCAGAACCTCCAACGCCTTCTGCATTCCCGCAGCCAAGGGCGTGTATCCACTCATTCGCAGTTTCAGAAGCTTGTTAGAAACCAATTTCAGATTTGTCGTCGGATGCTGAACCACAACAGCACCCATCTCCTTGAAAGCCACTACTCCAACTTTGTCCCGACACCGATAGGCGTCAGCATGCAGCTTCAGCATTACCTCCTTGATCTCATCAAGGTTACACAGCATAGACTCGCTGAGGTCCAAGACGAACGTCATCGTCATCGGTGCAGGATGGATCCTCAAGTTTTCTCTCATGTCCTCACGATGAACTGCAAGCGCCATGCCTGCGGTCTCGTCTCTGAACCTCTTCTTTCTAGCTGCAGCACGAATCGTCGCCGGAAAATGAATGTCAGATGGCTTACCGGATGGCATCTTCCATCCACGAGCCCTGCCGCGATTTGTCGCGGTTATCGTCTCGGCTCTCTTGCCAATGTTTGCTGCCGGTTTCTTGAGAAACTTCTTCGTCTTGAAAAGAAACTTGACAGGATGAAACTTACTCTCACGGAATCTGTCAAGAAATCGAACGCCTCTGGTCACTTTAGGTTCAGACCACTTGACATCAGGAGATTGAGGCGCACTGGAACCTCCTTTTTCAGGAGGCAAATCAGTTAAGAAACGGCCCTTCCTGAGGTCACTGCTTCGTGACAAAAAACTTCCTGAATCAAGTCCCCCGATCTTCGCTTTGGCCAGCTCTTTCTCCATTTTGGTAATCCTTCTCAGTCCAAAAGGAGGAAAAAGCTTCTTCTTTTCTTCTTTCGCTTCGGGTTCAGTCTCATTCCTTTTTCCCTTCACCTGTTCCACAGTTCGGGTGCTCTCACTTTCCGAGTTCTTTGCTTCCTCCAGCTTACGAGTGAAAGTTTCGCCGATTTCCTGTGGGGTAGCAGGCTCCAAGAAACCGTTCTCTCTGGTGCGGTGGTTCAAAGCAAGTTCAGCTGCCTTGAGAATGTGCTCCGGGCTGACTTCAATCTTGTTCTCAAAAGCGGCTATCGTCTTGGCAGTTTTTGCTATCACAATGTCAGGGCGCATCCCGTCAACTTTCAGCTCGACACAGGCCTCACATATAACCTGAATCAGCTTGTCATCGATATGCACTTTCTCAAGGATTTTCCTAGCCTGAGATATCCTGTTCTTCAGCCCTTCTTCTTGCGAACCGTATGTCTTAATGAATCCTTCAGGGCTATTCTCAAACTCCATGTTCCGCTTGACAATCTCAACCCTGTCATTTGCATTAGAAATCCTCTGAACCTCAACGGATAATGGTAAACGGTCCAACAGTTGCGGTCTGAGCTGTCCTTCTTCAGGGTTCATTGTTCCGATAAAGATGAAACGAGAAGGATGCTTGACCGAAATACCTTCACGTTCAACCACGTTCCAGCCAGTTGCAGCAGCATCCAGTAGGTCATCGGCAATGTGATCAGGAAGCAGGTTGACCTCATCGACATAGAGAATGTTCTGATTCGCCTCAGCTAAAATGCCGGGCTCGAGGGCCTCTACGCCCATCTTCAATACCTTTTCCACATCAAGACTGCCCACAACTCGGTCTTCAGTCGCACCCAAAGGAAGCTCAACTACCCTCATTTTCCTCTCTTCGAACTTAAGGCCCTCATTCTTCGCATAGAGTGCCGCACAGTTCTCACACATGTTGGAAGGATCATCAGGACTACATTTGAAGGGACAATCCTCCACAACTCTTACGTTGGGCAAGACGGGAATCAACGCTCTGACCGCCGTTGTCTTTCCGGACCCTTTTGGTCCCCGAATTAGAAGTCCGCCAATCTTCGGGTTGACAGCATTGAGGATCAGGGCCAACTTCAAGTCTTCCAGAGAAACAATGGCGGAGAATGGATACGTGGTCTGTTCCTTCATCTTCATCTGACTATAGGAGGAAGAGCGTTGGAATTAAAGAATTTGCCGACCCGACTCAAGGGACTTTTCTCGTCATGAGAGACGTACTAGTCATCTTTCAGATGTCAACTGCGTAAAGGAGTTACCTATCCCCATAAAAGACTGTATCACAAAAGAATATCAGAAGGGCAATAGGATCGGAGACAACAGTGAAACCGAAAAGAGGATACAAGCGCGGCTATCCAGTGGCACTTCTTGTAGGGTTTGAACAAGACCATGCCGCTCTGTGGCAAGTATTCAGTCACGTCGTAAAACCGCACCGGACGCTAAAGCTTGCAGGAAGAAGAACCGATGAGCGTGCGTTGTACGACTTCCATGAATCTGTGCTGAACGCGCTGAGACCAGTCCTCAAGGAAGGAGTCAGGAGCGTCGTGGTGGCAGCGCCGACGAAAACCAATTATACCGTTGACTTCATGGATCACGTGCGGAAACATCACGCCTATCTGCTTCAGTCCAAGGGACCAAACAAAGTGACTTTCGCCGAGCTAGTCGGGTCAGCTGATCGGCCTCATAGCGTCGCTGAACTCGTGAAGACCAAGGAATTTCGTGAACTAGTAGTTGCGACAACCTCAGGAGAGGCGGATCAAATCGTCAGCATCATTGAGAGAAGCCTCAGTAGTAACCAGCTTGTTATGTTCTCGCTCAAAGAAATCGAAGATACAGTCTACAACCAAGAGAAGAACGACTTCAGGGCGGCGTATCTTGTGCTTACCGATAAATATCTTGCCGAAAGCAGTTACAAGCATAGAATTCACAGGCTGCTGCAGATTTCAGCGAACAAGAAAGCGAAAACAAGAATAATCGACGCAGAAACACCAGCAGGCAAACGAATCATTCAGTTCGGAGGCCTAATCTTCTTCATCTCGCCAACAAAGTAACATGTGCGAGCGCGCAAAGCAATTTGAGCAATGTTTCAAGAATCCGTGATATTACAGATTTGGGAAGAACCCCTTTTTATGCCGAAGCGATAGGTGAGCGTGAAAGGAGAAGGCGAGACGAGAAATGATTGAAGAAAGAGCGAGAGGACTTGATCAAGAAGTCCTCGGGATGTTCAGAAGCTCGTATATGAAGCGCTACCAACAGTGGAAGAGGGGAGGACTCCTCCTCATAGCAATCCAGACGATGCCGAAGCAAGTCAAGAAGGAAGAAGTAATTGACAACCTGATAACACTCAGAAGCAAATACGCAAAAAGACTCAGCGACGAAACCTAACCTCTTTCTGTCTTCAAGACTGTATTTCGGTTTGTCGCATCACAAACAAGCCTAGTTGACCCCTTGGCCCTCATTGTTTTGAAGAAGGCAGGGTAAGGGATAGAGAGACGATGTCACTGACCCCTACACAGGCTAAGAAATCGAGTCGCGCCATAGAAGCCTCCTCCTAGGGGGGGTAGGGGTGCTTTTGAGCGTTTTTCAACCAAAAAAACTGGAACGTGCTGGCATAGAATGACAGAGCCGATTTTCCACGAACGCCAAAGCTTCGAAAAGGCATCAGCGCAACTCTCACAGCAGGAACTTGCACAAGAACCTTCCAAAAATTACTTCCGATACCTTGCACGCCATCCTTTGAAACCGCACAGTATAGGGAACATTGTGACATAACCACAAACTCAAGCACACATCGATTCGCTAGAACCTGTTGTTATGTTGTCTTTTGCACGTTCGGACTTGCGACAGTACTGCAGCAACCTTATATGCCGTCTTGATAGCAAGACGAAACAGAGCATAATTGCAGATGTAATCAGATGGGAGACTGTTGCATGATAAAAGATATTTCGGTCTTCTATTCCAAGAATGCCAAGAGCATGAGACGGTCAGAAATAAGAGATCTGCTCAAGTTTACCCGTCAACCAGACATAATCTCTTTTGCAGGAGGCCTCCCAGCACCGGAAACTTTCCCCGTCAAAGATATGGAAAGCATCTGTTGCCAAATCCTCCACGAGAAAGGAGCTTTGGCCCTCCAGTACGGACCAACCGAGGGAGAATGGATCTTACGCGAGCAAATCGCGAATTGGATGGCGCGAGAAAAATCAACAATAAAACCTGAAAACATCCTCGTCACTTCCGGCTCCCAACAGGGACTAGACATCATCGGCAGAGTCTTTCTAGACCCAGGTGACGTCGCCATCGCCGAAATTCCCTCGTACATAGGCGGCCTTCAAGCTTTCACGGCGTACAGAGCAAAGCTCGTTGGCATAACCCAAGACGAGGAGGGAATGAGAATCGACCTTCTCGAAAAAACGCTAGACAAATTTGCGACAAGAAAGAAGAAGCCAAAATTCATCTACATCGTACCCGACTTCCAGAACCCCTCCGGCGTCACCATGTCCTTGGACAGACGCAAAAAACTCCTCAAGTTAGCCTACAAACACGAGATCCCAGTCATCGAAGACAGCCCCTACCGAGACCTCAGATTCACAGGCCAAAACGTCCCACCAATATATGCTCTAGACACCGAAAACCAAGTCATAGTGCTAGGAACATTCTCAAAGCTACTGTGCCCTGGTTTGAGACTCGGTTGGTTGATGGCCCCCATAGAATGGATGGACCGAATGGTCGTGGCCAAACAGGCCATGGACCTCAATTCTCCAACATTCACTCAACTCATCGCCGCAGAATACATGAAACGAGGCTTGCTGCAAGGCCAAATCGAAAGAATACGTACGCTGTACGCCAAAAAACGCCAACTGATGCTAGGCGCACTGCAGAAGTGTATGCCCAAAGGAGTGACATGGACCAAACCAGAAGGCGGATTGTTTCTCTGGGTCAGACTCCCGAAAAAAATGAGCGCGAACGATCTTTTCCCCAAGGCAATCGAGAACAAAGTCGCCTACGTGATCGGTTCAGCATTCCACTGCAACGGCAAAGGACAAAACACCATGCGCCTCAACTTCTCATACGCGTCAGACGCACAGATCGACGAAGGAATAGAACGTCTGGCCAAAGTGATAAAAGAAAACATGTAACAAACCATGGCTTCTTGTTTCGCATGAGATTATGCGCAGGTTGTCTTTCAAGAAGGCGTGTTGCCGCCTGTCGTTATCGCTATGACTTTCAGTCTCGGGGGATAGGAGCTCTCCATAATCCAATCAGAGTTTGTCGTCAGAAAATCAACCTCCACAAAATACCCGCGGAGTTGTCCTCCACTTCCTTCGTCAGGAGCAAACGTCGTCACTAGTTCAGCTGTTTGCCCTCCCGGCAGATCCAACGGAAAAGTCTTGACGGTGTAGTCACTGTCAAGCCAGAAGGTCGCATCCTTCCTAATCTTGACCACGATTGACCCAGAGTATTCCTGAGTACCTTTGATGACTATGTGAGCCTCAACCTCCTCGCCAAGGTAGCACGACGTAACGTTTCTGTCGTTGACGTTCCAGAAAACCTGCTGCACGAGCGGAGTCGACTTGTGCTGAGCCTCAAACATCGGAAGCGCAACGAATAGCACAACTACTATGACAAGAATGATCAAGATTATGATGAAGACTTGTCCCTTCCTAGCCTTTGAATCCATCCCTTAATGCACCACAGACATGCCTAATCGAAAAGAAAGAATTAAAGTTTCTCACATTTCCTCAAAACCTGTTAGCATTCTCTGCAACTGTCAACAGTTTTTCCAGCAATACGCAAAACGTGCCTCTTAGTCTACAACAAACCTTAAGAACAATAATATCGGAAACTTGTTCCTATTCAGGTGTAACTGATGGATTACGGGAAAATCGTAGCACTCGTCGGCACAATCATTTTCCTGGTTTCGGGCTTTCTACCGATGATTTCAGCCAGCGAATTCTCTTTCAGCCTCTTCAATCTCTATACTGGATCAGTCACAATAGACGCCGGAGTGATCGGAATCTTGTTGACGATCATACTGTACCCAGTCGCAGTGATCTTGGGTTTTGTTTCAATACTCAAAAGGAAGGTCGCCATGGTCGCAGGAATCGTGGGGCTCATATGCTGGATCGGAACACTGGCATACCTCGCCCAGGCCAATGCCGTTTCACATGCAGGTGTCGGAATCTATGTGGGAATCGCAGGCGCTGTTATCATTACTATAGCTTACTTCCTCAAAGCGTCTCTCCTACCAACACAAACTGCAGCACTGGATACAACTCTTCCACCCCCACCACCTCCACAATAGGACGCGAACTTCATCGCTTCTCTCTCTTTTTGAACTGATGACTGAGAGGGCGAACCAACCTCGATTCTCAACGGAACAAAGTTCAATTTGCGTTTGCAATACGGACATTTCCCACCGATTCTGGAGATGATGCTCTGAAGGTACGTTTCTTTCCTGAAAGTCCCATCATGCAACACTGGCTTTGAATCCTCATACAATATTGATCCGCACTCGTGACAATAGAATGTGAAGGTCATCTTGGACACCTTTGAGAGCAGGTTTTCCCATGTATTGAGTATACTAAGTATACTTAATAACCTTCTCTCCACTCACGACACCAAAAACAAAATATACACAGCGCATTCCATGTACCGATGAGGGAAAGCTGTGAAGACATTAAAAATCTCAGACGATATCCACCAGAAACTCACGGCATTACTAGGTGAACTGATGACACAAACGAGCAAAATGCAGACCTATCAGGATGCTATAAACGCACTAATCAACGAATCAGTCATACTTCCACAAGAATTGCTCACTCAAACACAGAACTTCATCGAAGAAAACAAGCACTTGGGCTTCACAACGAAAGAAGAGTTCATTCGAGACGCCATAAGATTCCGTCTAAGCTGGTTCAAACAAGAATACGAATACATAGAGATGTCAAGAGAACAATACGAAACGCTTGATGCTGCCTTAAGAGAAATGAACACGCCTTGCCATACCGTGGAGGATTTCATTAGCACGCAGGCAAAAGCGGTAACCGAGAAGTACTCGGAATGGAAGAAATCAACCGCACATAGAAGTAAAAGAGAATAAGAAACTGTCACTCTGTCTTGTTCTTGACGCTTTCTGCCTCAAGCTCTCTGACCCTTGTCTCGATAAAATCGGTGATTCGATCCTGACTGAAATCCATCTCTTCCTCTTGTTTCCTCAATTGATCTTTGATGACGAACAGGAGTTTACCCATGTCGAAAGGTTTAAGCAAGTAAGCATCTGCGTTTCTGTTGACCGCCTCCATTGCGTTGTGAACCGTTGGGTAACCGGTGATGATTATTTTCCGCATCCTGGGAACGGTATCTTTGATCCTGGTGAGAAGTTCTGTTCCTTGCATATCTAACAATCGAACGTCAATCAAAGCCAGATTGTAGAATCCCGCGTTAGATTTCAAGATCGCTTCTTTTCCACTCTCGGCCGTGTCAACCTCATAGCCTTCATCCTGCAGTATTGCAGACAATGTTTTTCTTATTCCTTCGTCGTCGTCAACAACAAGGATTCGGGCGTGCTCACCCAAACGCTGTCACCTCCTGTCTTTCGGCGTTTAATAGGAATTGCCTCTGTGAAGATTGAATCCAACCCATGCATTTGCCCATTACTTCACTGACAGAATATCTGAAAACAGTCCCAGCAACTCTACCAGCAAAGGTTACTGTCCCCCGCTTGTGTATAGAAACTACAGCATCTGGAGCAGAATCGGCAACTGCGCGTGAATACTGTTTATTTTCACGTAGAGTCCTGATGACATCAGCTAGTTCGGGAGACGACATCGTAGTATCATCTGTACAGTCTTTATCAGAAGTTTAGCCAAGATCGCCGCATTTAACGTGTGTGAAGCTGGACTCTGAATCGCCCATACATGTTTCCACAGAAGGCGCTCATTTCCGAGACCGATCAGGATAGTCCACACCCCAAGTCCAAGAATCAGGATCGCTTTCTACCTTTTTCGTCAAATTCTCAAGCTTGTCCAAAAGCTGTTTCCGAAGGCCCAGCTCTCTCAGACACGAGCGCTTTGGACTGTTTGAGACAGTCTGCTAGTCTCGGAAACACTCATTGGACTGGACCCAAATTCGATGTCACTCCATGCATCTTTTCAGTCACAAAACCAAGACTCTTCGCATACTCCAGAAAAGCGGTGCGCAGAGCCTCACTTTCGGCCATTCCTAGGCTGATACACATGTGTTGTAGAACTCTTTTCTGTTGAGGTGGTAGGTAGACCTTAACAACCTTTCTCGCCATACAACAACCTCCTTTACCATTGTTTTTTCTTACATAAACCGTCTATGCGGGTCACGTCTGATAAAGGAATTGCCAACGTGAACTCCTCAATCTCCGCATCTTTTGTTAGACATCTTTCGAAGAATTGAGACAGAGAGACAGCAAACAATAGCGTCAACTTCGCTGACCACGTCAGCGTTGATGATGTCAGACTTTTTGACCGTAGGTTTAATAACTCAAGAAGAATTCTTTGGCTGGCAAAGGAGGAAAAGATTTCGTTTCGCAGTCGGCCACATGGCGCTCGGGTACATACTCGGCAAAGGCTCAGCAAGACTCGTTAAGACAAACCTCAATATTCCACTTGTACTGGTACTGTCAGTCATTCCTGACATTGACATATTGGCAGAGCGTATTGACGGACTGGGGTCGATGATTCCACACAGAGGACCAATACACTCAGTTATAGTAGCACTAGTCGTGTTCATACCAATATTCATCATCTACCGCAAAGTAGCCTTACCATATTTCATAGCCCTGATCCAACACGCGCTCATAGGCGATTTTTTTATTGGAGGGCAACTGGAGCTCTTCTGGCCGATAACGCAACAAAAGTTCGGATTTCCAACACGTATTGACAGCATACAGAACGTGGGTTTGGAACTGTCTCTGTTTTCGGTTTCCATAATACTCCTACTAGCCACAAAAGACCTTTACAAGATGTTTCAACCTCACAAATCGAATCTTATCCTCGCTATACCCACGTTCACAGTCCTACTTCCGACTTTTAGAGAATATCCACTCGAGGTGCCCATTCTGATGATTCCGCCCCACGTAATCTACATGATCATCTTTGCAGTCTCGATTATGATTGAGATGTGGGCAGTTCTTAGATCTGTGAAAAGGGAGGATTCGGAAGGCGGAAGAAAAAAGCAAGGGTAGATCAGGCTGGAGGAGGAGGCCTTTTTCCCAATACGAGCGTCAGGTCTAATTGACTGTTGTTTCTCACGATGTTCAGAACCACGCTCTGTTCAGGGAGGGTTTCTTCTTCCAGATAGCTCGACATCCCGTCTCCATTGTATATCTGATAACCGTTGATCCCAATCAACACGTCGTTTGCCCTGACGCCTGCATCGTCAGCCGGTCCGCCCTGTACAATCTCCGAAATAGCCCATCCATAGGTCACATTGACATCCATGTCTTGGGCGAGGAAATAGTCCATATCCTGACCCCTGACTCCCAAATAGGAGTGCCCGTCATAAGAACCAGTGGCAACTAGAGCGGTTGCCTCCCTCAGTATCGTGTTTGACGGAACAGCAAACCCTACTCCCTGAGAGTTCTCAATTATCGCGGCAGTTATTCCAACTACCTTGCCATCAAAGTTTAGCAAAGGGCCACCGGAGTTGCCGGGATTTATGGGAGCACTAGTCTGTATTATGTTGGCTATCGTGAAACCACCGGTATACTGTTCTTCGGTAATAGTCCTGCCAAGAGCACTCACTACACCTGTCGTCATTGAACCAACCAAGCCGTAGGGGGCGCCGATTGCAATCACCGGGTCTCCGACCTTCAACGTCGAAGAGCTCACGACGATTAGAGGTTTAAACTCGCTTCCATTTGCACCAATGACCGTGAGAATAGCCAAGTCGGCATAAGGATCCGTCCCATTCACAACAGCAGAGTAGCCATTGCCATTTGCGAAAGTAACGCTAAGACTTGTTGTTCCATGAACGACGTGATTGTTTGTTACTACTACCATCGAGCCACTCATGTTGTAAATGAAACCCGAGCCTTGAACACTGCCGCTGTTTGTATTTCCTCGAATAAGAACCACCGAATCCTTTGTCTTCTGGTACATCTCTGCCAGTGCGGTTTCGTTTTGAAAGACTGTTATAGTCTGATTGTAAAAAGTCTGGTTTCCTGAAATATGTGATAATTGGCTGGAAAGATTCCCGAGGTCGCTCTGCAATTCGTTTATTCTTCGCATAAACACATAAGAAGTCACCAAACCTCCAATCAACAGTCCTGCAACAAGTACCAGCGCAACGACTGCTGTAGAGGTTCCTGCACGATGTTCAACCATCTCTAACACCTTTCAAAGACAAAGCTAGATGAAGCTTCTTAAGAGTTTCGCATCAAAGAACTTGGACACGCGCCGTTTCCGAAGCAGCTACTCTCTCCTGTCGATGAGGTCTAACGCATCAGGTCCAGTGCCCACGAACGTGACTTTGACGCCTGTTTCCTTCTCTACTCTGGCTACAAATTGTTTGGCTTCTTGCGGAACCTCTTCGTAGGCTCTAACACTCTTGACTTCCGGAAAAACCGCATCAAGCTTAGTCAAAGCTATCTGAGTTGCACCATTGATCATCACAGCTCGTTTGGCCAGGTCGAAGTTGAAGGGCGCCGCGCGTCGATCACGACCTGTTCCAGAAGCGGTTTCAAACCATCCTCGTTTCATGGCCTCTTCTTTGGATATTTCACCAGGCAGGGGTCCAGCTCCCACGCGAGTGACGAACGATTTCAGAACCAGCAGAACATCGTCAACTTCCGTTGGGCCAACACCTGTTTCGGAGCAAACGGCAGAGGCGCTAGTGTCTCTTCCAGTAACGTACGGATAAGTCCCGTGAAAGAGCGACAGCAAGATCCCCTGCGTTCCTTCGAGCAGCACCATTCTATTCTTTCTGATTGCTTCATTAGCTTCTGCTGAAACATCTGCCAGATATGGCTTCAGTTCAGGAACGTCCTTCGCCATTTTTGCTGTTCGCCGAACTCTTTCCTCGATCGCAGGCCCTACTCCCCAGCCCGTCGTACCTATGCCCTTCAAATGTGCACTCGCTTTGTCCTGAGTCGAGTGTTTCTCTTCAATTATCGAGGCTTGACTGTCGACGCCGATACGGTCCTTCACTTTCGTTTCTTCAACTTCCTTCAGAAACTGCCCGACATGAACGTTAGCGCCTGCTGCTATTAGCAATCGACATTTCCGATTGACGAAACCGCCTGGGACCATGTGCAATGCGTACCGTTTCCCTTGATGCCATATAGTATGCGCTGCATTGACAGAGCCTGTCCTGACGCAGAAGTCGATTTTGTCATTGAGGGCCAGATAAGAGATTATTTTGCCTTTTCCTTCGTCTCCCCAGAAACCGCCGACTACGACTGTACAAGGCATTTTTTCACCAAACAGGTAATTTCTCGCGGTTTATATAAGATCTTTTGCATGGTTTATGTCAAAAGAACCATCACTCCATTGTCTGCGCTCGTTTTTTAGCTTCCAGATCTATCCTTTGGACGAGCTCAAGAACTTTCTTACCATTCGTGTGCAGTTCTTCCTTTGTAACTGTTCCACTCATTGGGCACAAATGATCGACAATAACGGCGTTTTCATCGGTGCAGATTACCGGGTATAAACGGCATCCAAGAGGCCTGATTGAATAGGCCTTGCACCGACGTTGCGTCACATCATAGAAAAAGCAGTATCTTCTGCGATTTCGCAACAATATGTAGCCATGTTTCTCGCAGCGTGCAAATCTAGACTTGTCGTATCCTGCCTTCTCAAGGAGTCGCACATCTTCGTCGGAAAGAAGCATTTCAGTTTCTCTGCAACAGATACCGCAATGAGAACAACGCATGGCCTAGTCTGAAGCGCTGCTTTTCTAATCTATGTTTCGCAATTTGAGTTCTAGCCACTGGTCAATATGAAGCTGAGGTTCAGAAGCTCAGCCCATGCGACGCTCTTCAGTGGCACCATCAACGTGGTCCGGTTGCCATAGGGAACACAAGCGAGGATTCTCTCCCGCCTAAGCTCGTCTTTCATTATCTCTGACACTCGCACGTTGACTATGACTGAACCATCTTTGAGGTGCAGATTGACATTTCTATTGATAAAGGATTTTGCCGTGTTTAAACCGAAACCTTCCATGTCTTACCACTCCACGTCTCGATCGGCCATCTTGCTCCAACACTGCCTACAGATTGGAAGCCTTTCTCCCCGAATGTAGATGTAGAGTTCGATATCATTATTCTTGCACTCATCATTCCAGGGGTTTTTGCAACGTTCTACACTTTGGACTTCCATTGAGGACGACCGCAATCCCACGACTTTGCGCTCTTTCCTATTAAGACTCACTGCGAAACAACATCACAAGGAAAGGGAGAGGTGAGTTAAAATGAAGAGCTTACAGGATGACATATGGCGAATTTGCGAGACGTGAATAGTAATTTTGCTGCTCTTTCAGATCTGAACTATTTCAGGTACGATTCTTTCTTTCGTTACTCTGAGCAAGCCGACGCTGGGTTTGGCAATGAACGGAGGATTTGGATTCGTAGGGCTCCCTGGGTTTATGAATAGAATATCTCCTTCCCACTTCATGTTTGAGCTATGAGTGTGTCCGTAAACGAGAACGTCAAAGCCGTTGGTCTTGGCGATTTCACGCAGTTTTCCACCTCCAAAACGAGTTCCTGGATAGTGTGTCACCCCGATCTTCCATTCAAAGATCTTGAGAGAGCTCATTTTCTGCAGCTTTCCACGCACTTCGGGTCCATCCATGTTTCCATAAACTACTAGGACGGGTGCAAGCTGTTCCAGTTCGTCAACAACGGACAATGAGACCAGGTCACCTGCGTGCACGATGTAGTCGACATTTTCGAAAACCTTGAAAACCCCTTTGGGAATCTCCTTTGCACGCACAGGCACGTGAGTGTCAGAAATTAGGCCGACGACTTTGCCTGAACTTTCCTGTAATCGTGGTAACATCTGATCCTGTTGACTGACCATCTAGTCTGCCTTCCCCTGTTCTCCATCGGCCTTCGAAATGAACCCTGTTTCTGAATAACCATTAGGATTTAGATATTAAAGCTTAAGCCCACTGACACGTTCTATACTAGACTATCAAGTCAGCAAGCTAAAACGATTTGAAAAGGACGAGAATATCAATGTGTCCGTTCAAACTGTTGAAAGAAACAAGAGAAGAAGTCGCAGGTCTCCTGAGTGAGCTTATTCGTATCGACACGACTAACCCTCCTGGGAACGAAACGGAGGCAGCTGAGTTTCTGGCAACAAGCCTTGAAAAAGATGGTTTCACTTGCGAGACGTATGAATCTAAGCCTGGAAGAGGCTGCGTCCTAACACGCCTGAAGGGAACTGGAGAAAAACCGAGCATTCTCTTGCTGTCTCACTTGGATGTCGTAGCTGCGAATCCGAAAGAGTGGAGCGTTGATCCTTTCGGCGGAGTGATAAAAGACGGATTCGTGTGGGGACGAGGGGCCGTAGACATGAAATCAATGACGGCCATTGAAGTGACGATCATGAAACGTCTCAAGAGACGAAAAGTCAAACTCAAAGGCGACATAATCTTGGCCGCAACAGCTGACGAAGAAAAGGGAGGAAAAGAAGGAGCCGGCTGGTTAGCCCGCAACCATCCTGAAAAAATACGCGCAGACTACGTCATAAACGAAGGCGGAGGACTGGCAGTGCCAATCGACGGCAAATCAATGTATACAATCCAGACGGCAGAGAAAGGAATCTTGTGGTTGAAGATCAAAGCAAGAGGCACGCCTGGACACGGATCGATACCAGGAGCAGCGGACAATGCAATTCTGCGCATGAATAGAGTTGTCAGCAAGCTTGCGGCGTATCGCCCGAAAATCGTTCTGACGCCTACTGTGAAAGAGTACCTAGCAGCGGTTGCAGCTGGAGACAAGGCTAAACGCAAAGCGTTAACCAGTCTGCTAAAAAACCCCGATTCTACAGATAGAATATTGAACATGCTCGGAAAGAAAGACAAGTTCCTCGCAGAAGAAATGCGAGTAAAACTACGGATGACGGTTACCCCAACGATTATTCACGGTGGAGTCAAGGAGAACATCATACCGTCAGAATGTAACGCGGTTTTTGACTGCAGGGTTCTGCCTGGGCAGACTCCGAAAGAGGCGCTGGAAACAATCAAGAATCTACTGAAAGACATTGATGGTGATAAGCTGGGGTTTGAAGTGATTGAAGCAAATGATGCGTCCGAATCCCCGTTACACACCGCACTGTACGAGCAGATCGTAAGCGTGCTGAAGGATTTTGATCCCAATTGTCATGTTGCTCCTGACATGTTGACAGGTGGGACCGATTCACGCTTTTTCAGGAAGAAAGGCATCGTATGTTACGGCTTTCAACCCATGCAAGCAGACGTGCCCTACAGCGAAATAAAGAAGGGGATCCACGGAATCGATGAGAAAATCTCCATAAACAACCTTGTGTTTGGAACCAGCATCCTCTACAACGTCATAGAGAGATTCTTGACTTAGAATGAGCTTATAAGGACGGTAGGCTCTTCTCTATACCATTTCAGAAGGGAAGTCTCGATGCCAGCAATTGAAGTAGGCAGAATATGTGTCAAGGTTTTGGGTC
>Ga0315279_10005440_pt1 | contig 16545 bp, 15 predicted proteins | sample YL17G06_20_MG_FD_203694 | JGI IMG/M metagenome (GOLD analysis project Ga0315279, IMG submission 203694) | Sediment microbial communities from Yellowstone Lake, YNP, Wyoming, USA - YL17G06_20 | ecosystem: Environmental > Aquatic > Freshwater > Lake > Sediment | place: USA: Wyoming | collected...
TGAGGCGCACGACACCAAAACCCTCATCGTTTTCCTATCTGCATCACGATATTCATAAAGCTCCGGTCCCGAAAATACTCTATGTCTCGCGTGCATGAAGAATGAAACTAATCACCTCCCTCGCTTGGACAAAACCGCCTGACGATTTCAACTATACGGCTACTGTAGCTTACTCCAATATCGCAGTATATCACAGACCCGGCAAGCGAGCCCGTTGCATCAGTGACTACCTGCTCGCTGGATCACGATCCTAAAGTCCACTGCGTTGGGATCTGATGCTATCTGTTCGAACGATTTAATCTCACCCGATTCGAGGGGTAGCGGGGTCCAGGGCGCGGCGTCATCCATTTCGTATCCCTGAGCATCGCGAAATTTGATCTTTATCTCCGCGTTGATTGTCTTCCCAGTCAGATTCTTTAGCCTGCACCTTGCTCGCACCAGACCGTTCACGGTGTCCTGGCTGATGTCAAGCACTCCTACGGAGGCTTTCAGATCCAGGTTCTTGTATACTACTTGCTCAGTGTCTTCCAGTGCCGGTCTGGACGGGCGAGTCGCACGATAGGTGCCGCCACATCCAGGAATTACCAGACAGAGTATGACGAAGCAAAACAGAAATAGCGACAATGTCACGATAACGGGACTGAGCTCGCGTCGTTTCCTGTACGTCATTGATTCATCATTGGCCGTACATACTTTCCTAAACATCTTTGGTTCCTCCTCTAAGTCCGTTCCTCAAGGTCTGTTCTTCAAAATCCTTTCCTCCAATTCCTTATTTTGTGTCGATTCGCTTCCCGGCGGTGACATCCTCGAAAACCTTGGTCCCAGGCGTCGGAGTCACCATACAGTGCCCGCCAAACACCACATGAGGACCATACTGAGCATCTCGACAGTTGCACCCACGATACTCGATGTCCAGGTCGGTTATGATGCCTTTGTCCTTGAACAACTGCAGAAACTCTTCATAAGTCATGATTCCGGGAACGGTGCCCTCTTGCTGGTAACCGGCGAATCTCTCTTTGGTAGGGGTACAGCAGCAATTTCCCCCGAGGATCCATGGCTTATTACCAGAGATGTGGCCGACAGCATCGTGACAATATGCAACTGGAGGCGGGGTCAACGACCGCTTCGGCACGATCTTGGGTGCACATCCCGCCATTGCCATACTAACGAGTGCACCAGCGAGAACAGCAATCCACCACCTATCGGATTTGCGTGAAAATGTCATTTACCAATCCCCCGCTCGCTCACGGACGTGCCTTGTTCCTGCCTATCGGGATTCACGGTTGTTCGCATCAGGAAGTATCCGGGTGTATATGAGCTGTGCTTCTTCATAAGGACGACCGACAATGTAGTAGAGCATCTGGTAGTCTCTCGGAAGCTCCTTACCTTTTTTGTCATAAGTTTTCAATTCGACCGTCGTGGGTTGCGCGGGCACTGGCACGACGGCAAAGCGGATTTCTCCCGGTGCAATGCTCCAGGCTCTTGTATCTACGTTCGACTTGAGGAGTTTCTTCGTAGATGGTATGAGCGATGATATGAGACCCTTGACTCCTGCGCTAACCACCTTTTTCTTCACGTCCTCCATGAATCCGCCAGTCGTTGAGGCTTGGAAATATGTGTCCGCCATCTTGGTGGCTTCGACCGGCTGGCCACCGACACTGGTCAGGAGAACCTTGCTTTCGGGATAGTCCGGTTCCTTCCACTTTCCGAATTCCTCCGTGTACTCGTCTTTGACGCGCTCCGGCCCCCATCCTACGTCTACCATAAAGATCGCACATGGAGTTGAACCATCCTTTGCGAAGAGTCCAGGGGGTTTGGCCAGCGATTCAAATTTGTTCCAAGCGTCTTCTGCTTCAGACTCATCGCCGTCAAGCAGGCTTGCCCGTGACAGGCTATACCATCCCAGCGCAAACTCCGGTTGCAACTCGACGACCTTTCTGAAGGAGACTCGTGCATACTGATAGTCCTTGGCCCTCAACGCGCGCAGACCGTCGAGAAAATGAGCAGGGGCGAAATCATCTTGGTATTCAGGTTTTGTACCCTTGTCTTCCTCCGCGGCCTTGGCAAACTCAACGCGTGCCTCGGTAAGCTTGTTCTGCTGCATGTAGGCTAGGCCAAGGTAAGTGTGCGCTAGCACTCTCTCATGCGGAAATCCTCGATATAACCTACCACTCTCAGATGAGAGGACCTGCTCCGCGACCGCCAAACTGCCCAACTCTCCCTCCAAGCTGCCCACCGCGGGCTGCAAACATCTCGCGGTCTCCCGATAATCTCCAAGAGACAGACAAATTGAACCAGAAGACAGGAGCAGCAACGGAAGATCATCGTTTGAGTTGTCAGACTCCAGCGGCAGGATCATTTTTTCGGCCTTGGCGGCCTGGCCGCTGCGGTATGCCTCCCACCAGGTCGTGGGTTCGACCTTAGGCTGCCCGAATCCAAAGAACTTGGCCATCTCGGGCGGCGGCTGGGCCACGGCCTCCCGGGTCACACCATTCCCGCACGCCAAAGAAACAAAGATGGCGATAATCACCAAAAGAAACAACCTGCGCACCGTCATAAGCGCCTCCGAGTTCCGTCCAATGACTATCACACTCACCACTCGATCACAGGTTTCTCATACATTTTCTTAACCTCGTAATCCTCTGCCCACACCACCTCGTCAGTTTCAACATCGGTGAGTTTCATCGACAAACGGTAGTACATTAGCTTTGTGCGGCCTTCGCTCTTCTTTATGCTTCCGAGTTCGCCGTACAGGAAGTAATCTGCGCCAAGTGCCTTCCCGGCCGACTTCGCCTTTTCAGGATCAATGAACCCGCTGCCACCCAAGTCGAACTCCGCAGCCATGTCCTTGATTCGCTTGCGATCAACAAAACGCAGGGTGCCAGCTCTCAAGAGCTCTACCTGGAGCTTATCCGAAATCATATCGGTATCGATGTGTTCGGTCGTCTTGTTGTCAACACGAAGCAAAGCTACCACCGGCGTGGGGCTTTCTGGTGGCCTTATGTTCACGAGCCGAGTCTGCAGGGAGTTGTACATCGATTGTGCCATCGTCCGCATATCGGTGTCACTGTACTCGGCACCCATTTGTGTTGTTTGGCCGGCCGGCACGTAAACGGACCTGCCAGCACAACCGGCCATTAGCAAAAGCAAACTTAATAGCATGATTAAACATAAGCTCTTGAAGGACGTCGTATACATTTTCAAGCCTCTCCTATCAATGAATCGCCAGCTCAACGAGCCTTTCTCTCACCTACCTGCTTGAAATAGCTTGCCGCCTTTCCTGCAAGATATTTGGCGGCCTTGCTTACCGCACCTTCGCGACTGATGTCCATCTGCCTGCGTTCTTCAGAGAACGCTCCGACCACCCGGCCGTTTGATACATTCATGGCAACCAGGTCGAGATCTACACGAAACGATTTCTGTTTGCCGAGTTTCTCCTGAACGTTGGCATCAGAAGTCAAGTCCTCGACCTGAAAGCGAGCGAGCAGAACGCGATCTGCTTTCGATTCCTTTGCCATCGCCAAGGTTGCAGACCTATCGACGTCCCAGCAAACCTCATTGACGTCGATCTGTAGTACGACCGCCTTACCCTCGGTGTTCTTGAAACTCAGTTCACTGCCCGGCCCGACCTCCGCATAGATTCTTCCGGTTCGCAAATCCGTTGCTCCCTGCGTTGCCACCAAGCTGTATTTCAAATTCTCTCGACTCATGAGCGACGGTGGACCGCCAAGGGAAATCTGAATGCCTTCCTTCAAGAAAGCAGACAAGATCTTTTCCCCGAGAAAACTCGGCATAACCGGCGGACCACATGGCCTCCGAAACTCCAGAGAATACAGTATCCAAGATGAACTCCCGGGGGCCGCTTTTACCGGGCCACTTTTCGTGGCATCGGCACTCAGACAATAGGCAGGGACCAACAGGCCGACAACCAGCGATGCAGCTATTACCAGCCTCAAAAAAGCCTTACTCGAGAGATTCATGACCACCTTCACCTCCTTAGGTTGTGCGGGAGAGTCTTTCCGACCCTTGGTCGCGCACACTCCATGCGCACTTTCCAGGATCGACTAGAAACAGAGCCCAATTCCGATTTCAAGATCCAGGTTCCTGTAATCCTCCCTATCGTTGATCAACTGCTGTTCATATCGAACGCCAAAATCAAAAAAGGCGTTTGCCATGGCCTCTGGTCTAATCGTATAACCGAACATCGCTGTATATGCGAAAAACGTCTCGGTCTTATCCAGATAACAAGTAACCTCCTTGTCTTTACAACCAAACATATTGATTGTTGCTCCTACCCCAACTGCAAGGTAGGGTGTACCAGAAGCTTCTGGGGCCAATGGGAAATATGCCATGGCCCTCAGGGGAACCTGTATCAATTCGCTGTTATCATCGTCGGGCCGCAAGCCGGTTATGCCACCTTGGAGTCCGGCCGAGATGGAACTCGTGAGTGGGAACCTGACCGTGAGCCGTCCTTGCGGGCCAGCGTTCCAAAAGTCGCTAAGCCCTCCAGACGGCATTGATACACCCCCGGTAACCAACAGGTGCGACACACCCTGGTATGACTGACCAAGCACAAGAGCGGGCAGCAGAACGAATGACGCGATGACTATCAAGGTCATCCCACTTTTCATGATTAAACACTCCTTTCTCGGGGGTTGATGTGTGCGAAGAATACTCTGGCCTAGGGACAAGAAGGCCTCATCGCAATGCGATGAGGCTTGAGATTTCTCAAGAGAGTTTGGAGCCTACGGATAAGAGAAAAGACATGTGCTCTCCGAAGTAGCGTCGTCCCTATACCGAAAATGATGCCGTTGGCTGCCTGAGCAATTGACGTCTTTGTAACTTACCACGCGCGTAGACGAAAATCTACTACAATTGCAGCGACATGCTCATCCACGATCACTCCCGAGAAGCTCCCAACACACAACTCGCCTGACGCCAACTACCTTCTTAGCACAAGAACTACTGTTGCGTCATCTCAGTAGTTCTCACCGCGGCAGAAGGAACGGATGTCTGCTAGGATAGCGTTACCGATTTGCTCAGCAGAGAGCAAATCCCCACCACCTGTACCAGACCAAAGATTCCCCCCATGAATCTCTGAAATCCGCCACACAGAGCTGTCGGCGCAGAAGAACAATGGGATGCCCACGCGCCTGACCGTGTGATCTCAACCCGGTGTTACCCGCTGATTTTCCTTGACTTACGTGGCTTTTTGCGGGACAATTCTTTTGATATCGTGACGCTCTGTCGCCTTGAGCGCACCTTTTTGATGCCGGTGCGTTCTGTCGTTTTGATTGTGCCGCTCGGATGACGGTGCGTTGCGCCGTTTTGATTCCACCTTTTGGATACCCACTCGCGGGTCGATATAGTCACGCCGCTCCTCAATCCCTGGGCAAGGAGGTCAGCAATGTTTTCTCGCCTTTCGGTAAGCTTCGCGTGTCTCTTGGTATTCAGCCCTGTGGTCTGGTATGCACCGCTGACTGTTTCCTCCGGCAATGGACTGTTGCCGGGAGGCACTATGTGGCGAGCTGCGCAATCAGATGCCGCCGAGACACAGCCGGGGCAAGTTCAGCTCGCGCCTATACTGATGCCCCTGAACCCCGAAGTTATCCAGCAGTACCAGCGCGCTGGGAAAAAGGTACCGCTATCCATGACAGAAGCTCGATTTGCGGGCAAGCCTGAGGTCACTATTAACAGAATCCATCGTGAGCCCCTTTTGCCCACAACCCAGACGCTGAAAGCAATAGTCATCCTGGTTAAGTTCCAGGACGACCCCCCAGGCGGACCCACCACAAGGCTCAATCCCACGGTGTGGGACAACATGCTCTTTGGTGATACTTACATCCGGAGCGGCTCTCATCCCGCTGACACCACTACCATCCGTACACTCAAGAGATTTTACAACACGGTTTCGTATGGAAACATTGACATCGTAACACTTAATCTTCCGAGCTCTGTTGGCTGAGTGACCGCTCCGCAGAATTATTCCTACTACTGCCAGCCTGACGGAATTCACGACAACGGCTTTGGGCCCTACCCCAGAAATGCCCAGCGTCTTGCCATGGATGCAGTGACAGCGGCTGATCCTTTCGTTGATTTCTCGCAGTATGCCGTTGGCGGAGTGGTCCAGAATCTGTTCGTCGTGCACGCTGGTTCCGGCGCGGAATGGAGCGGTGGTCCCACGCTGATCTGGTCGCACGCATGGAGCATTCCCGTAGCCCTCTACGTAGACGGCGTTCGGATTCAGGACTATTCAATGGAACCCGAGGCCGGAGGTGACACGGTAGGAGAGGCTGGTCCCCCCATGACGCCCATGCTTCCGACCGTCGGAGTTTATGCGCACGAATTCGGACACATTCTTGGACTTCCAGACGAGTACGACTACGGGTATGAGTCTAATGGCACCGGCAGAGTGAGCCTAATGGCTGGCGGAAGCTGGAACAGGGTGCCCAACGTTTACCCGGACTGCGCTGGAAACTCCCCCGCTCACCCAAGCGCATGGGGAACCGCATATATGGGTTTCGTCACGCCAACAACATTAACAAAAACCACAACCGGCATTACAATTCCCCCAATTGAAAACACCCCAACTGGAGCCATGTACAAACTGATCTATCCTGGAACAAGTGGGAAGGAATATTGGCTCTTCGAGAACCGTCAGCAGATCGGATTTGACCAAGGATTACTACGGATGGCATCAACTGCCCACGGCCTGTGCATCTATCATGTTGACGAGAACGTTCTGGACAGAACCTTCTGGAACCCTAATGAAGCCGAATGCGTGAGTGGCGGCGTTTATCAGGGTCAGACGAACTGCAATTGCGCCGCACTTCCCCAAAATCCCAGTAACGGTGAGAAGTGGTACGGAATCTCGTTGGAGCAGGCCGACGGCCTCTATGAACTCGAGCTAGGTACGAATGGGGGTAGCTGGGAAGACTTCTACTCGAGTGTAACCGGAGCTACGACTTTTAACGGAAACTCAACGCCGAACTCAAGCTCCTATTACAATAATTACGCCTGCGCAGGATTCGCAGCCGCAACGAACATAGGCGAGGTCGGTCAGAACATCACCTTGAATCTGACTCCCGACGCCCTTGCTCCTTCTGTGACTGTGATCAAACCGAATGGCGGCGAGATTTTCTACGCGGGAAATCAGGACACCATAAAATGGACTGCAACGCACAATCTGGGCGTCGACTCGGTAAACATTTACTACTCGACTAATGGCGGGGGCACGTATCCGTACACCATAGCGACCAGCGAGGCTAACGACGGCATCTACCTCTGGACGATACCTGGCACAGTGTCCAACAACTGCAAGGTGAAGGTTGTCGCATATGACGCTGCTCTCAACCAGGGAAGCGACACAAGCAATAACACGTTCACGATCACTGTTCGGCCAGACGTTCCGGCGCTCTCACCCTTTGGTGTGCTGGTGCTGTTTTTCGTAATTGCGGTTGCCGCCGTCGTGCTAATAAGAAGAGCTTTAGTAATGAAAAACGGTTGAGGGGGCCCTAAGGGCGGAGGCTCCGACGCCTGCCCCGTCCCTATCTCTCCGCTACCACCTCGGCGGCAGACTCGGCTTCGACTCTGATCCTCACGTCAACAACGCGGCAATTCTCTTTCTTAGGGACAAGTATGATTGGATTGATGTCTATCTCCTGAATCGTCTGGAAATCGGTAACAAGCTGGGCCAGCCTCTGGAGACATTCTATCGCAATGTCAATACAAACGGGCTCCTCGCCTCTGACGCCCTTCAACAGGGGATAACCTCTGATAGACTCGATCATCTCCTTTGCGTCAAGATCGGTGAGGGGTGTCACGCCAAACTCGACATCCTTGAGAATCTCCACGTACTTTCCGCCTGTTCCGGCGACCAGCAGAGGACCAAACTTGGGATCAAGTGTCATGCCAAGTATTATCTCTTTTCCTGGACGGGACATCTCCTGGATCAGGAACTTGTCGGCCTTTCCCTCGAGGCCATGCTCCGCGAGATTTCTCTTCATCTCCAGAAATGCCCAGACAAGTTCCTTCTCATCCTTGATGTCAAGCATGACGCCACCAATGTCTGATTTGTGAATCAAATCCCTTCCCGCGACTTTGAGAACGACCGGATAGCCGACCTGCTGGCCGGCCTCGCGTAGGTCTTCCAGTTCTCTCACCTCGCGCACCTTGCACACGGGGAATCCGTAAGCCTTAAGCACTTCGTACGAGTCAAGCTGATCCAAATATCCACCACCCTGCTTGACGCGGGCGTCCACAATTCGACTCGCGGTTTCCTTGTCCACGTCAAACGTGCGGACTTTTCCTTCGGGCCTCTCCAACCACAGGTGATACCTGTAGAGCTGGGCACAAACGCCCGCTGCCGCCTCCGGGAAACGATAGAACGGTGGGTAGTCGGGAACTAGTTTGGGGAATTCGTCGAAGAATGATTCTTCGGCCATGAAGAAGCTCACGACGGGCTTGGCAAAGCGGCGCTTCACCTCTGTGATTGCGTAAGCAATGTCCATCGGCTTGACCATGACCGGGGGCGTAAATCCGACCATCACCATGTCTATGTTGTCATCAGACAGCAGCACTGTCATGGCCTTACTGTAAGTTTCGGCAGTCGCGCTCGCTATCATGTCTATCGGATTACCCAAAGATGCCTCTGCCGGTAGAAAGTTGGCGAGTTGCTTGCGAGTTTCTTCGGAAAGCGGGACAACTTTGAGCCCGTAGTTCACGCAGGCGTCGGTCGCCATGATTGCGGGCCCGCCTCCGTTTGTGAGAATGGCCACGCGGTTTCCCTTTGGCACTGGGCACTTGGTAAAAGCCAGAATAATGTCCAGCATTTCCTCAATAGTGCCTGCCCTTATGACGCCGGTCTGTTTCAGCAGCGCTTCGATAGCAACGTCGGGCGCTGCCAGGGCACCCGTGTGCGATGACGCTGCCCTGGACCCTGCCTCGGTCTTTCCGGATTTGACGACGATTATGGCCTTCTTCTTGGAAATCCTTTTCGCAAGATGAGTGAACACGCGTGGCGCGCCGAAAGACTCCAGGTAAAGCGCGATTACCTGCGTGTGATCATCGTCCTCCCAATACTCGAGCAGGTCATTTCCCGAAACGTCGGCCTTATTGCCTACGCTTGCGAAGTACGAGAACCCGATATTGAGTTGCCTCGTGAGATTGAAAATTGCTATTCCGAGCGCTCCACTCTGAGTCATGAAGGCTGTGGTACCCGAGAACGGCTGGCCGGGCGCAAAGGTTGCGTTGAGACGCACTTCGGGAATGCCGGTCAACGTGCCCATGCAGTTTGGACCCACAAGTCGCATGTGGTATTTCTGAATGAGTTCGACGAGCTTCTTTTCCCTCTCAATGCCCTCGCCACCCACCTCCTTGAATCCAGCGCTGATAACGACAAGCCCCTTCACACCCTTTTGACCGCACTCGTCCACCACTTTGGGGACTTGTTCCTTTGGAACTACTACAACAGCAAGATCAACCTCGTCAGGAATACTTAACACCGAAGGATAGGTTTTTATGCTCTGGATATACTCTGCCTTCGGGTTGACAGGAAAAATCATCCCGTTGAACTCATAGTCAATCATGTTCCTGAGAAGCTCTCTGCCGATGGTGCCTTTCCTTGTTGATGCACCGATCACGGCGACGGAGCGAGGTTTGAAAATGCAGTCCAGCTCTTTCATCTGCCCATTCCCTTCCTTCTCGACAAATCCCTTAGCCAATGTAGCTAGAGGAATAGAGGCTCGGCTTACAGGGGAGGAGAGATTCTCTCCTCCCCCTGCTTTTTTATCAGACTACCTTTTCGTTTTGGTTTCGGGCGGAGGAGGAAGTATCACGTTCTCCCTCATGAGAAGTTTCGTGGTTTCCCGTGCGCGTTTAATTATGCCTGAAGCAGTCTCGTAGAGTTTATCTTTATCCATCTTGATGCCTGCCACGCCCTCTTTTATGGCCTGCATCCCGACTGCAACCGCTTCCCTGGGGTAGACTTCCCACTCGTCCATATTGGGAATCAAGTAGTCGGCTCTCAAACCCTTGTCCTGCGCGCAGCGAGCAAGCTCGTACGAAGCGGCAAGACACATCTTGTCAGTGATGGTATTGGCTCTCACGTCGAGGGCACCCCTAAAGATGCCGGGGAACCCCAGAGAGTTGTTGACCTGATTCGGGAAATCCGAACGACCGGTGGCCACAACCTTAGCACCGGCTTCTGTGGCCTCCCACGGCCAGATTTCAGGAATGGGGTTGGCGCAGGCAAATACAATCGAATCCTTCGCCATCTTCTTGACCCATTCTTTCTTTATGATGCCGGGGCCGGGTGTCGAGAGCGCGACACAAGCATCTGCGCCTTCCATTGCCTCGGCGATTCCACCCTTACGCTGCTCTGCGTTGGAAATCTCGCACATGTGCCATTTCTCGGCGTACTTCTCTTTCAACTCGGTGCGCCCCTTGTGCAAGATGCCCTTGCTATCGGTCATGTAGATCTTCTGCGGATCTACGCCCGCCTCCATCAAGAGCCTGGCTATGCATATGTTGGAAGCCCCCGCGCCCACCATCGCCACCTTTACCTTGTCAATCTTCTTGTTAACAACCTTGAGCGCGTTAACCATACCGGCCACGATAACAGCAGCAGTTCCCTGCTGGTCATCGTGCCATACGGGGATGTGACATTCGCGTCTCAAGGTTTCAAGGATGCGGAAGCACTTGGGCATCGCAATGTCTTCGAGGTTGATTCCGCCGAATGAAGGCTGAAGCCACTTCACAGCAAGGATGAACTCGTCCGGGTCTTTTGTCCCGAGACAGATTGGAAAAACGTCAACTCCACCCAGGTACTTGAAGAGGAGCGCCTTGCCCTCCATGACCGGGTAGCTCGCCTCGGGTCCGATGTCGCCAAGACCAAGCACCCTGCTTCCATCAGTGATGACGCCAACAAGATTCCACTTGTTTGTGTATTCGTACACTTTTTCCGGGTGTTGCACTATGTCCTTGCAGGGCTCGGCGACGCCAGGGGTATACCAAATGGCGAAATCGTTGAAATCTCGAATGACGCACTTCGGAAAAATCTCGATCTTTCCCCGGTAGAAAGGATGAAGTCTCATGGCGTCCTTAGCCGGCTTCATAGCTTTTTCCAATAGTTCCTTCTCGTTTATCATAAACGTCCTCCTGTCTTGGCAGCTTTGTTCCGGGTAGCCCATCTCTCCCAGATTATCCAGGATAGGTTTCTAGCACCCGGCAGCCGCAGGCACGAAAAACCCCTCTTCCTACGCCCTCGATGGCACGGGAGCGTGGTCGCGAGGCGCTAAAACCAGTACTCTGCGGCAACCACTGCCGAACTAAGTTGAACGAGAAAGGCGTACCGAACCGCCGGTCGCCCATCGATACCCAATGTGAGCTTAACCCGCAGAAAAGGCGTCTTTTCTGCGGAAAAATAATACTCGCACAGGCGGCGGCTTGATGCAAGGACTAACTAGGCCGAATTGGCGTCGGTGCGAACGGAGGCTGCGAAGCCCTATTGTTTGCGAGCCCCGGGGATTTCCTCGCCCGGGACTACAGCACCACCGACAACCTCAGGGGAGATTTCTCGGACTGGACTGTCCACGCGCGGGGAGAGCCTATTCCCTATCATGAGGAAACCCTGCGTGGCTATGAGCCCTACGACACCCACGAATCCCCAAATGACGAATCGGTTCCCGGCGCTTGCGTCCATGATGATGCCACCGACAAACGGACCAAGCGAATGCCCAACGGAGCTAAAAAGCTCGAAGACGCCCATGTAGCGGCCATATCGCTCTCGGGGAGCCATGTTCGCCACAAGCGCAAGGGAGGAAGGACTGGTAAACATTTCACCGAAGGTCACAACAACGACGCAGAAGAAAAGCGAGAGAAATCCTCCTGCGAGAGAGACCGAAAAGTACCCCACGGCGTAGAGAAGGCTTCCAAGCGCCATCACGCGCGTCATCCGAAGTCCCCGGACAAGTCTGACGCATGGAAATTGGAGAAGTACAACCATAAGGCCATTCAGCGTGTACAGATAGCCGAGTTGGACTTTCGAAATCCCGACCCAGTCAACCGCGTATACAGAGAGCGTCATCATCAGTTGCGCAGTCACGAGGAAGAGTAGGAGAGTAACGAGATTGTACGAAATAAATATCCTGTCGCGTCCAACGGACGCAAGGTCGCGAAGATTGATACGTTCTCCGTGGGCTACCGTTCTGTAACCCTTTAGCGCCACAAGCAGGATCGCGAGTCCCGCCGATATCACGATGCCAGAGGCAAAGAAAAGAAAGGCATACGAGAAGGATGCAAGAAAACCTCCGATGGCTGGTCCGATTGCCCACCCGAGGTTTATCCCTATCCGCAAGAGCGCGAATGCTTCTTGCCTCTTGGCGGGCGTAGTCACATCGGAAATCATTGCGCTAGCCGCTGGCTCGAAGAGCCGACCAAAAAAAGAGCTCAGGACCACGAGCGCAGCGATCACAAGAAATCCTGCGCCCTTTAGAACTGCGAGGCTTATCAGAAAAAAGATGATCGCTCTGAATACAAGAGAGAACACCATTACCCTTTTTCTTCCGAATTTGTCAGAAAGCTCCCCACCCACAACCGCGGACAGAGCTCCTGCGAGGCTCGAGGCAAGGAAAAGCGTGCCGATTGCCGTCATGGAAATGTGCATCACGTTGTGCAGATATATGCTCAGGAATGGGAAAACGACAGAGAAGCCAAGTGCGGTGATGCCTCTACACAAAACGAGTACTAGGACGCGCCTGTCCTGGTTCCGTATCGTGCTTCGCAGGAGGAAGCTCTTTAGGAAAGAGCGAAACGGTGTAACCGTAGACATATCAGACAATGCTACTACTGAGGGATGGGGCGGGCAACTGACATTTGGCGATAGATCTCTGCAACCGCAACTACATTGGGGCGGCAGAGCCGCGTGGGGGCTACCGTGTTGGGGGATAGAGCGGGGGGGGATTACTGCCTTTAGGGAAAAGCAACGTGGAGGGCTGTCGCCCTACGGACGCTTGCTGTCTCCACTCTGCTCCTTGCTACTCTCTACTACAAGGGTGAGGCCCTTTACTGCGCTCACACGTATCTCATCTCCAGGCTTCAGGTCTTCCGTGAACTCTGCGTCCCAGTGCTCACCCCTCACCATTACCTTTCCTTTCTTGCCTTGAGAAGCAACAACAACGCCCGTTGCTGCAACAAGCCCCTCCTTGCCAGTCGTGGGACGTTTCAGAATGACCCTGTAGACGACTATGGCCAGGGAGACATTAAGAAGGACCAAGAAAACCACAATCAAAACCCATACGGCCACCGGTAAATGGGGGAACCCGATCCTGAAGAAAAGGATGACGAGGAGGACGTCGTCAGCGGCAAAGAAGGCCACGAGACCGAGTACGGTAAGGAATTTCTTGAGCAAAGAGAAAACCTCAATCGCAACTGCACTACGTACAAACTACTCAATATCCTGAGTAAAATTACTCAGGTTCCTGAGAAGTGTAAAGCAGTTATTTCGGGAGGACTCTCCCCGAAGCTGGAGAAGTGAGTCTTGCAATTGAGGTGATGCCGGTGGATTGCTTGGATTATGAACCTGTAATGTCCCCCTGGTATTACTAAAAGAGCAATTGACCGGGATGCCGACGTCGAAAGCAGACCACCTAACTGTGAATCCGCAATCCGCTCCCGTGGGTAACAGTCAAAGAATCTCTGCGGGAGAACGACAAAACTGAATTGTCTTGACATCAAAGAGTCATAGGGTCAAGCTAGTTTTGGTTTGTACCTCCCCCGAGGCTTCTAGGCAGATGGCGTGCTTACGATGCAGTCTACTGAGTCTGTAGAAAAAGACACTCTTCACAAATTCACCATCAGTAAGATCAAGTACTTACGAACCACAAGATGGCCGAAAAGGGCTTTTTCTTCAGACTCGTTATTCGTTGAGGATACGGCAAGTATGTTCCCTCTCGACTTCGACTTCTCCCCAAGTGCGTTGCACAACCAGCCAATTGGGTACATTGCCGGACCCCCGGGAGGCCATGATCAGTCTTGTTGGCAAGATCTGTCAATCGCTGGCCAGGCTATGACAGAGGGAGTCATATGAAGATCGGTACCGTGTCACTCTCTACAATGGTTGCGGTTTCGCTTGTACTTCTGAGCTTGGGGTATCTTGGGTGCGCGATTGAAGACGGCATGATTTGGGGGCAAGTTACCGATTCGCGCAGTGGCGCTCCGATTGACAGCGTCGAAATCTACGTTACGACCATAGCTGGGGATGCGCCAAGGATAGAGGAGCGCATGCTCCGGAGTTTTACCGACGATAATGGTCGGTATGTTTTTTTTACTTCGGGCCGCGATCTCCACATTGTGGATGCAGAAAAGGTAGGATATCTTGCCTCCGCCGCCCGGCTGGTCAAACGAGGCGGGGAGGTCAACTTCGTCCTGGTACCTGTTGGGACCGAGTGAAAACGTGTACTGGACACCAGTGGCAGGCCCCTGTCGATTCGAAGCTCATCAGAGCAGTTGGCGCGATTCTCCTGAAGTCGGATAGTCGCCGGACCTTGAGATACGCTTGCAGTTCACAGCAACTCTTGCCAGAGGAGCCGTACCATGAAACTTCTGTCGGTTCTCTTTGTGGCATACTGCATGTTAGGTGTTAGCTTCCAATACGTCAGCGCAGATTCGCGCAGCACGAATTGCCTAATCGTGATTGACGCTGCTGCCGTGAATAGTGCAGGGGCGTTATCGGAGCTAGAAGCGAGCGTTGAACGCCATGGTTGTAGTATCCGGCACGTTTTCTGGCCTTGGGCCTTGTTTGCCTATGCTCCCGAGGGGGTCGGATCTCTTATGGAGAAAGATTCCCTAATAACCGCGGTGGTGCGCTCGGGCTTGTCTCCCTCGCAGGCCTCAGGCTTCGGTCTTCCTTCATGGGTTGTCTCTAGCTGGAACGCAATCGTCACCGGAAAGGAACAGAGGCCGTCAGTTGAAAAAGTAGCAGCGGCTGGACCGATAGGCATCGCATCCAGGGCAAACGACAGACCGCCGATCATGGAAGATTTCTCCATGCTCGAAGGCTCGGTGGAAGACTTCTTCACCTCCTCGTATCTGATAGGGAGAGTTGCTGTGGGTATCTTTCTAATGGAGAGCGAGGGATCTAGCAGCACTGAAGATTGGAGTTCGGCAGACGAGAACTCTGCCATTAGTGGGGTAGCGAGAGCTCTTAATATATTGGCGGAACGGGCAGATGAAGAAAATGCACGTGTCAGTTGGTACTACGACATCCACAAAGGCGTCCCGACATCGTACGAACCGATCAGTACAACTGGCGTGCCTTTCTTCGACTGGTGGGGTTGTCGATGCGTCAGGTACTGGTGGCTGGATGATGCAATGAGTGCAGCGGGGCATCACGAGGGGGGACTCGTAGGTATCTACTCGTATCTGAACTCAGTTAGACGGAGCTTCCAAGCTGACTGGGCACACATTCTTTTCCTCGCAAAATCGGAACTTGATGCAGATCATGCGTTTGAGATGAGTGATGGTGGTCTGGCCTTAGGCTATGCGCCCTGGTTCCCGATAATCGAACTGGACTGGCCTCCGGTAGGGCCAGAAGAGTTGGGTTCTCTCTTTGCCGTTGTCGGATATCCAGGGGTGGCTTTGGAGGACCCTTTGGATTTTGTTGGGACGGTAATACACGAGACCGTTCATGTGTTTGGGGGAGCCGAGGAGGGTTACGATTGTGTTTGTGGCCTGGATGACGACTGTGTCAACTATCTTAGAGAGCCGAACCCGAATTGCATTCTGTGCAATCAAAACCCTGTGCCGTGTGTGATGCTCCAGGATGGTCTGCATCGCTTATGCCCTTCCACGAGAGCTCAACTTGGCTGGAGACACCTATATGATTCTGACGGTGTGCCCGATGCTATCGACCCTAATACCAACAAGGTCATCGTGCCGCTAGACAACACTCCGCCTGGGAGCATTGTGAAGATTTGGGTTGCTGAACAGGGTGAAATGGCTCTTGTGAAGTCGTATGCCTGCACCCCTGATAACACAACCTATAGCGACGGACACTATAAGTCGATCTGGGACTGCATAAGCAACTGGGGCAACCCCTCTCTGCCAACATGAGTGAGACACTGAGCCCTGAATAGTTTAGTGTAGAAGGCGGGGAAGGAAAAGGATGATATGGAAACGGTGGCAACAGGTCTCATGATACCGGAGGTTGAAGTGGCAGAGAAGCCAGTGCGGCGGCGATTCAGTGTTGAGTACAAGAGGAAGGTACTCAGGGAGGCGGACGGCTGCGTTGGACCTGGAGAGGTTGGAGCGTTGTTGCGTAGGGAGGGTTTGTATTCCTCGCATCTGAGGACATGGCGTGCGGCCCGGGAACGAGGGGAGATATCGGGGCTGGCGCCTAAGAAGCGCGGGCCGAAGACGGTGGTTAAGGACGGCCGGGACCGGCGGATTGTGGAGTTGGAACGGGAGGTTCGGTGGTGGCAAGCTCGCGCCGAGCGGGCTGAAGCGTTGGTGGAACTCCAAAAAAAAGTATCGTCGCTCCTGGGAATA
>Ga0315279_10005441_pt1 | contig 16544 bp, 10 predicted proteins | sample YL17G06_20_MG_FD_203694 | JGI IMG/M metagenome (GOLD analysis project Ga0315279, IMG submission 203694) | Sediment microbial communities from Yellowstone Lake, YNP, Wyoming, USA - YL17G06_20 | ecosystem: Environmental > Aquatic > Freshwater > Lake > Sediment | place: USA: Wyoming | collected...
CTTCATCATCGGCATCGACCTGGGGACGACGAACATCTACGGCGTCCTATCCAACCTCGAAGCGAAGATCATCGCCGAGAAGAGCCGCCCGACCCTGGTCCAGGAAGGCTTCCAGAGCGTCATGCAGAGGACCTCCGAGGTCATCGAGGAGTTGAAAGGCCAACTGGGAGACAAGGCCGACCGGATCTTCGGCGTGGGGATGGCCGTTGCCGGCTTGATCAATCGAGACCGGAACATCGTCGAGTTCTCGCCGGACTTCCATTGGCACAACGTCGACGTCGTGGGCGAGCTGTCCCGGCGGCACAAGATGCCCATCGTCTTCGACAATGTCACCAGGGTCATGGCTCTCGGCGAATATTGCTACGGGATCGGCAAACAGTTCAAGAACTTCGTTTGCGTGAACGTGGGATACGGCATCGGCGCGGGGATCATCATGAACGGAGAACCCTTGTATGGACCCAAGGGCATGGCGGGGGAATTCGGGCACCTTACCCTGGAAAGGGAAAGCGGGGTCCAGTGCGAATGCGGGAACTTCGGCTGCCTGGAAGCCTTGGCTTCGGGAAACGCGCTCGCCAAGGCGGCCAGGAGCAAGATCCAGGCCGGGGCCAAGAGCTCCCTCGAAGACATGTGCGGGAACGATCTCGGGAACATAACCGCCAAGATGGTCGCGGACGCGGCGAAGCAGGGCGATGCCGTGGCCTGGGACGTGTTCAATAGGTCCGCGGAGTTTCTGGGCATCGGGATCGCCGGCCTGATCAACCTGCTGAGCCCGGAAGCCATTGTCATCGGCGGCGGTGTCGCCCAATCCGGGGACATCCTGTTCGACATGGTCCGGAAGACCGTGAACAACCGGGCCTTGAACAAGATCTCCCGGGAGGTCGCCATCCTTCCGGCCACCTTCGGGATGAGGGCGGCCGTGATGGGCGCGGTCTCTCTTATTTTGGAAAAAGTCCTCAACCTCGAACAGGCAAACGGCCGGGAGTCCACTTAAAAAATGAGGTGCTCCCCATATTTGGTCCATTTTTTAGGTTAGAAAAATATTTTGTGAGTCATTTTTGTTAGTCTCCGGGACCGTCTCTGGAAGAGCTTTGAGATTCGCTCCGCTTGCCGCAAATTCTTCTGGAGTTACATTGCCCAAGGAGCTGTGCGGACGGTTCTGATTATAATCCCGCCTCCATTCCTCCATCTTTTCCCGCGCATCCTCCAGGCCCATAAACCAATGCTCATTCAAACACTCCAGCCGGAACCTGGCATTGAAGGACTCGATATAAGCGTTGTCCGTGGGCTTGCCGGGCCGGCTGAAGTCAAGCTTCACGTGATTCCAGTAAGCCCAGAGATCGACATCCTTCGAGATGAACTCGGGGCCGTTGTCAACCTGGATCGTTCGAGGCTTTCCATGCTCCTTGGATACCCTTTCGAGAACCTCCGCGACCTCCATCCCCCGGATCCGCTGGGCCGCATGGATGGCCAGACTCTCACGGGTATGATTGTCCACTAACGTTAAAATCCGGATCCGGCGGCCGTCGAAAAGCTGGTCCGACATAAAATCCATGCTCCAGCATTCGTTCTTTCGAGCGGCCGTCGGCCGCAGTTCTCGCCTCAGACAGGCTTTCCGCCGCCTGGGCGGCCGTTTCCTCATAGCCAAGCCTTCCTCCCGGTACAGCCGATAAACTCGCTTATGATTTACCTCCCATCCCTCCCGCCCAAGCAGAATGTGAAGATGCCGGTAGCCATAACCGATCCGCGACATCGCTAAATCCCGCAACCGCATCCGCAGCGCTGTCAGTGGATCCGCCCGGCTCTCATACCGCACCACAGAGCGTGCAAATACCAGCGTCGAACAAGCCCGTCGTTCCGAGACCTTGTAGGCCATCTTCAGCACGTCCACCTGGTCCCTCTTCCCGGCGGGCTTCAGAACTTTTTTGAGAGCACATCCTGGAGCATCTGCTTGTCGAGCGTCAGGTCCGCCACCAGACGTTTCAAACGCCGGTTTTCATCCTCGAGCTGCCGCAAGCGCCTGAGCTCCGCGACACCCATCCCCGCGAACCTTTTTTTCCAGCGGCAAAAGGTCTGCTCCGCGATCCCCAGTTTCCGGATGATCTCCGCCACCGGGGTCCCGCTCTCCGCTTGGCGCAGGGCAAAGGCGATCTGAGCCTCCGTGAACCGACTTTTCTTCATCCTTCGCTCCTTCCCGGATGCCGATTCTAACATAAAAATCTAACATCCGATCCGGACCAGAATCCGGGGAGCAGATCAACCTCCGTCTCCTGCCCCGCGCCGTCCCGGCCCCAGTGATAACCGACCTTGCCCTCGGGTTCCAGAAACGTCAGCCTCTCCAGGGCGAGCACCGGCCGGATCATGTACTTCCCCACCCTCTCGGCCTCCGGCTTCGTCTTGGCCCGGACCAGGCTGTTGACGTTGAAGCCGGAGTGAGGCCAGGAGAGAATGCGCTCGGCCCATTCCGGGCTCAGCAGCTCCTTGCGGACAAGCATCGCCAGGACCTCGTGGGCGAAGATCTCCGCCAGCCGCGAGTCGTCGATCCGCGGGATCTTATGGAAGACGCCCGCCTCGTTAACGCCGCCCTCGGTCGCCAGGAAATGGAGGTGCACGTGAAGGTTCATCCGGTCCCCGAACATCTTGATGGTTAAGCCGCTTGGCATGACACGACGGGCAGAATCCCCGGGTTCGGCAAGAGAACATAACGAGCCGCTCCTCCCTACAGTCGGGACACCGGATTCGAGCGAACCTGCAGCGGGGATTGCTGCAGTCGAGATAGCGCTCGACCACCTCCTTGACGATCGGCCGGAAAAAACCGTACTCCCGCTCGAAACGACTTTCATACTCAGCCAGGAACCGCTCGAAATGATGGAAAAGCACCCGGTAGAGGACGGTCCTCTCCGGATGCCGAGCACGATAGACTCCCGCCATAGCAGGAGAATAGCCTCAAGAAACGGGCCAACGTCATGGGTAATTTCGCTGACGTCAAGCACGTCGGATTAGGGCCGTTCCGTGATCGTATAAGATACCGGCTCAAGGGATTTCTGACGGATCCAAATCACCAAAGTTTGTGTGCCGTCCGTATCTTTTATGATTCCCTGCCTGAAGTTTTTATCTGAAACGAGGTTCTTATCATTCATTTTCAGATGGGCGAAAGGCTTGCGACCCCAGTTCTGAATGACCAAGCATGGATTCAAAATTGGCATTTCCTCAGAACCGTCTAGCTTGAATGAGAGCTCGCGCGATTCCTTTTTCATCACATAAGCCCTCTGTCTTTTATCGAAACCGCCGCTTGCGCCTCCGGTCATGTCCGTTAATGGAGGAGGGGTATTCCATGAACGGTTGAGAATCTTAAGATCGGCTGCGGGCAGGTTCGTCATTCCATAAATATTGTAGAGCTCTGATCGGCCATCATCAAGAAGATGCTGCAAGCCATAGAGTGTGCCAAGGCAGGAAGAGCTTGTCCTGTCTTTTCCGGTAGCGACCGTGCCATCGCTTGGCAACAAGCCGAAAGGATAATGGTTCCACGTATTATATCTCGAAAAGCCTGGCGCGAGTCTCATGGATTCCCATTGACTATCATGACGATAGGGAATCCACTTAGAACCGATTTCTCCAATATTGAAATGTTTATATTCTGATTTGAGATTTAAATAGACGAGGTTCTTATTTTCGGCGATCGGCGGACCTTTCCTAAATGCCGGGCCGACGGAATAGTTCCATGTTTCGACGTCCCCGTCCCTATTGGAAAGGATTATGGCGTCATAGGAGACATTATCTTCAGGTCTGGTGCCGGGCTGATTGAGGAGTTCATTTTGTTGGGTTTGCGTATCCGGGAAATCGGCTAGTCTTCGGCTCACCTGGTATCGCACGGATACGCCATCCGGGTAGATATACCAGTACTCATCCGTCCATAAACCCCATCCGTTTTCATCAGTTTTCAGCCAGTCATAACTGACGCCGACGCTCGCATTTCGCCAGTGAACAACGACCCGCGCATCCGAATTCTCAATGAGCCGGACATGTGAGTACCGGCACATTTTATCGGACATGTGTTCATAGCACTGGTCGGTATAACTTTCAGGACCCTGATCATTGACCCAGATCCCTTGAGGGCCCGGCTCTGTAACCAGGCTGGGCAAATAATTTGTGCCCCGCCAGAAAACAAACCGGCAAGGTTTATCGTCGAAGGCGACAACAATATCCGCAGAGTCCCCCACGCGCCAGAGACCATCCCACTCAGGACTGCATTTGAGCTTCGTATAAGCCGCACCAAAAGCCATCTCTTGGCTGGGTCCCGCCGGCAAAACCCAATGTTTTAAAGGTTCTTGTATTTCAGGCTTAAAAGCGATGTAGTCGGAGAATATTTCTGAAGGATTCAGGGCTTTGTCAAATAAACGGACTTCATCGATCCGCCCGCTGAAAACCATGTTGGAAAGGAAAGATCTTGTGATTTCGCGTTCAAAGGCCCATGGATATTTTTTTTCATGGGCCATTCCGATATAAAGATCCAGCCCTGTCGCATCGGCAATACTCCCCGATGCCGGCAGGCTATCGACTAAAACTCCGTTGAAGTAAATGGCAAATCCTTTCATTTTCTCATATACGCCGGTCACACAGGTCCATTTTAAAAGGTCCACAGATTTGCCGGTGGTTAATCCCCGCCATTCCCCTCCGACATACGCATGCCATCCGATTTGACCCAAATGGTTTATGGTCAAAGAATATCCGGCTCGCTTATCCTGGTCGTGATCAACAATGCCTGACAAGTTCCATGAATATTCCTGAGGAGCGATCCAGGCTTCGATCGTAAAATCGCCGGCCATTTGAGGCAAATCCGAAGCCGGCACAGTGACCTTATTGGTATAACCGTCATAGGATAGACATGTTCCGGAGACCCCGGTTCTCCAGTAACTATCAACACCGCCGATGGGACAGGTCCGGCCGCGGATGCTCTCTTTTGTGTCATGGAAATTGGTGTTCAATCCCTCGTCGAACTTCCACCAGGCCACCGGAGATAAGAGGTCCCCTTTCTTGATGGCCGCTCCCGAGATTGGCTCTCCGGGCAGATTCTGTGATCTTGCCGGCAAAATACTCTCTCGGGTTATGCCGCTGGATGTGAGCTTCAATACTTGGGTCGTGACGTTTAGGGGATCGTTCCAATCGTCCAGCGAGGTACACCCTTTTTTCACCCTTCTTGTGACTGTTGCATCAGGCTCAATAATAAAATATTCATCCACATAGTCGGCGAAATATTTTCCCATATCGCCATCATAGCTTTTCTTGAAATCGGTAAAATTTAGACTGCTTTGATCGGGCGCATACCTCCAGTGAATGATGATTCGCCGATTTGAGCTTTCTATCACTCTGACATAAGAACATTTGTTAACTTTATCGGGTCTCTCGGCAGGTCCGTCGCCATGAAATGGCACGATCCTGTCAACAAAATGCCTTGTTTTTTTTGTTTCCCAGAATGGTAAATAGCTGAATTCACGGCTAAAGACGAGTCTTCCCTGTGGGCTTACATTCACGACAATATCGGCATATTTCCCCGTATTGTTATTATCGTTAAAATCCAACCTAGTATAGAAAGCATAGAAATTGGAGGATTGTGAAAAAGCGGAAATGCTTGTTACAAGGAACAAGATCAACGCAAGATGATGATTTGACAACACGCCGGAAATCTTTTTGCGACCGAGGATTCTAGGGGATACGAATATTCTATTTTGCATTCCGCGACATCCCTTATTAAATAGAATGATAGGTAACATGATGATGTGATGCACCTCCCGATGGGTGGCTATCTTGTGATAGATTCCCCATCAGAGAGAATCTTTTCAGGAGGTGCACAGATGAATTATGTCGGAATTGACCATCATCGTCAATACTCTCACATGACGTTGATGGATCAGGAAGGTCAGGTGCTCCGATCGGGCCGGGTTCCCAACCTTCAGGCCGAGATCGAGAGGTTCTTTGAGGGTTTCGAGTCTATTGAAGCCGTCATCGAGACTGGCCGCTCGAGCTACACGATGGTGGATGTTTTATGAAGTGAAAGCCATCGCCAGAGCGAAGATCAAGACGGACAAACGGGACTCCGAGGTTCCGGCCCATCTTTTACGGATGAACATGATCCCGGAAGTGTATCGGCGCTCGACCGACAACCGGCAAGCGCAGCGGGTCTTGCGGCAGAGGGCTTTTTATGTGAGCGCGATGACGGCGCTGAAGAACCGGGTCCATGCGTTTCTCGCGCAGCAGAGAGAGGAGGTCCGGGAGGTTGTGGCCCGGGAGACCAACATCTTTTCCGAAAAAGGACAGAAGGTGCTCTTGGGGCTGGATTTGGCGCCGAGAGAGAAGAAACTGCTGGAGGCGCTCCTGAAAACCTATCGCCACCTCGAGACGAGAATCGGGGAGTCGAAGGCATATGTGGAGAAGCTCTATGAGGAAAGCCGGGAGGCTCAGTTCATCCGGACGATTCCCGGGTTTGGGAAATATTTATCGGTCCTGGTGGCAGTAGAGATCGCGGATCTCACCCGGTTCACCGATGCGGCCCATCTTCATGCCTATGCGGGGGTGATACCCTCGACGTACTCATCGGGAGAACGGACGTATCACGGACACATCACCAAGCAAGGGAGCAGATGGCTGAGATGGGCGGCTTTGGAAGCGGTTTATCCGGCGATCAAGAAAGACCTGGTCTTGCGGACCTTGTACAGTCGGCTGGCCCGGAGAAAAGGACCGAACGTGGCCAAGATCGCGGTGGCCCGTCGGCTCCTGACGATCATATATCGAATACTGACCGAGAAGAGAGAATATATTCCAGGGCTCATGAAACAAACGGTTGCCTAGTTTTCTCCTTAACGGGCCTATTAGGGTCGCGTTCAGACTTAGGTTTAGGAGCCGAGATCGAATGTTATGGTGCGCATCATGGCGCGGATAGAAGGGTGGTTCAAGAGGCCGAGGCAGCCATGAAGATAAGAGGCAGCCATGAAGATAAAGAGAAGAAAAATGTATCCGAGGACTTGCGTTTCGCAATCATAGAAGCACCCGGTAGAGGACGGTCCGCTCCAGATGTCGAGGACGATAGACTCCCGCCATAGTGGGAGAATGACCACAAGATACGGGCAAACGTCACGGATAAGACCGTGTCTCCCCTGAAAAGACGCCATGAACCCCGACTCGGAGGGGGAAATCAAGTGAGAAAACGTCAACAAGTGTTGACGCTCGACCAGGAGAATGGAAACGGCAGGGAACTATCTATGACAAGAGGAAATATTATAAAAACCCCCCAGGCGGAAGAACAGAAGGGCGTCGGGATGCTCCCTTTTGGCTCTCTCCTTTTCAGGACACCCGCCGGGCGGAGGTCTTCTCCATTCGAAATCTCTGAAGGTCGAGGATCCGAATCCTTATCGGGCAAATCCCATTTATTATGAGTCCGCCGACGTCGCGATCGGACGGCGCCGGCTATTTTTCCCCCGGCCCGCCGGCCGGAAAGACCGAGATCCGAACGGGAGCCGCGGATTCCTTGCGGATCCACAGCACGAGGTCGTCGTCTTCGAGTCCGTGAATATGTCCGGCCCGGACGTCAGGGCCGAGCGGGGCCGGCCGGCCGTCGATCTCAACCCGGGGGGCCGAAGGGCCCCACCTGCGGATGAGCAGCACCGGGTTCATGACCGGCGATTCCTCGGACGCGCGGAGCATGACGGCCAGGCCGGAAGACACGCTCGCGTCGCGCCGGGACAGCACGAATGCCCGCTGGGTCGGATCGTAGCCCGCGGTGGCGAAGCCGTCCCCGGCGATTTCCATGCGGGGCGGCGAGAGCCATGATTTCGCCAGCGGCAGCAGCGCGGACGCCGATTTTTCGGTCAACCCGTTCAGCATGATCATGGTCATGCCGTCGTCCGTCTCTTCATAAGGCTGCCACGATTGGATGTGGGCCAGCGAACTATGCGAGACCCGGTCCGGGGCGACCGCCCAGCGGCCGTTGGAGCGGATCTGTTGGGAGACGGGCCAGTGGTTCCACCACGGAAAGATGGACCGTTCCCGGATGATCTCCCCCGCATAGCAATCGATGGCCACGTTTCTCGGATCGACGACGGCGTAGGGGCTGAACTTGGCCTTGAGGTTCACCCGCAGGATGTTGCCGCCGCGCGGCTTGGTCAGCCACTTGTGTTCGGCCGTAGCCAGGTCGCTGATCCGGTGCAGCAAGGCTAGCGTTTCCTCGCTGAAGTCGGCAGGATACCCCGGCGCGTCCCGGGCCCAGGAATATGTATGGACTTCCCCCTTCATGTTGGCCAGGGTCAACGCATCGGCCTGGATATTGTCTTCGGGGCGGGTGCCGGGCGGGTTGATGATGATGGCTTCGTGATACTGGCGGAAATTCTCCAGTCCCTTGCCCTCGGCCGGACTCACCCTCGGATTGGAGGACCAGACCTTGATTTTGCGGACGCACGTCCCGTCCGGGTAGACCGTGTAGGTCTCCTCAACCCAATCGCCCCAGCCGGTCAGCGGATCCACATGGACGAGATCGTAATTGACACTGACCGGGGAGTACCGCCAGAGCACGACCACGCGGGCTTCGTTGCTTTCCAGGATCCGGGCGTGCGAAAAACGGGCCTGCTTGTCGGCCATGGGCTCCGCGCTGGTTTCCATGGCCTGGTTCTGGGTTTCGTAGAATTCGTTGGTATACCAGATCCCATTTTCCGTCACCCAGGCCGGGATATAGCTGGTGCCGCGCCAGAAGATCAGCCGGTTCGGGTTCTCATCGAAGCGGACGACGACGTCCGCCGCATCCCCCACGCGCCACGGGTTCTCCCATTCCTCTGCGTACTTGAGCCTCGTGTAATACGCCCCGAAACGGCCCGGCCCCTTGGGGCCGGACGGCAGGACCGGCGGCCGGAGCGGCGGGGGGCCGGAGGGCGCCAGGGCGGCGTGGGCGGCCGCGGGCTCTCCCGCGTCCAGGACGCGGTCGTGGATCCGGACCTCGTCGAGGATCCCGTCAAAGGAGAACGCCACTGGCGCGACGACCTTGACCTCTTCGCTGAGTCCGAGCGGGGTTTGGTTTCTGCCGATCCACAGGTCGGCGCCCGCCGCGTAGGAAGGCTTTCCGATGACCGCCTTTTCCTCCACGAGCTTCCCGTTCAAGTACAGCTTGATGCCGGCGGTCTCGTCGAAGGTTCCGACAAGATGGTTCCACGCGTACAGCGGAAGCTTGACGGTCGAGTGGCTTTCCTGCCATCGGCCGTCCACGGCCACCTGCAGCCCGAAGCGCCCCTCGGGATCGATCCCGAAGAAATAGCCGGCCTTGTGGTCCTTTTCTTGATTGACGACGGCGCACCACGTCCAGGGATAGGTCTGGATGGCGACCCAAGCTTCGATGGAAAACGCGCCGCCGAGACGGGGCGCTTTCGACGCGCCGCGGACCACCGTCGTCGTTTGTCCGTCGAAGCGGAGACCGTTTCCGGCGACGCCGGGAACGAATTTTTGAAAGCCGCGGATTTCGTCGGTGCCTTTTCCCCGGTCGAACGACCAGTACGCGGCGGGCGGCTGATCCGCCGCGAACGCCGGGACGGCGAGAAGAACGGCAAAACTCCAGAGCGCGAATCGATGCATCCGACCTCCTGACAATTCCTGTCCCCAGGGGGCTGAATTTGAAAAACCATTATACCTGATTAATTCATAAAATTTTAGAAAACGCAAGTTTAGACGCTCTAGGCGGTGGGCTATGACGCGTGGTCAAGGATTCAGACGGTGGCCGGCCGGTTTTCCGATCGATCTCGGCTGCTCTTCCCTGGAAATGATGCTTGCGAGTCCCTTTTGTCAGCGTCGAGATAGACTCCTTCGCCTAGATCGTGAACTTCCAGTCAGGACGCGGGTGTCTTCAAGGCGAAGCGTGGCAGGAGGCCCAGGTTTTCGTCCATTCCGCCTGCCGGGGGTACGATGTCGGCAAATGCACCTTGATCCGCGTCCGAAGTTGTCTGACCCGCGCTCCGATCTTGAGGACCTGAACGCGGATCGTGTCGAACTAGGCCCGTGCCCAGGTGTTTGCCTGAAGATGACGCCGCCGCAAGGTATGAAGAAGGATATAGGCCATCGAATGCAGAAACAGGCGGAACTGGTTGGCTTCGAACCGATGACAGGAGGTCCGGTCGGAGAGCAGATGGGTCTTATGGTCCTTGATCAGAAGCTCCATCCGCCCTCTGTCGCTGTAGATCATTTCATAGACGACGCGCCGGGATTTGCACTCAAGGTTTGTCACTACAAACCGGAGGTTCGGGCCCAGAGCGTTGTGTTTGGCCTTGACGACGACCCGGCTGTCTTCAGCCCAGCTCTTCGCCCGGTAGGAAAACTCACCGAAGAGCCGGACCGGCCGGCGTTCCCGCTGGAAACGCCGCTCGGCTTCCTCCGTCAGCGAAGCCGCCCTCTCTCTCAGCACGGAATTCGGCGTCAGTCCCAGGGCATACTCCAGATTCTTTGCCTCGCAAAACTCGATGACCTCGGGCGCGGTGTAATGCGAATCGGCCCGGAGGAGAATCCCGACCTCGGGCCAAGCTTTCCGGATCGTGCGCACGACCCGCTTGAGGATCGTCACGATCTCCGCTCCCGAGGGCCGTTTCCCCGGCCGCAGGACTGTCGTCACCAGCTTCCCGCTTTTGCCCTCGTAGATATGAATCGGCAGATAACAGTACTCGTCGTAGAAGGCGTTGAACAAGGCCAACTGCTGACGCCCATGAGTGACGTCCGCGGTATCGTCGACATCGAGAACAATCCCAACCGGCGGAGTCCGGTACGATTCGATAAATGCTCGACCAGGACTTCCGCGATGCGGTAAAGATCCGTACGCGAGACGGCGTTCTCCAACCGAGAGAGCGTCGGCTGGCTGGACAGCGCCGCCCCGTCGGGAAGTCTTTCGCAGGCCATCTTCAAGGCCGGGTCGTCCCGCAGCGTGTCCGCGTCCTCGTAGCTGCAGGCGATCTGGAAGACTCGTTGTTTGAGCATGTCCAGGGATTATGGAAAGGTCAATTTCCTCAGTTACAGATAAGAGAAGGAATAGGCCATGCCTTTTTTGCCGTGATTATTCTTTTCTGAAGTTGCAGGAAGTTCAAAAAAATTGAAAAAATAGCTTGACTTTTGGCATTTATACTATTAACTTTCTAACAGAAAGAAACAAATCGATGATGGAGTATCAGTACTTAATTAAAAGGGGGTGGTTTGTCGAGCTCAAAATTCATAAGCATTTTTTAAAAGAAATTATTGATGTGAGATTTAAAAAAAGGAGGAAAACATGAAAATTATTAAAATCTTAGCTATTATCATGCTAGGTCTTTCTTTCTCACCCTTCCTTAGCTCTCAGGAAATGCAATCAGGTTCGATTCGAGGAAAGGTCGTTGATGAGAATGGTCAGCCCATTCCGGGCGTTACCATTACAATATCGGGTCCTCATCTTCTGGGGACTGTCAACCTGACGACCACGACCGATGGATTTTTCCGAGCTCCGTTCCTTACGCCCGGTTCTGATTATGAAATAAGGGCTGAGCTCTCTGGATTTGAATCGGTCATTAGCAAGGGCTTCCTTGTCAACGTTGGGAAGACAATCTCTATTGAGATCCAAATGAAGCCAGCGGCGATCGAAAAAGAAATCACGGTTGTTGCTCCGACTCCGACCGTCGATGTCGTAAGATCAAAGACATCCAAGACGATTACCAGCGACGTCATGGCAACTCTGCCCATGGCCCGCAGCATCTCCGCCGTTCTTCAGGTTACGCCGGGCACAATGGGAGGTAGTGTCCATGGAGCAGGCCCAGGAGAGCAGGGCTTCGTCATGGATGGAGTGCAAATGATCGAGCCTGACACCGGCGGAACGGCTTTGGGCGAAGACACACCCATGCCTTGGGACATGGTCGAAGAAGTCGAGGTGGTGACGGCCGGCGCCTCTTCCGAAAGTTATAACGGCGTGGGCGGGTTTATCAATGTGGTTACTAAATCAGGAGGAAACAAGTTTTCTGGTGAGGCCTCGGTCTATTACACAAACAAGAGCCTGACTCAGGTTCTTCTCCCTGCAGAGAGCCTGAAGTCTCTTGGCCTTTCCAAACCCTCTCTTCCTGTTTATGATGTCAATTCCTCATTCTCTCTCGGAGGCGCGATCATCAAGGATAAGATTTGGTTCCTGGGCGAGTTCCGGTATCTTAATAGCAAGTACAGCGGCGATTTCAAGCCCACGGTCATTAACGGGGTGCAGTACGATTCCTACGACCGAACCTGGCCGGCATACGTCGCCTTCTTAAAGATTTCAGCCCAATTGACCAAGACTCTCCGTTTTTTTGCCATGGGAAACTTTTCTACGCAGGATGTTCCTTATTACTATAGCGGCTGGAACTTGACGGCTGCGGCGAACAAGCACAACAAACCCGTTCGTGCTAACTTTAGCGGGACCCTATCGTGGATGATCAATAGTAGCACGATCCTTGATGTCAGGGTCGGTGGCCTGTATTTCGATTGGTCAGGAGTCAACACTAAAGACGCTGATCCCAACGGGCCTCGTTTCATTGACGATTATACGGGTTATGTCTGGGGTAACACCGGCCCTGATGAATATACTTATAAGCCGAAGATCTTTAGCTCGATTACGCTGACTCGGTTCCAGGATAATTTCCTGGGGGGCAACCACGAGATCAAAGCGGGCCTGGAGGTCGAGAGGAACCGCGGCGACTGGGGCTTTTATATGCAGGATCCCCTATTCTGGCATTACTATAATGGGAGTCCCTATTACTACCGAGGTCTCTATGGAATCGATCATCCGGATCCCGTCTATGGTGATGGCCGTTTCGAATTCCTGGCTATCGGAACCACCGAGGGGTCTTCTAAATTTAGCGGAATCACCGTCCGTGCCGGAGCCTTTGTCCAGGATTCATTCACTATCAAACGGTTCACTGCCAATCTCGGTCTGAGAATGGATACTATGAAGGCCTGGGTCCCTGGGTATACCAAAGGTGCTGCCAGCGACCCGCTGGCCTTGGCCATCGGGGCCACCTATTTCGTTCCGAAGTTTGGCTTCAACCCTTATGACAAGGCCAAATACGACACCTTGCAAAATGTCTTCCCCTATGGGGTTCCTATTTCCCCCCATATCGGCCTGACCTATGATCTCTTCGGCAACGGCAAGACAGCACTTAAAGCCTCTTATGTCCGGCAGCAGGACGCTATCGTCGTGTCAAGTTTCTCGCCAATGGACGTCTGGCCCTCTTTCGCGTTCAACTGGTGGGATCTCAACAACAACGGCAAACCCGATCTGCCCCCCATCGACAAATACGAATTCTTTGGAAGAAGCCCTCTATTGATGTCCAAGGCTTATTCTTATTCCACCGATCCCAATATCAAGCTCCCCTATGAAAACGAAATCACCCTCGGGATCGAGCACGAATTGGCCAAGGACATGAACGTTTCTTTCCGTTACATCAACAAGGACAGAAAGAGGTTAATGGCCAACGTTCTTTATGACCAGCCTTCAAATCGCTACTGGTATACCTATGACAAGGCCCCTGACTGGTGGATTCCCTTTACGACAACGGTCCCTGCTTATGGGGATTATCCGGCCCAGACCGTGACGATGTATTTCCAGTCTAAGGACGCGCCAGCTCAGACCTTCCGCTTGAACAACATTCCTGAAGCCAAGAGTAAGTTCCATTCTTTTGAGCTCAGCTTTGAAAAGAGAATCTCCAACGGCTGGCAACTTGGTGGGTCTGTTAGCTTTTCTAAACTCACAGGGAATTATCCGATCTCATATGCGTCCTGGCAAAATTACGGATTTTTCTCAAGCCCGAATTATCTGGTCAACAGGGACGGTGAGCTACCCAACAGCCGGCCCATAATAATCAAGCTCTATGGAAGCGTCATGCTTCCCTATGATTTCATGTTCTCTTTCTTTTACCGGCATTTTGATGGAGCGCCATGGGGAAGAACAGTCGAGGTTGTTCCACCAGCAGGCTGGGCTGCAGCCAACAACGCCGAAACGTGGAGCTATAGCATTCAGGTTGAAACTCCGGGCACCCGCCGGGATCAACCTGCGGAAAGCTTAGACTTCAGGCTGGAAAAAGACTTCAAGCTCGGAGCAGGCCAGCTGGTCGTCTACATGGACATCTTCAACGTACTTGGTTCTTACACGGTTTCCACAGTCTATAACCCTGCAGGAACTTGGCTCCCCGCGGATGCCAACACGACTGAAGGAGTCTACACCCCGGGATGGACAGGACTGACCGGCATTTTTGGCACTCGCCTTTTCAAGTTCTCCATCCTTTACAGGTTCTGAGGGAATCGGTCTAGGCGTTGAATTGGGAGGAGAGATGAAAAAGGCGCTTATCATTGTCATTGCCGCCACGCTCGCGGCGCTCGCGGGGTCCGCACAAACCGTTGATTGGTCGAAGAAAACTTTTCAGTCCGAGCGCAGCCGGTCTTACGACGCGCTCAATTACCGGATCAAGATTAAAATCGACATCGATCGGAAGTCATTCGACGGTGAGATGACCGCGACGCTATCCGCACTCAAGGATGGGCTCGAGACCTGCGTTCTGGATGCCGAGGAATTCGTCGTGACTTCGATCCTCAGCGATTGGGGTGATCCTCTGAAGTTTGAACAAACGGAGAAAGAGCTGCTCGTGCGCCTTCCCCGCCCTTACAGGTTGGGCGAAATTCTGTCCTTTACGTGTTTTTACCATGGCCGGGATCCCAAGATCGGCCTGCGATTCTACGAGGAAAGCCCGCAAAATCCCCCGTTGGTCGCCTCGGACTCCTGGCCCGACCACGTCCATCATTGGTTCCCTTGTTTCGATTATCCGAACGATAAAGTCACCCATGAACTCATCGCCACGGTCAAATCCGGCTTTAAAGTCGCCTCAAACGGCCGGCTGGTCTGCGTCGCCGAGGACAAGGCGGCCGGGACGACGACGTTCCACTGGTCACAGGATCTTCCGCATTCGACTTATCTCATCGTCCTTTCCGCGGCCCCTTATATCGTGGTTCAGGATTCCTATAAGACCATTCCTGTGAACTATTGGGTCTACCCTCAGGACGAGAAAAAAGCCCTTCCCACGTACGGGAAGACGCCCCGGATGATCGAGTTCTTCAGCCGGATTTTCGATTATGACTATCCCTGGTCCAAGTATGACCAGATTTCGGTGCCGTTCGGCGGGGGCGCTGAAAGCACGTCGGCTACGGTCATAGGCCATGGCATCATGGTCGACGCCAGGGACGAGGCGGACTTCTCCACCGACATGATCGTTTCCCACGAGCTGGCCCACCAGTGGTGGGGAGATCTCATCACTCTGCGGAGCTGGGCCCACACCTGGATGAACGAGAGCTTCGGCACGTACTCGGATTATCTGTATTGCCGATACGAGATGGGCGACGACGAGGGGGCCGTCGACCTGCAGGGCAAGCTCAACGTCTACCTCCGCGAGGCGAAAACCCGCTACATCCGGCCCATCGTGTCCGACCGATACGACCGGCCCCAGGACATGTTCGACGCCCATTCATACCCCAAGGGCGCCCTTGTCCTCCACATGCTCCGGAACCTGGTCGGCGACGAACCGTTCTTCAAGATCCTCAGCTATTTCCTCCACCGGTACGCGTTCGACGCCGTGGACACGAACGATTTCATCCGCTCGGTCAGGACGGTGACAGGGCAGAACCTCGACTGGTTCTTCGACCAGTGGCTGTTCAAGCCCGGCCACCCCGTTTTTGACATTAAAAGCGAGTGGGACGAGGCGCGGAAGATCGTCCGGCTCAAGGTCGCGCAGGTCCAGGACTTCTCCCAGGGCGTTCCGGTGTTCAGGGTCCCGGTCGACGTCAAGATCGTTACGCCCAAGGGGACCGACATCAAACGGGTCTGGATCCGCGAACGCGAGGAGTCGTTTGAATTTTTAGCCGAGGCGAAGCCCCTTCTCGTCCGGTTTAATGAGGGGAACATCCTCATCATGGAAATGACTTTTCCCAAGGAACGCGACGAGCTACTCTACCAGCTCAAGGCCGACGATGTGATCGGGCGGATGGGAGCCGCCGGAGAGCTCATTTTGCGCTTCAAGGACGACCCGAAGACGGTCGACGGGCTGGGCGCGAGCGTCCAGAGCGATCCGTTCTGGGCGGTCCGCAAGAGCGCGATCGAGGCGCTGGCGCAAATAAAGAGCCCGAAAGTCCCGGCTACCCTGAAAAAGGCTTGCGCGGACGCGAATTCCCAGGTCCGGGCGGCCGCCCTCACAGCCCTCGGAGACCTCAAGGACCGCGGCCTCGCAGAGTTCTACAAGGACTTGTTCAAGAAAGACGGGAGCGTCCGCGTCCAGGCCGAGATCCTGCGGGCCCTCGGCAAGACGGGCGACCCGTCCGTCGTCCCGTTCCTCAAGCAGTCCGCCTCCGTCTCTTCTCATCAGGACATGGTGAAAACGGCCGCGGAAAGTGCCCTGAAACAGCTCGAGAAAAAATAGCCCGACCCGATGTCGTTCGGGACCCAGATGTAGACCGTGGGGAATCGACACTGAAGCGATGGCTGAAGCAGCGCGTGT
>Ga0315279_10005442_pt1 | contig 16543 bp, 15 predicted proteins | sample YL17G06_20_MG_FD_203694 | JGI IMG/M metagenome (GOLD analysis project Ga0315279, IMG submission 203694) | Sediment microbial communities from Yellowstone Lake, YNP, Wyoming, USA - YL17G06_20 | ecosystem: Environmental > Aquatic > Freshwater > Lake > Sediment | place: USA: Wyoming | collected...
ACTACCGAGTCTAGGGCTGCAGCATGGAACGATATTCAACGACCACTGCGATTACATGCATCGTCGTATCGCTCCTGGGCCCGCGATTGACCGACTCGGCTTTGCTGTGCCGGAGGTCACTTGTGTCTGGGGGCCTTTCTGGCAGCAGACACTTACAAGAGACGGTTTCTACCCTCCGGGAGCAATCGCGATCACAGGTAACTGGCGATATGACCGAATCATGGAAGTCGCCAGAACGACTGACATCGGCAAGATCAAGAGCAAGCTTGGAATCTCGCCCGGAAGCACAGTCGTACTTGTCTTATCTTCGAAACAGGACACCTTGGGCTATCTGCGTCAATGCCTCCCATTGCTGGCAATGCGGTCTGGACTGGTCCCCCTGGTCCGACCGCACCCAGGAGAGGACGTGACGCCGGTACGCGATTTGCTCAGGACAGGAGGATATTCCGATCGGGTGTTGGTCCGCGGACAACCTGTCGAAGCCATGTTGGCTGCGAACCTGGTAATCAGCCAGATATCAACAGCAGTAAGCGAGGCAGTTCTTCTGGACAGGCCGGTCGTGTTGGTCAATTTCCAGAAGTTGTTTGGAGCTGAAGTGTATGTCGAATCCGGCGTATGTCTGTACGCAACTAATCGTGAGGAGTTGGACAAAGCGATCCAGGAAGCTCTCCACAGTCCTCTTGTTCGAGCCGAAATGGGAGACGCCCGTGCGGAGTTCATCTCGCGTTTTTTTTTCAAGACGGATGGATGTGCGGCGCAGCGTGTGGTCGAAGTTCTTGAGAGGAGAATGGCGCTCCATGATTCTCGCGGGTCATCACATGACGCAATCGAAGGAGGAGTGAGGTAGGGTATTGATGAAGATCGCATTCGTGACTGACGGTGGATTGGAACTCGGCATGGGCCACATTCAGCACTCCATCACCTTGGCCGGAGAGTTGTTGCACAGAGCCGAGATATGTTTCCTAACGAAGAGCGACGACATCGTGGCCAACCAGATAATGACTTGTGGCTTCAAGACTTACAGACTGAACAATGACAATGAGGTGGCGAATTCTCTGAGAGAGATGGCGCCGAATGTTGTAATCATCGATAACCTGAATGTGGATGAACGTCTTGCAGAGAGCGTGAAGAGTGGCACGGAGGCGAAGCTCGTGATTCTCAACAACGTCGAAGCGGCCGCGAATAGTCATGCTGACATCGCAGTATCTGCAGATTTTGGCAGCAACTTCAAGAACCTAAGATTCCGTGACACGAAGACTGGTACCCTCTACTTCTACGGACCAAAGTACTGGATTCTGAGGAAAGAATTCCTAGAATTCCACAAAAAGGCCAAACTCACTCCGAAGAGAGTCGAGAAGATACTACTGATCTTCGGCGGCAGTGATCCCTCCAATCTGACTTCCATGGTACTTGATGAACTTCTGACCCTGCGGGCGAGCTACAAGATAAGCGTGATATTGGGAGCGCATTTTGGTCATCTTGGCGCTTTCAACAGAGTCCTATCAAAGCACCAAGATGACAGGGAACGTGTCAATGTGTACAGGGATGCAAGGAACGTGGCGGAACTAATGTACCGGGCGGATCTAGTGATGGCCTCCCCCGGTCTCTCAGCCTTTGAAGCCCTATGTGTCTGGACGCCAGTGGTATTAGTCCCCCAGAATTCGTTTCAAAGGGACACATATCAAGCGTACATGGCCGTGCTTGAGATGGACAAAATACCAAGGCTCGGACAAGTGCTTGCTACTGCGGACTTTGTAGACCCACATGATGAGAGAATCTCGGGTCTAGAGATAGGGCAGGGGATGTCGGAGCTTATTGATGCGATCATCGGCTCCGAATAGCGATGTTTCATATGGCCGAACGTCGTGGCGAACATTGGATACTGATGGCTTGGTTCTCCGGATTGCGCATCCACATGACAAGGTGGGGTTAGGAAATGAGATGGGTCAGAGAGGTATCATCTTCAAAGCCGAGGGGGCAATTCGAATGGGTGGTGACACACTCTATGCTACTTGTTGCCGATAGGCTTCACGGAGACTATTACCGAAAATACTCTTCTGGGCGGGACAAATCCAATAGATCTTCAATTGCGTACATCGAGGTCAACATGAGCGAACCTCAGCAGATTCTCCGTCTTGCGGAAAGACCCGTCCTGGGACCGGGGTAGCGTTCTAGCCTAAGAGGAAGGGGGGCCTCGTACGAATCATCTGGATCGTCTGATCTGAGAAGACTCATTTGGTCTTCTTGTACGCTTCACAGTACCTGCGAGAAATATTGACCCATGCCTTTGCGCCCCGAGTCTTCGCAAGATCCAATAGCATTTCATATTCAGCCTGCGATTGGCAGACCATCTTCTCGATCAGGAATCGCGAATGCCCTCGTTCAAGCAGTTGTCTGATTAGCTCAGCTCTCCCAGAAGCTTGTGTTGCCACGATAACTAGATCACTTTCACTCTCGAGTTCGTCTACTGATTGGTGTCATGTGAAGATCTTGTCATGAATTCCAATTTCGGCTAACCGTGATTCTGCGACTGAACGAGCTTGCGTTCTAGGTTCGACAATATCTATGATAGTGCCTCCATGCACGCTTGCCGACAATCATACCAGGGAATGAGTCAACACCGTTTCCGGGCAGACACGCTCCGATGAGTCCAACTGGTAGCATTACAGCGTGATGCAGTACAGGGAACAGTAACCAGCTGAGTCGTGGCCTTGTGAGCGACAGGTCGAGAGTCGAGCATCAGGTTCCGTACTGCCCTGGGTGGCGCCATTCTGGCCTAAGGCGGACAATCCTTATGGAGACGGAAAGACCGCCGAGGAGCGCATCGTAATTGCCGGAGACTGCGAGAGAGGAACCAGCATCAGCGTACTCATGTTATTGGTGTTCGGATTGGAACAGGAGCCGCTCATTCTATGAGATTGCAGTCCTTTTTCACGGAGCAGGAACGTCCTTGAAGAGCCGAAAAAGCCGCTGATCCCTATCCACGATTTCCTGAACGTCAACATTCTGGTCATCACGGACAATATAGTCGAAGTAGTGGAACCACACTTTCTCGAGGTCTATGTAGAACTGAATATCGTCCTTGCTCATCCACGGCCGTATCGCGCCTATCAGCAGGTTGCTTCGGTTGGGCGAAAAATCAACCTGCGAGAGTGTTTCGATGGAAAAATCGATATTTCTGCACTGGTCCGGGTAGTTGGGCACAATGTCATCCTTGGGTTGCGGCGCATATATGTACGGTACGATGCGAATGTGCGGATTGATTGAGCGGATTCTGCACGCCATCGCGATATTTGCGCAAATGTCCTCGTCGGTTTCCGACGGGAACCCGAACATGAAATTGGTGGTGATCTTCGGTATTCCCTTTCGCGTAAACGTCTCAAATACCTGCAGTGCCCGCTCAAGGTCAATCGGTTTATTGACCATCTTCTGGATCCGCGGGGACGCCGATTCGATCGAGAAGCTGACTGCGGTTATGAACTGTGAGACCAGATCAATCACTTCGTCGCGCCAGTCATTGAGATGTCCGATGATGGCGTCGATCTGATAGCCACGGTCCCGTGCAGCCGAAAGGATGTGAAGGCTCCGCTTTGTGTTCACCAGAAAGTTGTCGTCGATGAAATAGAAGCTGTTGAGACCGAAGCGCTGTTTCCAGTGTTCCATCTCGCCGAGAACATTTCCTGCGCTTCGCTGGAACCATTTCTTACGCCCCGTGAAGGTGTTGTTGTAACAGAACGCACAGTTGCGGGGACACCCGCGCGACGAGATGATCGGAATCGAGCCCACCATTCTTATGCCATCCTCCCACAGGTCAAGCAACGGGTAATCGAGATCGTCCAGGTCACCGTCGAAACGGTAGATCTCCTTGATACTTGGCACTCCGTTGCGCAGGCAGCTGACGTGTGGCAGGTCGACATGGCCGCTGTGCGCAAGCGCATCAGCCAGACTGACGACCACTTTCTCGCCCATGCCCATGACCACGAAATCGACCAGCCCGGTCGCAAGGCACATCTCGGGCGACGATGTGGCAAACGGCCCGCCCCAGATCACAGGCGTTTGCGGCGAGATCTGCTTGATCATCCTAGACATCGAAAGCGCGTTCTTAAGGTTCTGGCCGATGAACGATGACATTCCTGCAAAGAGTACGCCGCTTTCGACAGTAGCCTTCAGCCGCTTCTCCCAATCCCCTTCGAGGCGCGGATCGATGAGCACGACATCGTATCCTGAACGCGAAAGCGGGGCGGCTATAGCCAGCAGGCCCATAGGCGGACAGTCGCGCGAGAACTTCTCCTGCTCGTTTGGCAGTAGTGTTGTCAAAAGCGCGATTGTTTTGGTCATTAGGCCGATATCCGTCTCACAAACAACAATAATGCGCTATTTCAGGTTGCTGTCCACGGCCAAAGAAGGCAAGTGATGCATTGTAAGACACAGTTACAACGCGATTTAACTTCACTTCGCACCCCTTGCGTCAAGCCTGTCATGGACGTCGACGGTCCACTGTGATGTTCCCTCCAAGGGCTTCGAGGACCTTCGTCCCGATCGAATCACGTCAATGGCTCTCTATGGGAAGGTCGTGATCGAATATGACGCGTACATCGGGGCGAATTGTACTATCATGCCGAACCTCGCCGTCGGTGAGGGTGCAGTGATTGGTGCTCACAGCTTCGTGAACAAAGATGTGGAGCCGTGGAGCATATGCGTAGGGAGCCCCTGTAGGAAGATTGGTGAAAGACCAAGAGTTACCGTCCGCCCTCCGAATCCGACTAGCATTAAGAATCAAGCCTGAGTCATCTCGTATTCGCGTTTTTCCATGCACGGGGATTCCCCATGAAGCGGCTTCCGCTTGAAGCTCTCCCGAGTCAGAAAGATGGACTTCTGGAGCAGAGGTTGATGAGGGTCAGTCAACCATTTCGTTTTCTTCTCGCGCATTATCCAGCGCGAATTGGATGATGAGATATCTCTCTTACCAGCAAGAACCCTCTCACGACTTGGCCGCCGATCGACTCCGCGTTCCGCTTCTAGCCTAGAAGGAAGGGAGCCTCATACGAGTGCGGTCAACATCGGGAATTGTTTGACAGAATCACGTTCTCGGGTCTCTTTGAATTGCATTTCTCGCTGCATCTCTTATGACATGCATTGACTCGGCTCCTACATTGAAGATGAGGTCAATTGCGGACAAGTGGGGAACGAAATCGCCCCACAGTTGCGGATACACAGGATGCTCGAGTCTATACCAGTAGAGAGCAATTCCTGCTTCTCTGAACTTGTCAACGTCTAGGTACTCTGACGCTGATGGGCCACTGACATACTCATCTGCACCGAGATGTTTCAGGAGATCGATCAGTCTCTCCGTTCCACTTCCATTCACAGAAAACTCGGACGAAGTTTCGAACTTGGCACTATTCAACCCCAGTGTTGAAGCTACTTCAGTGATCAGGCTCATGTTCAAGTCTGCTAGATGATCCCATCGCCTCGAATACAATGGTTCTAGAACGGGACGATACTGCTGAAAGAATGTTGCCTTAGAATATGCCTGTCCGATGCACTCCCAATGTCTATTTCTCCACGGTGAGCCGTCATCTATCTTCACCTCATTTATCTTCTGACCATATACTCTGTGCACGGGGACAGTGAGCCAGATCGGCTTGCCGGTGCACCACTTGATTCTGTTCCTGTTCTGCCATGACTGCCGCACAAACTGAACGTCATCATAGAAAACGAAAACGTCGGCTATGTCGATCAATCCGAAATATCCTATCCAAGGCAAGTACATTGGTTGCAGAACCACGACTCTCATGGTTATCTCACGACCGCTGCCCACATGTGCATAATTGGAACTGATTCATGACGGAACAGTGCGCATGACCTTGCTCGCATCGTTTCTCAATCCTCACTAAAGACATGCAAGGGCTGTAGTCCGGTATGCCATTGCTAAACGCATGTGTGCGTGGCCAGATTCCACCCGGGCATGATATCACGGGTCTCTACATCCATTAGTCAGTCCCCGGTCTCCCAGTAGACCTTCTGTTGTACGCCGCTGTTGATTCCCCTTACCTGCGGAGCTTTAAGAAGGAAATCTATGACATCCTTAGTAGTAACCCGGACGAGATCACCGAATTGATTCTGGAGCGCTTCAAACACCTCAAAATCTTCTCGCCTATCTATTGTCAGTCTTATGGTCTCTTGTCTGAAGAGAGCTGGCGCATCCAGATACATCACTTTGAACTTCGCGGTGTTTTCGTAGATGTACGGTGTCACGTGTTCTCTTTGGTATCTCTCAGTCGCGTTTTTCCATGCTATTTCGAGGGCATGAAAGGAAATGGCCTCGCTACCGACGCCTAGAAGAACTTTCGGGGTCGTCACATAGTCGCAGTTGTTTTCGACCAAGTACCTAGCCTGAGAATCCGCGAGACTTACGTCGGTCAGTGGGTTGTCGGCGGTTATTCTCACAATGACCGCGGCATCGAATTTCCTAGCTGCGTTATAGTACCTGTCCAAAACGTCATCTTCTGAGCCTCTGAAGGTCCGAAATCTGCCTTCCGACGCAATTCTCTCAATGATGTCGTCTCTCTGGTTGGTGGTGGTGGCAACGACTACCTCATTCATCGATTCGGAGGCCCTTAGCCGCTCCAGCAAAATCTCGAGGATTGTTCTCTTCCCGAGGAATAATGCAGCTTTGTTACTCAGTCTCTTAGATCCTGTTCTTGCTTGGATAATGCCAACGGTCCTCAGCAGGATCACTCCTCGAGCAAGTCGTTCCAGACGAGTACATCATCCTCGTTCTTTTCCGTCCTGATCTTCTTGCCTAGTATGATCCGGGCGAAGCTTGGTTGGAGCCCCACCACTGGCGATATCTTGTATGCCATCTTGCTTGCGTCCAAGCGATCCCCCCTCTTGATGAGCGATTTCGAGACGATCGACCGCCTTCCCGCCGATCTCACTTCCTGCTCGGATCTCATCGGTCTCTTCGAGCCGTCTCCAAGCGATTTCTCAATCGCTCTCACTGCTTCTATCATTCGCTTGAACTCCTCGGGTTCGCTTGACAACGCATGGTCGGGGCCGATCATCGTCTTGTCCAGAGTGAAATGCTTCTCTATGAGCGATGCGCCCAACGCAGCTGCAGCGATTGGCACCGTGATCCCAATCGAATGGTCCGAATAACCCGTGGGCACGCCAAACATATCTCTTAGAGCGGGCATCGCTCTCAGGTTGATCTGCTCCATTGGTGCGGGATATGATGAAAGGCAGTGCAGCAAGAGTACATCCTCGCACCCATTCTCTCCTAGCACGGACAAGGCTTCGTGGATTTCGCCAATCGTGGCGGCTCCGGTTGACAATATGACGGGTTTTCCGGTTTTCGCTACGGCTTCCAGCAGTGGTGTGAATGTGATGTCTCCAGAGGCTACCTTGAACGCCGGCACGCCCATCCTCTCCAATAACGTGACGTACCTTAGATCGAAGGCTGTTGATAGGAAGATTATTCGGTATTCATCAGCGAGATTCTTCAGCTGACCAAAATCAGTTTCCGACAATTCCAGGCTCTTGAATAGTTGATAGTACTCCGATCTCTTCGATACGAAATCCTCCGTGTGGAAGGATTGGAACTTCACCGCGTCTGCGCCGACATCTGCCGCCTTCTTGACTAATTCTCTGGCAATTTCGAGCTTTCCGTTGTGATTCAGGCCAGCTTCCGCTACGATGAAGGTTGGTCGTGTGCTGCCGACTGTCTTCTGTGCGATTTTGATCTCCTTCATTCGAAAGGCCATCTGTGAGGTTGCATTCTCTGAGCGAACGCACAAAGAGCTGTCGTCTCGTCGCTCGCCGAGGCGTTCATAGACGCTGCTGGCTTGCTTGCAGCCGCAAGACGTGCTTGCTGGCAAACCCGCGTTCTATATGGCATAGTGGTGAGCCACCTTTGTGACGGCGACAATCACGTCTTCCACATCTGAATCAGTCATTTTGGGATATATGGGTAGCGAGATCTCACGTTCAAACACATATTCCGAATTCGGAAAGTCGCCTCGTCGAAATCCGAACCGATCACGGTAGTAAGGATGCAGATGAACAGGAATGAAATGAACGCTAGTTCCGATGTTCTCAGCTTTGAGCGCTTCCACAAATGCGTTCCTGTCCACTTTGAATAGGTCAAGGTCTAGCAGGATAGGATACAGGTGCCAGGCGTGCTTCACATGTTCGCTCACAATCGGTCGGACGATTCCAGAAATATCCACAAAAGCCTCACTATACCTCTTCGCGATGTCTTCTCGTCTCCTTTGCATTTGTTCCAGCTTCTTCAATTGATGAATTCCCATCGATGCCTGTATGTCAGTCATGTTACACTTGTAACCCGGAGCAAGCACTTCGTAGTACCATGAGCCTGCTGCCTGGTACCTCTTCCAGGCATCTCTGGTCATCCCGTGAAGTCTGAGAAGCCTGATCTTCTCGGCCAACTTGTCATTGTTCGTGGTCACCAGACCCCCTTCGCCTGTCGTGAGGTTCTTCGTCGCGTAGAAACTGAACACTGTCATATCGCCGATTGTTCCAACCCTTTTGTCCCTGTAAATCGCGCCCATTGCATGCGCAGCATCTTCCACCACCGAAAGGCCATGCTTTTCGGAGATTCTGAGAATCTCATCCATTTCGCATGGATTACCAGCATAATGCACAGGCAGAAGCGCCTTCGTGTTGTCGGTTACAGCGTCTTCAATTCCGTTGGGGTCGATGTCGTAGGTCTCAGTGTCTATGTCAACAAGCACCGGTACAGCGCCTGTATGAAGAATGACGTTTGCAGTCGAAACGAATGTGAACGGGGTCGTGATGACCTCGTCTCCTTCACCTACGCCGAGAGCATTCAGCGATAGGTGAAGGCCGGCTGTGCAAGAGCTTACGCCCACGGCGTGTCTGCAGCCAAGATACTGACAACACATTTCTTCAAACTTCTGCGTCTTTGGGCCGAGGCTAATCCAGCCAGACCTTAGCGTGTCGGCTACCTCTTGTATCTCCTCCTCTCCAATACTTGGTCTGAATGGGGGCAAGAAATCTGTCCTTACGGGTCTACCGCCAAGCAGGGCCAACTGTGACATGGTATCCCCTGTCTACACTTGCGTGAGAATCTCGGCATTAGGCCTTTCTTGGAGGATTTAAGGAGTATTCAATCGAACGTCGTTGCGTAGTCTCCGGCTTTGACAGAATATGATCCTTTCATTCAGTTGCGATTGGCGAGAGTCTTCACAGTCCCCGGAAGAATCCTCTCGTGCGTGTCGCTGCCTCGTGACCTGGATCAGCAATCCGAATTGTCCTACGGGGAGATCTAGGCCCTCGTCTTCATGATGACCCAGAGTCTAGCTCGGGCTTGATTTGATTGCCCACTAAGCATCGATGCCATGAGAACTAGGCGTCAATGTGACCGGTTTTGTGTGTTGTCAAGAACTGCGACAAGGGCATGACCTCAATGCCCGGTCCAAACACGGTCCCGCCTTCGGTGCAATTGATCGTCTTTACGGGTCCGTCTTCCCAAATCGGGACTTGCCGTGCCATTTGGAGGAGATTCTCTCGATACCAAGCAAAAACTGGGTCGGTGACATATGTCCGATGAAGATGCGGATTGTACACCTTGTACTTGTCTAGCATGAACTTCACCATGCTCGCGTCTCCCGAGGCCCTGGCAAGGAGTTCGTTGTAGTATTGACTTTCTTCGATCGAGGCATCGTACCCGAGATCGAGCCCCACAAGCGCTACTGGGCTTCTATGCAGAATCGAAAACGTGAATACCCATGCTGACGCCCCCGTATTTCCCCCGGTTACCATGCACGGTAGGCCAACAGGGTGCCTCTCACTATTCGTCATCAGCCTGAGGACATTAGTGGCGCTTGCCCTATCTCGATAGTCGTCGATGACTGGAATCCACCAGTAGATCTCCATTCCGGCCTCATTGCATCGATTCGTGACTTCCGGGTCAACTGTTATGCCAAGGACAGCCCTAATCTTGCTGCCCTGCTTCTTGATTAGTGGATCGGTATAGAAATCGGCAATTTCGCGTCCTGCGTCTACAGAGATAACATATTCGGGCACAAGGCTCTCCCTAAGGCAACTAGACAAGATCCTGTCGCTAGCTACAAGGACTCCTCGATAACCGCTGTCCCTGATCATTGCGATGTGACTTTGCGTGTGAATGCTCGGGCCAGCACCCAAGACAATAGCGGGGCCAAGAGATGCAGCATTCGACCGGGCTTCGGCGGGGACAAGGTCGAGCGTGCTCTGCCCATCTAGAGCATGTGGCAGATTTCGAGCAGCGTTCCTCAGCCACAGCGGCAAGAATTTCTGATAGGTGGCACGTGCTATCGGGTTGACCCTGTCTGGACGGGCCTTGTGGTGCCGTCGCCCAGTCTTGCTTCGCTCCAGTGCACGACCGGCAGCTGTTTTCTTGCGCACGATTATTGGCCCGCACGTGACGTAGCTCGTAATTGCCTAAGAAGCTTGCTAAGTCGACCTCCTTCTGCTTCAATGAAGTGGAAGACTCGGGGTAGCGGGCTGCCGAACGTGATTCGCATCTGACTCATTTGTGACATAGTTGGTTCTTTGACTGTTCCGCGGTTGGCTGTTCAGACCCAACATCAAATCCCCATCTTGCTCGTCAATGCTCCGAGTCCACCTGCGGAGTGTGCTTGATGGGATCCGAATCCCATGCGAGCGGTTTGGTCTCATTCTTGCCGTGATAAGAAGTCCTTTGTATATGTCAACACAAGGCACATGGCGCAGCTTTGATGCAGCATAGGAAGGCAGAAGCTCATGAGCAAGCATCTGAAGGCGAACTTCAAAGTCAAGCGGAAGAAGAGCTCGAGTTCCAAGCCTGAGAAAGACAAGGTAGCTGAGAAGTTTGAGCGTGAAGCTCTTCGTCACTTGGGCGGGAGCATAGCGTTTGTAATGAAGCGCAAGGAATTTGTTTGGACAGGCGAGGAAAAGAGTGACGAATGAAGATTCTCTTCATTAATCCCTCAATCCGTGAGGAAGACAATCCGAAGCACGTTCCATATGGGGAGGCCCTGGTGGCCGCCTGCAGCGAAAAGTGGTTCAATGCCCAAGTCGCATTGCTTGATCTCAACATTTTGCGCTCAGTCTTGAAACCTGAGCAATTGGACGAAGAGCTTCGGACATCGCTCGAAGCTGACGACTGGGATATAGTTGCGACAGGAGGAATCACCACGGCCTACAGCAGCGTCAAGCGCACTCTGGAAATAGCCAAACCCCTTTGCCCTGATTCGCTATTTGTCGCAGGTGGCGGCCTTGTCACATCTCAGCCGTTAGAAATGATGCATTGGCTTCCACAAATCGATGTGGGAGTACTGGGGGAAGGCGAATACACAATCGGCGAAGTGATCGAGCACTGCCACGACAGAGACTTCGCGAAAACCCAAGGCGTCGTCTACAGAGACCGGGATCGCAAGCCTAGATTGAACAAGGAGAGGCCCGTGATGCCCGACTTGGATGTGTTGCCATATCCAGCCTGGGATCTCATTCACACGGACTTGTACTTCAGAAACAGCTCCCTTCTGCTGAGTGAGGAGGCGATGCTTGCGAAGCGTCGTCTCGATATCGCTGCCTCTAGGGGTTGCTCATTTGCCTGCAAGTTCTGTTATCACCTTGGCGTTATCGGGGACCTTAAGACACACTACCGACCCGATGGACAGCTTGATGTGGGTTTTGACAACCTCGGGGTCTCAAGAACCCTGCGCTGGCATAGTGTCGAATACATTGTCGACATGGTGAAGTATGCCAAAAGCAAATGGGATATCGACTTCGTTGATTTTCTAGACGAGAACTTGGTCGCCATGCACTGGGCCAGTCCCAATCGAGACTGGCTGTTCAGGCTCTCTGAGGCATGGGTGGACGCCGGACTTCAGCCGAAATGCGTGAGGCAAGGAGTTGAGCACGATCCGGAAAAGTGTCGTGAGGGAATCCATGTGGGTGGAGCTGCGCACGCTGGCCTCATTCAGCCTGAGATTCTCAAAGCGATGAAACGGATGGGGTTCACCTACGTCACGTATGGGCTCGAGAGTTTCGATGATAGGTTGCTGAAGGAAATGGGCAAAGCTGCGACGGGTGCTTTGAACGAACGGGCAGTCAAGATCACTATGGATCATGGTATACGGCCTATCCCGAACCAGATCATTGGCTTCCCAGACGAGGATTTCGAGAGCATAAGAACAAACATGAGGATGTGGCAGAAACTGGGAGTAGTTGTCTCCCCATTTCTGTGCACGCCATATCCGGGCAGCCAATACTACTACGAGTACAAGGACAAGATTCTTGACCAGTATGACGGAGACCTCGAGTCTTTCGTCGCGGATCTCGGCGATGCTACTAAACCTACTGCAATAATCTCGAAGAACTTCAACGCGATAGAACTAGTGGGTCTGAGAGAGGCCATGGTGAACTTCAACTGGCGCCTCATTGACAAGTACGAGGAAATCTGGCGAAGAAACCACGGACTACCCCCGAGGCAACACACGATTTCCCCCGAACCGCCGAGTAAGTAGGTTCATCCCACACATTTCGATGGTTCTCCGAGAAACGATTTTGCCCACTGTAACATCTCAGCAGGGAGTGGTTCCATCTTGCCCTGTAGACAAGGGCGGTGGGAACGTGCATGACGTGCGAGGCTGGTGCCGCTGGCTCAATTGAGGAACCTGAGAAGATGACGTATCTCTTCCTTGGCCATAAGTGGGCCATCTTTTGATGTGTAAGGACGAACGGTCGACTGCTTGAGATTCCTGTACGTACTCGAAGCAGATGTTCGCGGTAGTAATATGTAGAACTCTCCTGTTTCAGCGCAGTTGGAAGCTTCAGTATCGGTCATCAACTCCTCGTGTATCTTCTCGCCAGGCCTTGCGCCACTAAACTTGATTTGGATTGACGATGGCTCCAGCCTATGCGATCGCGCAAATTCCTCCACGAATACTTCTGCCAGATCTTTGATCCGGAGGGATTTCATCTTCATCACGAAGATTTCGCCCCCCTCGGCGACTTTCGCGGCCTTGAGAACGCGAGCAACGGCCGTCTGCTGATCTAACACGAACCTAGTCATCTCGGCATCAGTGAGTGTTAGTGGACCGCCGTTGACCAGTTGTCTGGCAAAAACCTCCGTGACCGATCCCCTAGTCTTGAGAACGTTGCCAAATCGCACACACGTGAACTTGGTTCGTCGTGGGCCCTTGTACGCGGCAGCGTCCACAACGAGTTTTTCACAAAGTAGCTTTGAGGCGCCCAATGTACTTATTGGATTCACAGCTTTGTCGGTGCTTATCAGGACAAAGCTCCTGACATCGTTGTGTAGACATGCGTCTATCACATTCTTCGTCCCGACCACGTTGGTCATCACGAGCTCGAAAGGATTGTATTCGCCAATTGGCACATGTTTAAGGGCCGCGGCGTGAAATACGAAGTCGATATCCTGGGCGGCCTGTTTCATGCGCTCAGGGTCTCGCACATCTCCCAAAAGATAGCGTATTCTGTGGTCAGTAAACTCCTGCTCCATGTCAAATAGGCCGTTCTCGTCGTTCGACAGGACCCTGACCACTCTAGCTCTGGACTTCAGTAGTTGGGCCGTGAGCTCATGCCCTATGGATCCAGTTCCGCCAGTTACGAGTATCTTCTTACCATTGTAGTGCTCTAACAAGAGTCCTTGCCTAGCTGCTGCAAACTTGCTGGTCACCATATACGCATTTTGTAGATGACTTTACTAGTGAATTCTAACAATCGATGTGGTTGCTGAAGGATCCGCGAGTCTCGGATAGCACACTCTCAAGATGAAAAACGATGGAGCAACCGGGGCAAGTCGCATATGCATCTGCCAAGCGGGAGACTCGTGGTGCTTATATTGCTGAGTTCGCGCAGGAGTTTCGATCTGGGTCCATAATGAGATGAAGTGAGACAAACTGCAATTGCCTACTCACGGAGCTTGCGATCATCCTTCCGTACGGACACGAATGAGTACTGAGACTTCCAAGCCAAAGCGCCTATTGGTCATCATTTCGCATACGTTGACTTCCCTCGTCAGGAAAGGTGAGATCACGCCGCGCTACTACAATCCCGGGGAGCTTTTTGACGAAGTGCATATCTTGATGACCAACAGCGATAGGCCGAATCCATCGGATCTTCAGGAGACCGTCGGGCGCGCTAAGCTGTTTCTGCACAATATCCCAATTGATCGAGGACCCTTCTTCACGACTCTCGGTTACAGACCGAGACTGCTGAGGCATTGGGCCGACACAGCTGTCCGACTGGCAAGACGGATCGCGCCTGACTTGATTCGTTGTTACGGGAATTCAGTCAACGGATTCCTAGCTGTTGAGATCAAGCGCGCGTTGAGAGTACCCGTTGTAGTCTCGTTGCATATGAACCCAGAAGAGGAGAGAGTTATCGAAGCTCCGAACTGGAAATCACGTTTCCTTGCACTGATGCTTAGGAGCGTTGAAAATGCGACTCTGCGCGATTCAGATATCGTCATGCCAGTCTATGAATCAATTCGGGGATATGCCGAACGCAATGGCGCCAAGGACATCCGCGTAGTATACAACGTTCTGAGTCCTCACCTGAGACAAAAAGAGTCCTATGAACTGCATCATCCTGTGCGGATAATCTCTGTTGGGCGTCTGCTAAGAGGGAAAAACCCTGAATGCCTCATTCGTGCCGTCGCAGATATCGATGCCGACCTGACACTCGTGGGAGATGGTCCTCTACTTGAACACCTTCAACGGATCGCTAGAGCTTGTGGGGCCTTGGGGAAGGTGAAATTCAAGAGATCTGTTCCCAACGACCAGCTTTGCGAGATGCTGCCCAAATTCGACATTTTCGCCGCACACTCAGCCTATTCTGGTCCTCCGAAGGCAGTGCTTGAGCCTTTGCTTACGGGACTGCCAGTGGTGTTGAATCGTTGCGATGTACAGCCGGCAGTGGAATTGGCAAGAGGCGAAGGCAGCTGGATTCTATTAGTGCCCAACACGAAGGAAGGCTATCTGCAGGCAATCAAGAGGCTTGCAGCGGATGACGAGCTTCGTGAACGGCTTGGTCGCAGCGCCTATGCCCATGCCCGACAGCAATGGGCACCAGACAAGATGGAAGCCACTGTTGCAGGGATATATGACGAGGTCATGAAGAAATCTCATTGAACGACGACGCTTGGTCTCCCAACTCTCGGACATCCCAGTCTCGCAAAAACAAATATCGACAGGCCTCCATCATGGGTGTTGAGACGCAGATAATCGAGCCTGTGAGTGTGCACATATTGCTTGTACGGCGCATCGGTTCATATCTTCTGAGATACGCCACGTGGTGGCTGAGTGTGGCATGGTTCTGCATCTACAATTCCAGTTCACTAGTACGCTTGCCTCATGCACTGGCCTTTGTGCGCTTGCTCTTCCAAGTGAGGCATACTGGCATGATGCCTGAGGATTGCCACCGCTTATTGCTGTGGCGCGCAGCCTGCCTCCCCTTTGGTGATGGCCATATTGTCGAGGTTGGCAGTTACGAAGGTGGAAGCGCAGTATACCTGGCGAAGCCGATGTCTCTCAATGACGACCCGTACATGCTGTTCTGCGTGGACACTTTCACCGGCTATGCAGGCAACGAGGATAGTCTATCCAAATTCTGGAAGAACATCAGGCGGGTGGGTGTGAGCTCCAGAGTGATCGCTATCCAGAACACGTCGGTTGACGCTGCAGCAGGGTGGACGAATGGTCTCATCCGCCTGCTCTTCATCGACGCTCTGCACACTCTTGAGGGAGTCCGGTCGGATTTCGAAAGTTGGTCACCCTTCGTCGTTGAAGGGGGAGGTGTTATGTTTCACGACTACGACACCAAACATCCTGCTGTCAAGCAATATGTAGACGAGCTCGTCGCCGGCCGCAAGATAACCCCGTTGGTTACACTCCCAAGCATGCTTCTGGCGCGTATCACTAGACCGGACTGATAAATAGTTGGCCGATTCAATCCCTTCGGTTTCTCGTGGTTGCGAAGAACATCGAATTGCTTTAGTTGCGGGAAGCGAAGTATGCCACGTGTTTGAGCTCGTGAGGCGAGGAATTCGCGAACACTCATGTTCGATGGGAGCAGTGTCCTTGGATGAGATTTGAGATCCAGTCGACGCTTTGGCATAGAAATAGCATCAGGAAAGGGCTTCAAAAGCTGGGCTTCGAATTCCCAACGAGAGCCCTGCAGCAATCCGACGAGGTTAGGCGTTATCCGTCAGCTGCCGCGCTTGAGTGGATCCGCTCTGATGAGAATGAAACCGGCGGGGTTCTGGTGCATTCAGGGCATGTCAACGCGTATCCGGAAGTCACCGGCTACTTGGTCCCTACTCTACTTCGATATGGTGAGAGAGAGTTGGCGATGAGGCTAGTGCGTTGGCTATTGTGCATTCAAAGGGCAGATGGATCGTATACTAGCGCGGACGGAGTACCATATGTTTTTGATACGGGTCAGGTTCTTCGTGGCCTGCTTGCGGCCCGTGGCATTGTGCGTGGTGCACTAGAGGCCGGACGCTCTG
>Ga0315279_10005443_pt1 | contig 16539 bp, 15 predicted proteins | sample YL17G06_20_MG_FD_203694 | JGI IMG/M metagenome (GOLD analysis project Ga0315279, IMG submission 203694) | Sediment microbial communities from Yellowstone Lake, YNP, Wyoming, USA - YL17G06_20 | ecosystem: Environmental > Aquatic > Freshwater > Lake > Sediment | place: USA: Wyoming | collected...
TCAAGGACTAGATATTGCATTTCTTGGAAAACATTCAGCTTCTACATGTTCAAGCTTAAAAAACGTTTCCTGCTGAATGGAAAGATAGATTAGGCTAAATCTACGTGTCTTTGAACATATGTTTCATGCATGAAGCATTTTGCACAGATGAAACTGGTCAGCGAATGAGGGAGAATCAGCGATTACGGGTTACGTTGATTACTGGACGTACAATCGAGCAAGGCGTAGGAAAGGAACAAGGGAAGACCTCGCAGGAATACTTGGAAAGCGTCGCCGTCTGCTTTGTCGATCCACAAGACCTGAAGCAACTCGGGATCAAGGAGAAAACCAACATCTTGGTTTCAACGAAGTATGGTTCAGTCGTCGTAAGAGCTCTGAAATCCCTCAGGACTCCGCATCGGGGAGTTGCGTATGTTCCTTATGGTCCATGGGCTAATGCAATTGTGGACCCGGAAACTGACAGCATCGGAATGCCTTCACTGAAGGGAATTCCGGCAGAAATTGAACCTGCTGCTGACAAATCTATTCTGGATTTGCAGATGCTTCTGAAGAAGCAATTCAGGAAGGAAGAACATGACTATCGTTAAGGCTGTCACGTGTCCAGTTTGCGGGTGCCTGTGCGATGACATAGAATTGACAATCGAGAACGGCAGGATCGTTGACGTGGGAAAAGGTTGCGCCATGTCTGAGTCCAAGTTCTTGGGCTACAACGGTGAACACCGCATCTTGAAGCCGCTTATGCGGAAAAAAGGAGAACTTGTTGCTGTTTCACTTGGTGAGGCTATACACGAAACAGCAGAGATTCTGGCTGCAGCTAACTATCCCCTTCTGTATGGCTGGAGTTCAACAAGCTGCGAAGCCACCAGAGTCGGAATCGAGTTGACCGAGGAAATCAGTGGCGTAATCGACAACACTTCAACAGTCTGTCATGGACCATCGACGTTGAGCATTCAAGAGGTCGGCATTGCTTCGTGCACTCTTGGACAAGTCAGACATCGTGCTGACGTTGTTGTCTACTGGGGAAGCGATCCGTGGAGCTCGCATCCTCGACACATTGAACGGTACACGTCTTTCTCCGAGGGAAGATTCGAAAGGAGCGAATGGAAAGACTACGTGAAAAAGACTAAGGCCTTGACAAACAAGAAGAAGCTGGAAAGCGCCCGTAGGAGAATTCCGGTTGAGGAAAAGCCCACGTTGACTTTGCCATCTAGGAAGGAGTTTTGCCCAGAGATTCCAAAACAGGGAAGAAAACTCGTGGTCGTTGATGTCCGAAGAACGAAAACCGCCGAGGCAGCTGACTACTTCATGCAGGTAATGCCTAACAGCGACTACGAACTTCTGGAAACCCTTCGAGCTATAGTAAGAGAACAGGATCTGGATGTTACTGAAGTCGCCGGCGTACCTGTATCACAGCTGGAGGAACTTGCCGAATTGATGATTAGCTGCAGCTTTGGTGTTCTCTTCTTTGGGCTTGGTTTAACGATGAGCAGAGGGAAGATGAGAAACGTGGACGCGGCGCTCTCTCTGATTCGCGACCTAAACGTGCGTACGAAGTTCATGATAATGCCTATGAGAGGCCACTTCAACGTTTCAGGCGCAGACACGGTTTTTACGTGGCAAACAGGCTACCCTTATGCAGTTGATTTCTCTCTTGGCTATCCGCGATACAACCCTGGAGAAACGTCGACCGTTGACATTCTTATGCGAAGGGAATCAGACGCTGCGTTGATAGTAGCCTCTGACCCCATTTCAAACCTTCCTAGAAAAGCCGCTGAGCATCTAGTCAAGAACCCGCTAATAGTCATTGACCCTCACATGAACGCGACAGCCCTGATGGCAGACATCGTCTTCCCTTCCGCCCTGGTCGGCATTGAAGCTGAGGGAACAGCCTACCGCATGGATCATGTGCCCCTTCCGTTGAAGAAAATTGTCGAGCCGCCACACGGAGTGCTTTCAGACGAAGAGATTCTCAAGCAGATTCTCTCCGAGGTCAAGAAGATAAAGCAAGACAAGAAGGAGGCTGAAGCTTAAGTTGGAACTTCTTGTGATAAACGGTTTCGTCTATGATCCTGCCAACGGGGTTGACGGCGACAGGATGGATATCGCAGTTAAGAATGGGAAGATCGTTGAAAACGTGAATGAGCGCAAGGCGAAGAAGGTTGATGCTTCTGGAATGATAGTCATGCCTGGCGGTGTGGACATTCACAGCCACATCGCAGGACCGGAAGTGAACACTGGTCGCGAATTAAGACCTGAGGATCACTTCAGAGATTATGAACGCAGAACGCCCGTAACTAGGTCTGGCGTAGGTCGTTCCATCCCTTCCACGTTCACAACCGGTTACCGTTATTCGCGGATGGGCTACACTACGGTGATGAATCCTTCCATGCCACCGTTAGAAGCCAAGCATACACATGAAGAGTTGAACGACACGCCTATGGTTGACAAGGCTTCATACCCGCTTCTGGGAGACTGGTGGCTCGTGCTACAGTACTTAAGCCAAGGAAACATCGAAGAACTAGCAAAACATGTAGCGTGGATGATAACCTCAACCAAAGGATATGCCATAAAAATCGTCAACCCCGGCGGGCTTGAAGCGTGGGGCTTCGGAAGGAACCTGCACGATCTAGATGATCAAGTTCCGAACTTTTGCATAACGCCTCGCGAGATAATCCGCGGATTGTGCAAGGTGAACAAGCTTCTGAACTTGCCTCACACCATTCACGTTCACACCAACAACCTTGGACAACCCGGAAACTATGAAACCACTCTCGAAACGATGGAGTGTGTCAAAGACCTAGCATACGAAGGCAAACCAGCAATCCACATCACACATTGCCAGTTTAGCGCCTTCAAAGGTGACGACTGGCGAACTCTTGAGTCGGGAGCAGAAGAAATCGCAAAATACGTCAACTGCAACTCTCATGTTACCTTGGACATGGGCCAAGTGATATTCACAAAAACGACAACGATGACAGCTGACGGCCCTTTTCAATTCGACCTCTACAAGCTTACAGGAAACAAGTGGGCAAATCATGACGTAGAAACGGAAACGAGTTCTGGCATCGTCCCTTTTCGTTACCGGCGCAAGAGCTATGTTAACGCCGTTCAATGGTCGATAGGGCTTGAGCTAGCGTTGCTGATTAAAGATCCATGGAAAATCTATCTGACGACAGATCATCCGAACGCCGGGCCATTCACGCACTACCCGAAGATAATCGGCTGGCTAATGAGCAAGAAAGCCAGAAAAGCCACTCTGAAAAAGATCCACCCACGGGCAAGAAGCCGAGGCCTTCTTCCATCCATGGACCGTGAATACACCTTCTACGAGCTTGCGATAGCAACAAGAGCAGGCCAAGCAAAAGCCTTGGGGCTCAAAAACAAAGGGCACTTAGGCGTCGGCGCAGATGCTGACATTGCAATCTACAACCTGAACCCGCAGACGACCGATCCTTCTAGGAAGTACAAAACGCTGAGGAAAGCCTTCAAACGGGCAGCTTACACAATCAAAGGTGGGGAAATAGTTGCCAAAAACGGAGAGATAATAAAGCAAGTTGAGGGCGCGACCATGTGGCTTGATGTGCAAGTCTCTGAACCTTTGAAGGTGTCTGAAGACATGAAAAAGCGATTCAGGGAATACTGGACAGTCGAATACGACAACTATCCAGTGACCGAGAAATACCTTGCGAATTCATGCCCAACAACTGTGCAGGCCAGTGTATAGATGATAACGCTCTACCCTTTGAAGACGTTCAGGTATCCAGTAACCGCAGAATGCATGAGCCCGGACGCATTTCAAGGCAAAACCCAGGCCGAAATAGAGTCAATGCAAATCTATGAGGGAAACAAGCAAAGAAAAATCACAGAACTCTTCAAATGCCAAGTCAAGACGAAAGACAAACAGGAAACCACAGTCATAACGATTGAAGGCGATGTCAGTCAGGTTAGGCGAATAGGTTCAGCGATGACGAATGGTGAGATAATCGTGAACGGAAATGCGGGCATGCATCTGGGCGAGAAAATGAAGGGCGGCAAGATAATGGTTCACGGAAATGTCGGCGGCTGGGCTGGTTCAATGATGAAAGGCGGCGTAATCGAAATCCATGGGGACGCAAGCGACTATCTGGGTGCACCGTACCGTGGAAGCACTGAGGGTATGCATGGAGGGCGAATAACTGTTTATGGGAACGTCGGCAACGAAGCAGGCGCCCAAATGAAAAAGGGCATTATCAGGGTGTTTGGAAATGCCGGGCAGTTTGCTGGCTTTCGAATGCGTGATGGTACAATATACGTTCAAGATGATTGTGATGGAAGAGCAGCCGCCTGCATGATTGACGGCAAGGTCATAATCGGAGGAGTCGTGGAGTCCATTCTTCCTACATTCTCTATTGACAGCGTGAAACTGAAAGTGAAGATTCAAGAAGACGAAACAGCCCAAGGACCTTTCTATGTCTTTCTAGGAGATCTTGCAGAAAACGGAAAGGGCAAGCTTTATGTCTTGAAAGACAAGAATCCGCACCTAAGCCACTACGAGAAGCTTCTCTAGGGAGAAAAACTGATATGAAGAAGACTTTAAGCGTGAATCGCCTTGCATGGAAGCTACTGGAGAGATTACTAGAAAACCCCGAGTTCTACGGAGTGATAGTTCAAAGAAGGGCCTCGGGAACGATCATAATCGACGCTGGGATAGAAGCCAAAGGCGGTTTTCAAGCAGGAAAGCTCGTGACCGAAATCTGCATGGGCGGATGTGGAGAAGCGAAAATAACCTGCGAAAAATACGGAGACCTTGAACTCCCGTCGATATTCATCTATACTGATCACCCGATTATAGCAACATTGGGTTCACAGTATGCAGGCTGGCAGATAAAAGAAGGCGACTATTTCGCAATAGGCTCTGGCCCTGCAAGAGCTTTGGCGTTAAAACCAAAAGAGATCTACGACCAAATCGGATACAAGGACAATTCTGACAAAGCTATCGTAGTGTTGGAGACTGATAAGCCTCCCCCAAAGAAACTCGTTGAACGCCTGGCGGAAGATTGCCATCTTTCACCTGAGAATCTTGTGATAATTCTAGCTCCCACAAGTAGTGTTGCTGGCACTGTTCAAGTTTCGGGAAGAATTGTGGAAACTGGGATTCATAAATTGAGAAAGCTCGGATTCGATCCCAACGCGATTGCTTATGCGTGGGGTTGTGCTCCTGTTCCACCTGTTCACCCAAAGTTTGTGCACGCAATGGCAAGAACGAACGACGCAATTCTCTACGGTGGAACAGCCTACTATGCTGTTGAATATGATGATGACGAAGCATTGCAGAAAATCGTGAAAAAGGCACCCTCCAAAACCTCCAGAGACTACGGGAAACCTTTCATAGAAACATTCAAGAAAGTCAACTACGACTTCTACAAGATCGACCCAAATCTCTTCTCGCCAGCCGTCATAATCATGAATAACTTGAGGACTGGCAGGGTTTTCAAAGCTGGCGAGATCAACCATGAAACATTGGCAAAATCACTAGGCTTCCTATGAGATCCTTTGCCGTCTGAGCAACAATTCTACCTTCAAAGGCCGTAGATAGGGAAGCCGGTGTTACTATTGGCGCTTGTTCAGATGGATGAAGTGTTGCCTCATGAAGTCTTTGAAGCCTTTGTTTCCGCCAAGAGCACCCATAAAAACTCCTAGGAGCAGCATCTCAATCCAAGCCTTGATCATCACTGAAAGCACGAATAGGTGTATAGAACCCAAATACATTGCCACTTGTGGAAGCAAGATCACGACAAGCACTTCAAAGTAGACTATTGTGAAAAGTGCTTCTGGCACGTATCCAATCAAGGTCACAGCGATCATCTTCCAAGATGCATGCTTAGATTCATTTACCTTGAATGCCCTCATCAAGTAGCCAACAGTCAAACCCGTCAAAGCCTTTCCAACCGGTAAACCTATTAATCCAAGCAAACCCAAGCTTCCGCCCAAGTACCCGAAGTAGAAACCCGGTCCTATTCCCACTATTAGGCCAGTGAGGAATCCTATCCACGGACCCCCATATGCTGCTGCAACCAAGGTTCCGATGCTAGAGAGATCCAGAGCTATTTGGTTTGTCTTGAAAATGGTTTGCGATATAATGAACATGGCATTTCCCAAGGCTCCCATAAGAGCAACAAACATTAGCTTTTTCGGGTTTCCGAACATATTCATGCCTTCATCACTAGTCAAACCGTTCGATCGTTTACCCGTATATAAGTTTCTACTCACAAAAGGGTAGCCAGATGCGATAGAACCTTGAGAGATAAATACAGCTTGCGCATATTTCCCTCTGGGAATACCGGTTGTCCAGTGTCATAAGGCTATCTTCAAAACAGATCAAAACCTGGCTTGAAAGCCAAGCAGGTTCCGTGTTCAATCCAGTTCACGCCAAGGCTCAAAGACTTCTTGGTGAAATCCGCAAAGCCCTTCAGAATCTTCAAGAATCGAGCAAGATGCTTCTGGATAATAGCGCAAAAGAGGCTGAAAAGAAAAGCGAGAAAACGTTCCGAAGGGCTAGAGCACTGAATAAGCTAGCACGCCTATTTGTTGAACGAACTCAACGCATTGAGATACCCGATAAGGCTTCCTATGCTGGTCTCACCGGGTTGCTTGAAGAAACCCGAAAGGTACTGCTTGTCATCGAAGTTGATATCAGAAACTGGTTTCCCAGAATATCTCCTTTTTTCATCCTTGATAGAAGGAAGTTCCAGATTACCTTTGAGAGAACGAAAGAAACGCTGAAAGAAGCCGATAGTTTCGTGACAAAAGAATACGTAAAAACTAAGACACTTGAAGAAACCTTTCAACTCGCAGACAAGCTACAGAGCCTCGAAGAACAACTAACAAGCTTAGAAAATGGGACGTCGAAGACTGAAGGCGAGAGAGCTTCTATTGAGAAAGAAATAGCTGAAGCGCAACAGGAAATTGCTGAACTGAAAAGCAAGGGAAGCCTAAACGAGCTTTCGGGGATGGACCGCGAAATAGAAGCTTTAAGCGGAGAATTGAAGCAGAGTCTTCAGCATCTTCAAAAACCCTTCATCAAGCTCCAGTCTCTAGCTCTTCACGGGGGAGGAAGCGGGCTAATGCAAGAGGAATCCACCAAGCTTAACCAGTATCTGGAAAACCCCTTTGAAGCATTTGTCACCGAACAAAACGGTTATCCACTGCTCAAAGCGATTATGGAGAAACTGGATCTGTCAATGTCCGAGAAACTGAATCTGAAGCCAGAGAAAGAACGAAAAGCAAAACAAGCCCTCGCCAGCATTCTTCGCCAGAATTCCTTGACGATCCTCCACCGGAAATGCCTCGACGCATCAGCTCGGAAAAAACAGCTTCTGGCCTCAGCAGAAGTTGCGGAAGTGCAAGCGAGCTTGTCAAAGCTTCAAGAGCATCTTGAAATGCTGGAACGAAAGAAGAAGATCGCGGAATCCGAAGCAAGTGTGGCGAAGCGAACACACAACGAGATATTAGAAAAGATACGCAACTCCAAGAGCACAATAGAGAAGAACGTTTCTGACTTCATGGACAAGAAGATTCAGGTTGAATGATCTGAGGCGTAGCAATTGCGGAATGTCTTCACGCAAATCGTCAAGCGCGCCCTAGAAACCAGTTGCGAAGAGTTCTGCCAAGTCGTTGAAGAAGCCACGCGATTGCTACGTGAAGAAAACGGGACGATCGGAAACCTTCACGTAACCGGAAGACTTGTTAGAGTGAGACCTGAGGGCGAAGCGCTGGTAGTGGGTGACTTGCACGGGGATCTGGAAAGCCTTATCGACATCTTCAGAAGCAGTGACTTTCTACAGAGAATGAGCCAGAACGGCAATGCTTCACTCATTTTTCTAGGAGACTATGGCGACCGGGGGGCCTATTCAGTCGAGGTGTACTATACTGTTTTGAAGCTGAAGGTGCTGCATCCCAAGCAAGTTGTCCTGATGCGCGGAAACCATGAACAGTTTTGCGTTCGCGGAGGTCTGGATGACCTTGCACCTTCGCCGCATGATTTGCCTCTGCAGTTTCAAGCGAAGTTCGGCGAAAAATGGGATGAAGCATACAGCAAGACTCGGGAATTGTTCGAATGTCTCTATACCGCGTTGCTTGTTGAAGAACGCTATATGATGGTTCATGGCGGCTTGCCGGAGAAAGCCAGCAAAATTGAAGACTTGGCATACGCGCATACATCGTATCCAAAAGAGAAGCTTCTTGAAGACATGCTTTGGAGCGACCCCGAAGAAACGATTGTTGGAGTGCATAAGTCACCTAGGGGAGCTGGAAAGCTGTTCGGCGAAGACATAACAAACAAAGTGCTGAAGCGATTCAATGCTAAAATCCTGATCAGAGGCCACGAACCATGCGAAGAAGGCTTCAAGATCAACCATCATGGCAAGATTCTGACCCTTTTTTCATGCAAAGGATCACCGTACTTCAACACTCATGGAGCCTATCTTGATGTGGAGCTTTCTAAAAGATTTGAGAATGTGGAGCAACTGGTCCCATACATTCACAGGTTTTAGGATCTGGGTTTTGTGCAGAACCTTTAAGAACCTTACTTCCGTAGCGTTTTTCGTTGACTCAAACGCACGTAGAAGGTTTCGTTTTTGAAGATAGGAATAGCCACGCGAAACAGGGATTCTTGGAGCTCGACCCAACTCAGAGACGCACTCAGGAAACGCAGCATTCCCCATGTCTGCTTTAGCTTTCCACAGCTAGCCGCTAGCATAGGCGCCAAACCCTACATCAGGACGCGTAACACAAGCTTGCTGGATGACTTGGATGCACTGCTCATTCGCCCTATCGGTCGCGGCTCACTAGAAGAGATAGTCTTCAGGATGGACATTCTATACAGGCTTCAACGTTTAGGCCTCTGCGTCATAAACCCGCCTGAAGCCATCGAGCACTGCGTTGATAAGTATGACATTCTGGCAATTCTGGAAGAGAACGGAGTACCCGTTCCTCGAACCGTTGTGACAGAAAGCGTTAGCGAGGCGTTGAAGGCTTTCAGTGAGCTAGGTGGAGATGCGGTTGTCAAACCCCTTTTTGGGTCTAGAGGAGTGGGGACAACTAGGATCAGAGACGTGGAAGTAGCGTCCACGATCTTTAGAGCCTTGACGTTTTATCATGAAGTGATTTACGTTCAGGAATTCGTGGATCATGGGTTTTCGGATATCCGTGCGTTTGTTCTTGGCAATCGAGTTGTTGCTGCAATGCGGCGCGTGGCTAAAAATTGGAAGACGAACTACAGTCAGGGTGCTCGTCCAGAACCGGTAGCTCTTGATAAACCGCTTGAGGACTTGGCTGTTAAATCAGCAAGGCTGATTGAATGCAGGATCGCGGGCGTTGACATCCTAGAAAGCCCAAAGGGACCTGTCGTAGTTGAGGTCAACAGTCAACCGGGATGGAAAGGTCTGCAGTCTGTAAGCAAAGTTAGCATTGCAGAAGAGATTGTAGATTACGTGGTGGCTGAACTGAAAAGATAAAACGGGACAACTGGCATGCGTGAAATCAAGATTGCGAGAATTGATGTTCAAACCAAAACGACCAAGAAGATAACAGACCACGTAGCAGAAGAAAAGCCACTCTTCATATTCCTGAACAAGACCCACTACGCGACAATCTTGTGTTCACCGGCAAACCTGAAGGAACTAGTAGTCGGACACTTGCTCACGGAAGGCATCATCAAGACGATCGGAGACATTGAAGACCTGAGCTTGAAGGAAGGTTCTTGTCACGTCAAGCTGAGGAGAAATGTTGACCTCAGGAAACGGTTGAAATTGTCCGGAATGAATTCCCGTGTAATCCTGTCAACATGTGGAAGCCCATCGCCTTACCGATATGCTGGAAGGCTTCCCAAAATCAGATCAAGTCTGACATTAAGAGGTGAAATACTCTCTGATTGCGTTAATCGCTTGAACTCCACAGCTGAACTGTTCAGAAAAACAGGCGGGGTTCATGCAGCGGCAATTCATCGGGCTGATGGAACCGTTGTGGCTTTCGCTGAAGACGTTGGCCGTCACAATGCCGTTGACAAGGCGATTGGCATGGCCACGTTGGACGAGCCTGATTTTAGCGAGTGCTTCCTTGTCTTGAGCGGTAGGTTGACTGCAGACATCGTTCGTAAGGCTGCCCGAGTCGGGCTTCCAATCGTGGCTTCGTTGGCAGGGGCAATCGATTCAGGCATCGAGACTGCAAATGCTGCGCGTCTGACGCTTGTTGGGTTTGTTCGTGGGAAGCGCATGAACGTCTATACTGTTCCTGAAAGGATCATTCCTTAGCCTTGTTCAGACGTTTGCTTCAGTTTTCCTGTAGAAAAAGGAAGGAAAGTGCAGACGTTTACATGTAGATGTTGAGTACGTTTCTTTTGAGCAGTATGTAGATTATGATGGCGCTTGTTATGAATTCGGGAACGAGATATGACGCATTGTAGACGGCAGAGTATGTGTAGGCGTCCCAGCCTGCCCATGCGTATTGTCCAAAGAAGATTGCTCCAGAGATGAAGTGGAAGATGAATCGGCCGAGTATCCCTACTCCAACTCCCACCACGGGCCGTGTTCTGAACGCACCTGCAAGACCCAGAGCACCGAAAGCCAAAGGATAGTCGAGCAGAATCTGCGTAGGAAGAGCTACTGCGCCGGAGATGTATACTATGTGAACCATTCCATAGACGAGTCCGGCTTCTACTCCCCAACGGAAACCGCGTCGCAATGCGAACCACAGCAGTGGAACCATGCTTCCCAGAGTGATGCTGCCGCCTTCTGGCAGATGCAGGAAAGGAAGATAGAATTTGCTTATGAGGTAGAGCGCGTTTGCCAAGGCAACAAACACAATCATTTCAGCTAGTGTTCTGGTTTCAACTGATTTCGAAATAGTGGTTTGTGTCATGTTCTTTTCCCTTCGCCAGTATTACCTGGTTCAGGTTCCTTGGGTCGACGACACTTCAGTCGTCCTCTCAGCCGGGTCATTTTCCCAGCTCCCCTAAAACCCTCGGAGGATAATCGTTATTTATAAGTATATTTACTTTTCCTAAGAACAATCCGAAAGCTACGTAGGACACGGTTGATGAAACATGAACAAGTTGCCGAAGGAGCTTAACATTTTTGAGATTGAGAAAAAGTGGCAGAGTAAATGGGAAGAGATGGGAACTTACCGTTTTGACCAAAGTGACGTGAAGCGTCCTACGTTCAGTGTGGACACTCCTCCGCCCTACACTTCGGGCGAGTTTCACATGGGCATGGTGTTGAACTGGACCTACTTTGACGTGCTGGCCCGGTTCAAGCGCATGAGAGGCTTCAACGTATTCTTTCCACAAGGCTGGGACTGCCACGGATTGCCTGTAGAGGTGGAGGTGGAAAAAAGGAAGAAGATCAAGAAGACGGATGTCCCACCTGACCAGTTTCGAAAGATGTGCATGGAGCTTGTTGCTGAAAACATTAGAAGCATGAAGGAATCCATCACGCGTCTTGGATATTCTATTGACTGGTCAACCGAGTACCGCACTATGGACCCTGACTATTGGCGGCGCACGCAACTTTCCCTCATTCTCCTTTACAAGAAGGGCTTCATCTACCGCGGCACGCATCCCATAAACTGGTGTCCCAGATGCGAAACAGCCATTGCGGATGCTGAAGTGGAATATGACACGAGAGATTCCCAGCTTCACTACGTCAAGTTCAAGCTTGAAGAAGATGGCTTCTTGGAAATAGCCACTTCACGACCCGAACTGATCCCCGCGTGCGTTATGGTCGCAGTCAATCCAGAGGATGAGCGCTACGCCAAGTACGTTGGCAAGAAGATTCATGTTCCAACCACGGACAGAACCGTTGAGATCATAGCTGATGATATGGTTGACCCGAAGTTCGGCACGGGTGTAGTGATGATTTGCACCTATGGCGACAAGGCTGACGTGAAGACAGTCGTCAAGCATGGTCTGCCTGTGATCATGTGCATTGATGAAAAGGGCAGGATGACCAAGAACGCTGGCAAATATGCCGGCTTGAAGAGCGAGGAAGCCAAGAAAGCCATGCTCGAAGACCTCAAGACTGAAAACATGATAGCTAAGGCTGAACCGCTCAGTCAGGAAGTCAGCCTCTGCTGGCGCTGCCATACGCCAATCGAGATTCTGGAAAGAGAACAGTGGTTCATGAAAACACGTGTGCTGACAGACGAAGTTGAAAAGAACGCGCTGGAAATCACGTGGTTTCCGGACTTCATGAAGCATCGGCTCATTGATTGGGCAAAGTCGCTTGAGTGGGACTGGGTAATATCGAGGCAAAGGATCTTTGCTACGCCGATTCCGATCTGGTACTGCAAGAACTGCGGCGAGATCATCCTTGCTGACGAGGGCTGGGTTCCGATTGACCCACGCATAGAGAAACCCAAAACTGACAAGTGTCCCAAGTGTGGCGGAAACGAGTTCACGCCTGAACGGGATGTCTTGGACACTTGGATGGATTCTTCGATCACCTGTGCGGTTCATGCGGGCTGGCCGGATAGGCAAGATTGGCGTAAGCTGTTTCCGGCTGATGTGCATGCTTCTGGCGTGGATATTATTCGCACTTGGGCTTACTACTTGATGGTTAGGCATCTGGCGTTGTTCGGGGAGAAGCCGTACAAGAGCTGTTTGATAAATGGCATGGTGCTGGGCACAGATGGACGTGAGATGCACAAACATCTAGGAAACTACGTCGCTTCGCTGGATGCACTTGGGAAGTATGGTGCTGATGCGATTCGACAGTGGGCAACTGCAGGCGGGGCAACGGGTTCGGATATTCCGTTCCGTTGGCAAGACGTTGAGTACGGTTGGAGGTTTCTCATTAAGCTGTGGAACGCTTCAAGGTTCGTGGCCAGCCTTCTTGAGGATTACAAACCAGATGATAAGGCAGGGTTTGAGCTGCAGCCTTTGGACAAGTGGATTCTCTGCAAGGCTGAGAAGCTGACTGAAAAAGTGACGGATGCTCTTGAAAAGTGCCAGTTCAACATTGCGATGGAGGAGACGCGCAACTTTGCTTGGCATGTCTTCTGCGACAGCTACATTGAGGCGGCGAAGGATAGATTGTACAAGCCTGAAACGTATGGGGCTGAGAAGCGCAAGGCGGCACAATACACGCTCTATACCGTTTTGCACAGGATTCTGCAGCTTTTGGCTCCGCTAACGCCGCACCTTACTGAAGAGATCTGCCAGATAATGTACGCTGGAGACAAAGGCGCCAAAAGCATTCACGTTTCACAGTGGCCTGCGATAGACAAGAAGCTGATAGACGAGGCGGCTGAGAAGAGCGGCGACTTGATAACCGCTGTGATCGGCGAAATCAGGAAGGAGAAGGCTGAGAAGCACAAGCCCCTGAACGCGACGATCAAGAGGCTGACGATCTACGCGGGCGATAAGGAAGCAGCAAAGACAATCATGGAAGGGAAGGAGGACATTGCAGGTACATGCAAGGCTTCGTACGTGGAGATATTGCTTAAGAAGGGCGAAGGCAGAGAAGTCAAACCCTACGCCAACGTTCATTTCATGGCGGAGTTCTAGTCTTAAGTCTTGGAAGCGACTGGCGTGAACATAGTAGGACTAATCGGTTGCGGCGCGATCGGCACTCTGATTGCTGAAGCCATCGAAAAAGGAATCGTGAAATGTGACAAGCTGATCATCTATGACATTGACACGCCGAAAGCCGAGAAGCTCAAAGGCTCAATACATTCCAGTTGCACGATTGTCAAAAGCGTTGAGGAAATGATCAAGCTCAAACCTTCCGTTATCGTTGAAGCGGCTTCGATCCAAGCGGCAAAGGAATACGTTGAGAAGATTGCTATTGCAAACATTGACTTGGTAGTTATGAGTGTCGGAGCCTTGCTTGACTTGGACGTGAAAAGCTCCAAGATTCATTTCCCCTCCGGGGCAATAGGTGGTCTGGATGCGATTTCTGCTGCTGACTTGGCGGGCGTGAATGAGGTCATCTTGACTACGCGGAAGAGCCCGCGGGTTCTGGACATGGACAACCATGAAGAGAAGGTTGCTTATGAGGGCGGTGCTAGGGAAGCGGTGAGGCGCTTTCCAAGAGAGATGAATGTTGCTGCCACGTTGGCTTTGACGGTTGGCGCTGAAAAGGTGAAGGTGCGGGTGATCTCAGACCCGAAGGTGAACAGGAATGTGCACGAAGTCAAAGTCAACTGGAAACACGGCGACATGCTACTTACATTCTCCAACGATCCTCATCCGGAAAACCCGAAGACAAGCGCACTCGCAGCATGGTCAGCAATCAAACTACTAAAGGATGTCTCAAAAGGATCTTCATGAACTGAGCTTGCTTTTCAAAGCGACCTGGATTATGCGTAGAACGCCGCTCAGAGATTGGATTGCATGGTCTGATTGGAAGTCGAGTTTTTCATCTGGGTTTCGCTTGATGATGATGGAGGTTCCTTTTGCACTTCTTGCAGCTTCTGCGTCTAAAGATAGATCACCTACCATGAAGAATCGTCTTGCTCCGAGCTTCTTGACGGCATTCAGAATGCCTTCAGGGTCCGGTTTCAGTCTTGCCACGTCCTCTCTCGTTATGACCACCTCGAAATAACGTTTCAGGCAATGAAGCCGGAAGACGATTTCCACTGCCTTGGCGGAAGTGTTGGTGACTACTCCGATTCTCACTTTGAGCTTTCTCAGTTCTTCCAGTATGGGAATGGTGTCTTGGAAAAGCTTTGATTTTCTTGCCGAGTCTAGCTCGTATCGGCTGAGAAATTCTTCCATTTCCTGCTGAAGCCTCTCTTTCTCTGTGATGGTGAAGTGCTTTTCAATGTATTCTGAGGCTTTGTTGCGCATCAGTGTGGCTCTTTCTATTCCTTCAAGCTCGTTGCGCGGTATTCCAAGTTCGACTAGTTTCTCTCGGGTGTTGCGTCTGAATTCAATGACGTGTTGGAAGTTTGACCAGGGCGTTTGAACCAACGTGTCTTCGAGATCGAACAATACTGCAACAGTCATTTTGTTATCCTTCGCTTTTCTCGACTTCTTCAACCAGTCTGTCGATTTCTTCTTCGGTGTTGTAGAAGTGTGGTGAGACTCTTATGCCGTTGGCTCTTGGCGAGATGATTATGCCTTTTTTGGCTAGTTTGTCGGTCGTTTCTTTGGGGTTGGCGACTTTGAAATTGACTATGCCTGAGCGGTGTTGCGGTTCCAGTGGCGTTTGAAGCTTGATCCCCGACTCCGTTAGCAAGTCTATCAGATAATCTGTCAACTTGAGTATTCTTTTTTCAATGTTTTCGATTCCTGTGCTTAGGAGGAGTTTGATGGCTTCTCTTGCGCCTATGAAGCTTATGACGCTGGGCGAGCCGACTTCGAAGCGTGAGGCTGTGTCTGAGTAAGGCATCTGCCATATGTCCCAGAAGTCGGTGGTGTTGAATATTTCCTGTTTCACGCTTGCCCAGCCAACCATAGGCGGCTCAAACCGCTCGACAAGCTCCTTCTTCACGTAGAGGAAGCCTGCGCCCTGAGGGCTTAGAAGCCACTTGTAACACGCCGTGGCCAAGAAGTCAACATTATCTCTCTTCACGTCCACTGGAATCGCGCCGCACGCCTGAATCGCATCAACAATCAGGTAAGCACCATGCTCATGAGCTATTTCGCTGATCGGCTTGAGGTCAAAACGGAACCCGTTAGCATATTCAACCTGACTTATGGCCACAGCAACAGTCTCGTCGTCAACCGCCTTTTCAACGTCTTCAAGCCTGATCTTCCCATCCACGTTCTTCACGTAATGAACTCTGTAGCCCAAGCTTTTGCGAAGGAAGGGATAAACCACCGTGGGGTACTCTAAATCCGTAGTCACCACCTTCGAACCACGCGGGGCACGAAGCACGTTCGCAGCTATGTTCATGCCCACGGAAGTGTTTTCAACCAGCGCAACCTCACTAACATCTGCATTCACCAACCTGGCAAACCAATCCTTTCCCAGTTCAGTCAAATCCTCGTGATAAGGACCAAAATTCGACACGTTATCAATGCACTTGTGTATAGCTTCCGCAACAGGCCCCGGAAGCGGCGAACTCGCTGCATGATTCAAGAACACCTTGTTCTTGGTTATCGGGAATAGCTCACGAACTCTCTCGATTTCCTCCACGCAAACCACGCGCCTCAGTTCAATACTCCAGATTGACAGTGACCAACTTATAAATCCTAAAACCCACAAGACAAGAGAAATGGCAAGAGACCAAGACCACAAAGAGCATAGGACTGCCGCACAGTTCTCCAACGAAGCGAGAGACAGCATCTTCCGTTTTTGCTGATCCTTGCATTATGGCATGGTGTCCATGCCGAAGCCGCCGAAGCATGACCAGTGCTTTCTCAACAGTCGTTTCAGTTCGTCAACTGTCTTTTCAACCGTTCTGCGGCAGTGTGGAGGTTCGACTGGGGTTTCATAAGGCTCTTGAACCTTGATTTTCTTCAAGCCAGCCGCCCCAGCAACAAGCGCGTACCAGCAAACAGGCAAAACCTTCGGATTGTACCCACTCCCGCACAGCAATACGTACCTTCCGCCGCAG
>Ga0315279_10005445_pt1 | contig 16538 bp, 12 predicted proteins | sample YL17G06_20_MG_FD_203694 | JGI IMG/M metagenome (GOLD analysis project Ga0315279, IMG submission 203694) | Sediment microbial communities from Yellowstone Lake, YNP, Wyoming, USA - YL17G06_20 | ecosystem: Environmental > Aquatic > Freshwater > Lake > Sediment | place: USA: Wyoming | collected...
TTGACATTGGTTTCGTGCGCCAGGGCGTCCAACTTCTCCTTGCGCGTCTTGTCTTCGCCGGTCAGGATATCGTTGGCCCGCAGTTCGTATTTCTGGCGCAACTGCTTGGCCTTTTCGGCCAGTGCTCTGAACTGGTCCTGCACTTCCTGCTCCAGCTTCTTCTGCTCGCCCGCATATTCGGTGCGCAGGGTGTCCACGGCTTTCGTCTGTTCGTCGGTCATCTTAAAGATGGCTTCCATTTTCCACCCGCTGGACTGGCTCCCGGGATTATCCACACCACCCACCGGGACATTCACCACGAAGCGCTTGTCAGCGCCCAGTGGCAGGGAATCCACCTTGGGACCCGCCTTAGGGTCCTCGATGTCCAGCCCGAGCATCCGGCTGGCCATTGTAAAGATGTTCTGCACGCCGCCAGGCCCGCCACCCAGCAGGCCACCCAAGCCGCCAAAATTGCCGCCGCCAAAATTGCCGCCACCAAAATTGCCTCGTCCCCCACCCCCAGGGCCGCGCTGCCGGCCACCACCGCCGCCACCGCCTCCGCCACCTGCATTGGCACCACCCCCTGCGGCCGGCTGGTCGCCTTCGGCGCCAAACCCTCCCTGGCTCGCCACAAGCGCCACGGCCAAAAGGCCCACAATGCACATTCGATTCATCTCTCTGACCTCCGTTTCCGGGCTTTAGGCTGTGGGCGTTGGCCTTTGGGTGCGCACGTTGTGGACGCAATGCCCAAAGCTTAATACCCCAAGCCTAATGCCCAAAGCCCAAAGCCCAATGCCCAAAGCCCAATGCCCAAAGCCTCTTCACATCTTCACATCCACTGCGCCGGATCGTCCGTATGCCCCTGCAGGCCCCGCCGAATGGCCTCGAAAGGCGAAGCCTGCAACATGGCGTCCAACCGCCGCTGGTGCGCCTCGCGGTACGTCAGGACGCGCTGGTAGCGCTCGCGAAGTTCGGCCTGGCGGCGCGCATCCTGCTCCTTGCCCACCTGCTGCTCCAAGACCTTCAATTCCTGCTGATACCCGCGGACCCGTTCCTCGTACTCGCGCCGCAGCCACACCGGGTCTTGCCGCGCAACGGGGCCTTCCGCCAAGTGTTCCACCGCCTCGGAGAGTTCGAGAGTTTGCCTTACCGCCCAATCGCCATCGCCGACGCTCAGGAACACTTGCCCTGCCTGCAAGGGCATGGTCTCTTTCTCAAATGCGACTTGCGCGCGTCCGGAGAAGACAATCACCACGCCCGTGGGAGCATCCGCGGCGTCCTCAGCAACAAAAAAATCACCCTTGTGCAAGGCGGCCTCAAAGTTGGTCACGGCGATTCGTATCGGTGTTTGGTCGTCCTTGCCACGAACGTAGACGTCCCCCGACTTCAGCCGGAGGGCGGGGCCCGCGCTGCCGCCGCTGGACTGAAGCCGGAACTCAGCCCCCGGCTGTACTTTCAGCGTGCCGGCCTTGGCCAGCGGGAGCACGGTTGTCTCGGCCACTCTATAGACTTCCCCCAGCCTCAACTCACGCACCGGCTGGCCGCTGGCGCTCAGCACGCGCCCCTTCTTCACAATCAAGGCCGCGCTGTTCCCTTCGGTAGAGGAAAACTTCCCCGTGGCGGCGGCCCATACCAGCAGCACTCCGGCTGCGGCAACAGCCGCGCCCATCCCCGCTCGAAGCCACATCCACCGCCGGTTTTGGGAGGCCAGGAATACCCGCGGCCCGGCCGGTGCCACAGGCTTCGCCTGCGTGACTTCCGCCAGGTTCTCGGGCGCCGCGGGCAGAACCGCCATGGTCCGCGCCACGAAGCCGGAGCCGACGCGCGCCTCGGCCAACGCGCCGCGCAACAACTTATCAGCCTCGGCCATTTCAGTCTGGAGTCGCCGGCACGCTTCACAAGCCGCCAAATGGGCCGTAAGCTGCGCCTCTTCTTCAGCACTCACGGGCTCGCCGGCCAACAACAGGGCCTGGCGCTCCAACGCCTGCGCGCAGGCCTCAGGCAGAGATTCGTTTGTGCTGTCCATCATCCAGTCCTTCCTTCCCCTCGCTGTGACTAGAGTCTCCCAGGCGCGCTTTGCTGCAAAAAATCTTACTCGATCCCGCCCTTTTTCAGCGCTTCGCGAAGCATGGCCAGCCCACGCGCCAGGCGGCTGGTGACTGTCCCGATAGGCACCTCCTCCAGCTCGGCGATCACTTTGCAGCTCAGGTTGCGCTGGTACTTGAGGGTCAATATCCGGTGGTAAGGCCCCGGCAACTGCGCCAGGCTGTGCAGCACCGTGAAAGTCCGTTCACGTTCAGCCTCGGGAATCGCTGCGGCCGGAAGATCGCTTGTCAAGGACCTCTGCTGATGCCGCCCGCCCTCGCGCCGGCTGGCTTGCAGGCGATACCGGGCGATCTGCAAGAGCCACGGCAGGAAAAGTCTGGGGTCGCGCAGTTGCCGCAGCGCGCTGAAGGCTTTCAGGAATATTTCCTGCGTTTCGTCCTCGGCGGCGTGCGGGTCCCGCACATAGCCGCGGACCAAGGCCCCCACGACATCCTTGTACCGCTCGACCAACTCGGCGAACCGCTCCTGCTCCCCCGCCAGGACCGCGGCAATACAGCGGGCATCCGCTTCGAAATCCGGCCTGGAGCCGGGCGACTGGTCCGCGGGCCGTTCCCCAGGCGAGGATTGTGCTCTCATCTCATCCACGCAGCTTCACGTTTTCCACAAAGAAAGACGTTCGAGTTTCCCGTTGCCGCATTGATTATACCTGCAATCCGGGACCCGCGAAATCGCAGCTCAATTGAAAATCCGAAATCGAAAATCGAAAATCGGGAATTGCCGTGTACACTGAGGAGCCGGATTGCAGCGCTGCCCTGGGGCACGCTGGCGAACAAACAGAAGCGAGCGCAGAGGAACTATGACTCCCAGAATCGGCGAAGAAGAAAACGAGAAAACCAAGGAAGCAGGTCCCAAGACCCCCGATAACATTGAGGCCAAGCTCCTTGAAGCCCGCACCATACTGGTGGAGGGTCCGGTCAACGACAAGCTGTACCATGCCGTGGTGGCGCGGCTGTACTATCTCGAAGCCAAGGACCCCAAGGCGAATATCCTGGTGGTGATCAATTCGCCCGGCGGCTCCGCCGACAGCGGCTTCGGCATCTACGACGTGATGAGATTCCTGAGTTGTCCCATCACCACCCTCACCGCGGGGCTGTGCGCTTCCGCCGGAGTGCTGATCCATCTGGGCGGCGCAAAAGGCCGCCGCTTTGTGCTCCCCAACTCCCGCTTCCTGCTGCACCAGCCTTCCACGCAAATGTTTGGCCAGGCCAGCGACATGGAGATCAGCGCCAAGGAAATCCTGCGCATGCGCAAGCGTTTCGCGGCGATCGTGGCCACGGAAGTCGGTTCCACCCAGGAAAAGATCGAGGGCGACTCCAACCGCGATTTCTGGCTGGGTGCCGAGGAAAGCGTCAAGTACGGCCTGGCCGACAAAGTAGTCGCCACGCGCGCAGAAATTCAGTAGCAGCTTGAAAAGGGGAAACTGAAGGAAAGAAGTAGCTGCCGGGTCCGTGTCAGTTTGGTTGCATTTGCGGGCCGGAAATGCAGGGCGAAAGCAATCGCGCCTTGCGCCCTTCAGTTGGTGCGGATGCGGTCGGGCCGGCTGTTTGGCCCGGCCTCATCCGTGCGACCACGCCATTGCCCACATACTGTCCATATCGTCCATTGTGTCCATATCGTCCACTATGTCCATATCGTTCAACGCTGCTGCCACCAAACTGACACAGACCCGTAGCTGCCGCGCTTCTGTTTTTACCCTTTCCTTTTTCCTTTTTACTTTTTACTTTTTACTTTTTACTTTTTGGTGGCGCTTCCTTGGTCGTCACGCCCAGCATCTCAATGCGCACACTGATTGGCCCTTGTGCCTCCTCGGCTTTCAGGCCCAGGTCTGAGCCTTTCAGCGTGATGGTGGCAACAATGCGCACTTGGCTGACCGTGTCCGCGCCTTTCTCGCCTTCGTATTTGAAGAATCCCGTGGCCTGAACCGCCTGCTTCTTGCCGTCAATATCGAGCGTGGCGTCAAGGTCCGCGGCGTCATTCTCTGTTCTCTTGCCTTTGCCCGGCGGCTCAACGCGGTCCTTCCTGAATGCGGACATCCCCTTCACGACAAAGCTGACGACCGGCGGCTTGTCCGGTTTGACCAGCTCGCCGATAATCTTGCGCCTCTGATCGCCATGCGCTTGGCACATTCTATCGCAGACGATAGTGAAGGCGGCCTTGGGGCTGGCGGGGTCGTATTCGAACGTGCCCTCTGCTGGGCGGCCATAGAAGAAGCACGGCCACATCTTCTCCGACGGATGGCGAAACTCCACGTCGCAGGTCGCGTGCCTGGGATTGTCCCGCGAGAAATAGAAAACCTGTCCCTGCGCCGGCTCCAGCGCTTTGCCCTTCTCCGCCGCGTGGCCGCAGTCCAACGCGCAAAAGAGTATTGCCGCGGGCAGGAAGTGTCTCATGTTTCCTTTCTCCTTCTCTCCTTCTCTGCACTGCCAACACTCCAGATTTTCGCGGAACGCAAAGAGAGGTTAAATCTCGAGCCTCAATCCCCAATCTCCAACTCCCAATCCCTTTCGTGCGTCCTAGCCGTTGCTGTTCAATCGAAAATCGAAAATCTAAAATCGAAAATGTCTATTTCTCCGCCAGATCCAGGACCAGCATGTAGGCATCGCTGAACCCGCCACCGTACTTCTTCTGGATCGCTTTCACGCTTGGCGGAGCAAAAGTCCGCTCGTACACGGCTTCCTGTTCTACGGCGGCTGTCAGGAGCAGGAGCTTCGGCTGACCATTGACTACCCCCCGCCCCACCCCCCAAGGCCCCTCCCCCACCTCGGCCTTCCCGCATCCCGGCATCGCCGAGCAGAACCGCAACGAGCTGTAGTCCTTGTTCAACACTGCGACATAAGGCCCCGCCGGTATTATCGGGCCCTGCGGATTCGTTTCCTTGACCATGTTGTCCTTGAGCAGCCCGATCGCGTTGCCCGTCTGGATCAAGCCCGATGCCGACCTGCCCATGAGGCACACTGAGCCATCTGTGGCGAAGCCCATCCCGTCCACAAAGATGCTGTTGGGACGATCCTTATCTTGCAGGAAGCAGCACCACAGCGTGCCGCCGACAACCTTGTAGCTCGGCGTTTCCAGCTTCACCACGTACGCAAAACTCATCGCGCCGCCCACGCCGTAACCGCTGAACCCCAGGCCCTTGCAGTTGTGTGAAGCCCGCGCGTCGAAAGGCTGGCGGTACATGACCGTGTTGCCGCCGTCCGACCAGGCATGGAAAATCAGATGGCCTTCGTCATCATATTTCACGCCGCGTATGGCCGAGTCCGAAACCAGCCGCAGGTTGTCCAAGCCGGCGAATGGCCCGTCCCAGTTGTACAATTCGTAGAGCCACGTGCCGTCGGGCCTGTAGATATTCAGCGTCGGGTCGCGGTACGGTTCGCGGCCCGTCGGCCAGTGGTGTTCCCCGCCCCGCGCATAGGTCCCGTCCACGAGATTCACCGCGGCGTGCTTGCCCAGTCCGCCGGGCACGAGTGTCACCGACTCCTGGTTGCCGTTAGTGTCGAAACGCCGCAGATCGGGGCCCTGGAGGAGCAGCTTGCCTTGCTTGTTCAGGTTGACTTCCGGGGCGGAGGACGGTCCTCTTATATGCCGCAGCCAGACCACTTTGCCCGCGTCGGAAGAAAGCTTGGCCAGGTAAACGTGATGACAAAGCGCATCCTTCTGCCCGGAATCCTGAGCAGACAGTTCCTTGCAGTCCCCGCCCAGGGCCGTGATGCCATCGGATGCCGGGCCAGCCAGATAAATGGAACCTTCGACATCCACGGCCGCGCCCGTGATTCCGCCCGCCTTCCACGGAAAGCGGCTGACAGACTTGATCTGCTGCGCGCCCGCGGAAAACCGCGCCACAAAACCGGTGGCGTTCTCATGCGTCCAACTGAGCGGCTCATAGATTGGCTTGCCGTCTGAATCAGCCTTTGGTTTGCCGTCCTTCCCTGTTTGCTGCCTGGGCTTGAGTTCGGGCGGAGCAGGAGCGTCAGTGCCAAGCACAGCCACAGGCACGCCGGCTCCCAGCACGGGTCCCAGCGCAGTGCCTGCGGCAACGATGGTCCCGTCCGCCTGGAAACCGCCGCCCGCAAACCATTCCGTGCCCTTGCCGCCCCAAAGCGTCGCGGCCAGGACAGCCGCCTGGTCTGGCGTCTGTTTGAACCTGGCCGTGAACTGGTGGAACCTGGTTTCGCCGGCGCCGGCAAACCGGATTGCCAGAATGGCCAACAGGGCCAACAGCCGCGTCTCGATCCGTACTTGAACCATGAGCGCTCCGAAGAAACGAACCAAGTAATCCACAACCAAGTACACCGTGCCCGGCGATTTGGCAACGGTGAGGAACAACGCTCGATTACCCTCTTGAAACTGCGAAATCGCTGGGCCGCTCCGCGGATCCGGTCGCATACTTGTCCAACCAGAGTGCGTGGTCTTACTGTGGCAGGTCCTGGCCTCTATACTGCGCGGCTGAAATCTCGGCTCTTCTGCTTCCCGTATGTCCACCTTGTCCACCTTGTCCACCCCGTCCACTATGTCCACTCTGTCCATTGAGTCCAGACAGTCCATTTCGCATCCCCGTTCTGCCCTTCCTCAATGGAACGACGCCCCCCTTTCCCCGGGTGCATAACCGGACCTGCGGGCTTCAAGGCCCGGATGGGCCGTCGCGTCACTAGCCAGGGCCGGAAGGCCCTGGTACGTGGGCAACGCGACCATGACAAGCCCTGTCAAGGGCGTCCGTGACCAGGCATTGGCCTTCGCCTACGGTCGCCCTGGCCAGGGCTTCCTGGGGTTCGGGGGGCACCTTTTCCGGGCGCTCCCGCGCCCGGCTATTAACGCGCCGCCCTTCCAGGGCGGAAAAGTCCGCAGGTCCGGTTATGCACCCCCTTTCCCCAGCTTTAGGTTGAGTTGCCGGACAATTCCGCTATATTGCTGGCCAGAAGAAACACGTGTTTTGGCTGTACTAGGCTGCGGAGCGTCTCGTAGTACCTGTGAAATCCCAGGCCCAACGCCCTATCGGTCTGCTTGCCCAGTGGAAGATGATCCGGCGCATGTTCAAGTTCGTGGCGCCGGTGAAATTCCATGTGGCTGTCACGCTGGCTATTTTTATCGCTCACGTCGGCACGGAAGTCTATACCATCGGGCTGCTGAAACCCGCGGTGAACATCGTCAAGAACCTGTGTACCGAAACGGCCGAACGCGCCGGGCCTGGCTTCTGGGGCTTCATTGAGTGGTTTGGCGCGGCGCAGGGCCCCGGCGCCCAGCTTCGGCAAGCGCTGCTGTGGCTGGCGCTGGCCAAGGTGCTCTTTTACATCCTCACCTATGCGCGCTACGTCAGCGCCACCTGGCAAAGCATGTCCATGGTCTTTTACATGCGCGCGGCGGTTTACGACAGGCTGCAGCGCGTAGGGTTCTCCTTCCACGATCAGCATTCCACGGGACAACTCATCAACCGCGCCTTGAACGACCTTCAGGCGGTGCGGAATTTTGTAAACACTGGGATGCAGGCCAGCATAGACATTCTCTTCGCGCTGGCTTTCTACTTCGCGCTGGTGGCTCAGTCTTCGCCCAAAATGGCGCTGCTGGCGCTGTTGCCGTTGCCGCTCTGGGTTTGGGCCATTCGCCGCTTCGCCATACTCTTGCAGCCGATCTATCGCAAGCAGATGGAGGCCTCCGACGAAGTGGTGCGCATGCTCACCGAGAACGTCGCCGGCGTCCACGTGGTGCGCGCCTTTGCGACTGAGCCGTACGAGGTCTCCAGATTCCACGCGGCCAGCCAGACCTACCTCAACCGCCTCCTGGACGCCGTGCGGGTGCGCGTGCAGATGAACCCCATCATACGGATCATTGCCGCCGGCTCCTACATCGGCCTCTTCGCTCTAGGGTCGGTAATAGTGCAAAGCAACCAACTCACCGTCGGCGACTTGGTGATCATCGGCATGGCCATGAACCAGATTCTGGGCCGGCTGCACCAGATCAACTCGATCAGCGACGCCTACCAGCAGGCAGTGGTTTCCAGCAAGCGTCTCTTCGAGATTCTCGACAGCCCCGACACGACGCCGGAGCAGCCCGACGGCCTCCCGCTCCATCCGGGTGGCGGGGCCGTCAAGTTCTCGCGCGTCAGCTTCGGATACCAGCCGCAACAGACGGTGCTGCACGACATCAGCTTCTCTGTGCCCGCAGGCTCGGTCGTGGCCCTGGTCGGACCGACAGGCTCGGGCAAGACAACTTTGGTCAATGTGCTGGGCCGCTTCTACGATCCCGACATGGGCCGCATTGAGATTGACGGCCAGGACCTGCGCGACGTGACGTTGCTGAGCGTGCGCGACGCGGTCGGCTACGTTTTTCAGGAGACCTACCTCTTCAGCGACACCATAGCCCGCAACATCGCTTACGCCGACCTGTCTGTACCGGTGGAGAGGATCAAGGAAGCCGCGCGGGCCGCGCGGGCGGACGAGTTCATCGAAAAACTGCCCAAGAAGTACGGCAACCTGATCGGCGAGTATGGCGCGAGTCTCTCCGGCGGCCAGAAGCAGCGCCTAGCCATCGCCCGCGCGCTGCTGCACAACCCGCGCATCCTGGTGCTCGACGATGCCCTCTCGGCCGTGGACCCGGAGACCGAGGCCCAGATTCGCGACGGCCTGGACCGCATCATGGCCGGGCGCACTGTCTTCATGATTGCCAGCCGCATCTCCACCGCGCGCAACGCCGACATGATCCTGGTGCTCGAGAATGGCCGGATCACGCAACGCGGCACGCACGACGAACTGATGGCCCAGCCCGGCTACTACCGCGAGGTCGCCCTGTCCCAGTTCGCTCTGGGCGGGCCGGGGCAGGAAGCTTCCTTCATGGACCGCATGACGCGCGCGGGCCTCAAGCCCAGCCGGAGGATGATCAGTGAAGACTAGCGGCGGCGAACTGGCATCCCCGCCGCGCGCGGCGGACGTAGCGCAGGCAGGCTGTGCCAGCTCGCCTGCATCCTCGCCTGCCCCCGCCGCAACGCAGCCTGCGGCCGAGCGCCCGCCGGACAAAGATGCCGCCACGCACATGCTGGCGCGGCCCGACGCACGGCACGATGAGGAGGCGCGGTTCAAACCCATCTCAGCGGCGCTTGTCGTGCGCCTGGCGAAATGGCTGAAGCCCTACAGGCGGCTGTATGCGCTCGGCGCCGCCGCCGGCATCGCGTCGCTGCTGCTGGACCTTTGCGTCCCACGGTTGCAGCAGGTCATTATTGACCAGGCCCTGCCCTCAGGGGACGCGGGGCAGGTGCTGCACTGGGCCTGGATCTGGGCCTGCGTCGTGCTGGGCGTGATCCTGATGGACGCTGTCCAGATCCACGCCACGAACCGCTGCGGCGAGTTGGTCCTCATGGACCTGCGGCGCGCGGTCTTCCAGCAGTTGCAGCGGCTGCCCATGTCCTTTTACGACAAGACCAAGCTCGGGCGCATCATCACCCGCGGCACCAGCGATATGAATGCGCTGCGCGGCCCGGTGATCTCCGGCATAAACACCATCGCGCTGAACGTGCTGCTCATGATTGGCGCGGCCACCATGATACTCCTCACTGACCGGCGCCTCTTCCTGGCCGTGTGCTGGTTGGCGCCCGTGCTGGCCTACTGCAACCTGCGCTACCGGCGCAAGATCGCCCAGGCCTGGCAGATCCAGCGCGCGGGCTACTCCAAAGTGGCCTCAAACCTGGCCGAGAACATCACCGGCGTGCGCGTGGTCTCCGCCTTCAACCGCCAGGATGAGAACCTGGACTACTTCAACGAACTCCAGGAAGAAAATACCCAGAACAACATCCGCACGGCGCATGTCAACGGAATGTACCAGCCGTTCCTCGAGTTCATCCGCTTCTGCGGCCAGGTGCTCATCCTCGCTTACGGCGGCGCGCTGGCCATGAGCGGCTCGCTGCGCGCGGGGCAAGTCGTCGCCGTGTTCTTCTACTGGGACAAGTTCATGAGTCCCACAATCAACATGGGCAATTTCTACAACACGCTGATGCAGGCCATGGCCTCGTGCGAACGGGTCTTTGAGCTGCTCGACCGCACCTCCGAGGTGGCCGACCAGCCCAGTGCCAAGCCGCTGCCGAAGCTAAAGGGCCACATTGTCTTCGACCGAGTCACCTTCGGCTATGACCCGGCGCGGCCCGTCCTGCACGACATCTGCCTCGAAGTCGCCCCCGGGCAGACCTACGCGCTGGTCGGCGCGACCGGCTCCGGAAAATCGAGCACCATTTCGCTGCTGGCGCGGTTCTACCAGTTCCAGCAGGGGCGCATCCTCCTGGACGGGCAGGATATCCGCGAAGTGACCTCCGAGAGCCTGCACAAACAGATGGGCTTGGTCTTACAGAACAATTACCTCTTCAGCGGCACGGTGATGGAGAACATGTCCTATGCGCGGCCGGAGACGAGTGAAGATGAAGTGCGCGCCGCCGCCCAGGCGCTGGGCGTGCATGACCTCTTCGATTCGCTGCCCAGCGGCTACCACACGCTGGTGGGTGAGCGCGGCGCGTCCGTGTCGCTGGGGATGCGGCAGCTCATCTGCTTCACGCGGGTGCTCATCGCCAACCCCGCAATTTTCCTGCTGGACGAAGCCACCTCGTCCGTGGACACCGTGACCGAAATGAGGGTGCAGTCCGCCCTCGAGAAACTGGTCAAAGGCCGCACCACCGTGATCGTGGCGCACCGGCTCTCAACCATCGTTAAAGCCGATCGCATCGTAGTGCTGGAGCAAGGCCGCATTGTCGAGCGTGGCAAGCATGCGGAGTTGCTCGCGGCCAATGGCCACTACGCGGCCATGTACGACAAGTTCGTCTCGCACCAGGCGGCGGGCGCCAACACAGTGGGGAGCGACTAGCCACCTATGCTTCGCCGCCTCTCCCTCCTGCTTGACGCCATCAAGTTTGCCCACTCGGTCTTCGCTCTGCCTTTCGCTCTGCTGGCCATGGTCGTGGCGGCGGGCGGGTGGCCGCCCTGGCGGACTTTCTTCTTGATCCTGCTATGCATGGTCAGCGCGCGGAGCGCGGCCATGGCGTTCAACCGCTGGGTGGACCGGGCGAACGATGCCGCCAATCCGCGCACACGGCTGAGGCCCACTGCGACGGGCGCGGTCTCCGCGGCGTTCCTGCTGTTCTTCGTGGCCGGCTGCAGCGCGGTTTTCTGTATGGGCGCATGGCTCCTCAACTGGTTCTGCCTGGCCTGCGCGGTTCCGGTCTTGGGGGTCCTGCTGGGCTACTCGTACTCGAAGCGCTTCACCAGTCTCTGCCATTTCTGGCTGGGGCTGTCTTTGGGGCTGGCGCCGGCCGGCGCGCATGTGGCGGTGCGCGGCGACGTATGGCCGCTGCCCGGCCTGGGCTTGCGCTGGGGCTTGCCGCTGGAGGTTTTCCCGGTCCTCATGGGCGTGGCGGTCCTGTTCTGGGTGGCGGGCTTCGATCTGATCTATGCCTGCCAGGACTACGCCGTGGACGTGGCGGACCCGCGCGCCCACTCGCTCGCCAAGAAGCTTGGCATCCGCGGCGCCTTGCGCCTTTCCTCCACGCTGCATCTCCTGACGGCCGTGCTGCTGGCGCTGGCGGGAGTTTACGCCGGGTTCGGATACCTGTACTATGTCGCGTTCGCTCTTGTCAGCCTGCTCTTGCTCTACGAGCATTCGATTGTCAGCGCGGACAACCTGAGCCGCGTCAACACCGCTTTCTTCACGCTCAACGGCGCGGTCAGCCTGCTGCTTTTCGCCGCGGTCTTGGTGGAGCGCGCGGTCCTGGCCTCGGGTTGAAAGCTCCTGGCTCTTAGCTCTTGGGTATGGAGCGGCCTGGCAATGGCAAGAGCCAAGAGCTAAGAGCCAAGACTTGGCCGACGGCGGAGTCTGTTCATGCCTGAGCTGCCCGAAGTTGAAACCGTCGTGCGCGGCCTTGCCCCGAGTCTGGTGGGACGGCGCATCACGGCGGCGCATGTCCTCCATAGGCCGTCCATAGCGGGGACGCCGGCGGAGCCGGCGTGCGTCATCGGCTTGCGTGTGGAAAGAGTCTTCCGCAGGGCCAAATTCATCCGTATTGAGCTGGAGTCCGGCATGGGGATGGCGATTCATCTCCGCATGACCGGCTGGCTGGGCATCCTTGCGGCGCCTCGGATAAGAGCATTCTCCAAGCCCCAATTCCAGACCCCCAATCCGCAATCCGCAATCCGCAATCCGCAATCGCACATCCGCGTCTGGTTTGAACTCGACGGCGGCCAGGACGCGCTGGTCTTTCGCGACATCCGCACTTTCGGGCGCGTCTGGTGCGGCTCGACACCGGCGCTGGACAAGCTGCCGGCCATCGCGCAGCTTGGCGCGGAGCCGCTTGAACTGCCCACGGTGGAATTCGCGCGGCGTTTGCGCTCGCGGCGCGGACGCTTGAAGGCGCTGCTGCTCAACCAGAAGTTCCTGGCCGGGATCGGGAATATTTACGCGGACGAAGCGCTCTTCGCGGCGCGGCTGCATCCCCTGGCGGATGCAAGCCAAGTCAGCGCCCGCGCGGCCGCCGCTCTACACCGCTCCATAAAGAGGATCCTGATCGCCGCCATCAAAGCCGGGGGAAGCAGCATTTCCGATTTCCGCCATCCCGACGGCGCGCCGGGCTGGTTCCAGCGCAAGCTGCGCGTCTATGGCCGCGAAGGGCGGCCGTGCGTCCGCTGCGGGGCCGCCATCAAGCGCATTGTCATGGGACAGCGCGGCACGTGGTTTTGCCCGCGCTGCCAGGGAAGGCGATGGGCAAAACGGACCGTCCACCGCCAAGACGCCAAGAGACACCAAGGGCGCCAAGGAAAGAAGAAAGGATTGTGAATCTCTTGGCGAGCCCTGGCGTCTTGGCGGCCAATATACCGCACCCGGCCGAAATCATGACTTTCTCTCGTCCACCAAGTCCACTGAGTCCATCAAGTCCATATCGCAGCGGGAAGAGCACGGAACTTCAACTGCGCGCAGAATATGGCCTAATCGAAGAGTTGCGACAGCCAGTTGGCCAGGCGTTTGACCAGCGACGCTCTGCGGCGCAGCTTTTCCTCCGAGTCTTCCGCGGTCTCCAGGGCGGGCGCTTCCCGCCCGCTGCTCAGAATCTTCTGCGTGGGGCGCACCAGCTCCTCCGGTTCGGGCAGCGACGGCAAGAGGGCATCAATCTCCATGCCCAGCTCGACGGCCGACTGCGGACGCTGCTCTGGCTTGATGGCCATCATGCGCATCACCAGCTTGGCGGAGCCTTCGCTGATCTCCGGCAGCAGACTGCGCGGGTCGGGACGCGGCGCCTCGGTGTGCATGACCATTATGTCCGTCAGCGCCTCCGCGATGAAAGGGAAGGAGCCGGTCAGCATGTGGAAAACGGTGCAACCCAGCGAATAAATGTCCGTTCTCGAGTCCAGGTCTTTGGTGCCGCGCGCCTGTTCGGGCGAGATGTAGAACGGCGTGCCCACGGTCGTCCCCGCGGCGGTAAGCTGCACGTCCTCAGTCATGGATTTTCCCAGGCCTATGTCAGTGATTTTGACCTGGCCGTCGTTGGTGCAGAAGATGTTGTCCGGCTTGATGTCCCGGTGCAGCACGCCCTTGGCCGCGGCGTAGCCCAGACCCTTGGCCGCTTCCCGCGCTATCTGCCACGCGCTCTTTTCAGGTACGTTGCCTTCGCGTTCGAGCCGCTCGCCTAGCGACATGCCGTCCAGGAATTCGAAGGCCAACAGCGGACAGCCCTCCACCTCTCCGGAGCCATACGTGGTGACAATGTTGGCGTGGGAGAGTTGGCCGGCGAGCTGAGCTTCGCGCCGAAACCGCTCCGACCACACCGGGTCTTCGGCCAGGTTCTTGGGCAAGACCTTGAGGACCGCCAGCCGGTTCATGGTCTTATCGCGGGCTTTGAAGACGCGAGCGCGCCCTTTCTCGCTGAGCACTTCCAGGATCTCGTATTGGCCCAACGCGCGCACGGGCGTTTGCGCCTTAGGCCTGGCTCCGGCGCCTTCCGCCTGGCGGCGCTCCTGGACTTCGGCGACGACGTGCCGGAGTTGGTTGGGAGTAAGGAAGTGCCTTTCCAGCAGCACCATGCCTGCGCCAACGCGGACCCCGCCGCGCCGGAAAGCATCCAGCCGTTTGAGAGCGACCTCGACTTGAGTGGCGGAGAGGTAGCCCATGTCTTGCCCGGCCTCAAGCAGGTCGTGATCTGCGGCAGCGGCCTCAAGCGGTTCCATGGGTTCTCCTAGCGTGAACTACTTGCCGCTACGGATAACACGCTCTTCCGTGAAAATCAACTGCAACGGCCAGTCGTGCTTCTCTACAGGCACGGCGTCAACTATCTGGCACTCGAACGCCAGCGCGCAGACCACGGCGGGCGATTGCACTGTCGGAGCCGCGACCGTTAGGGAGCGGTCCTCTGGCCGCTTGCTGACGCGCGCGGCTCGGACAAGAGGCAGGAACCTGTCGTAGTAGCCTGCGCCTCGCCCCAACCGGTGGCAGTGAATGTCGAAGGCGATGCCTGGAACCAGGATCAGGTCGAGCTGGGCGATGGGCACGCTGGGGGTTGTCTCCTTCGGCTGGAGGAAGCCAAAGGGGACGGGAACAAGGTCGCGCTTCAGGTCGCTGACGGCATGCGCGGTCAGGCTGTGGCCCTTCCTTCCCATCCGCGGCAGGCACAGCGTTTTGCGCCGCTCCAGGCACAACTCCATCAACGGATGCGTGTCCACCTCTGTGCCAAATGAGTCGTAAGCGAGGACCACGCTCGCGGCGCCAAACTCGGCGCTTGCCACGAAGCGTCTCGCGATCTGCGCGCTGAACCACTTCCGCTTGTCCGCGCCCAGCCCCTTCAGTCTCGAGATGACCTGGGCACGCAGCATCTTCTTTTGCTTGAGCATCACTTGAGCCATTTGTTCCGCCCCGCGTCACGGCCGCAATCAACAATACACCTTTGGTCACGCGCGGCGATGGCTAAAGCGCTTTTCCGGCGTGGTTCGGAACAAGGTAACACTTCCGGATCGGAGGAAGCACAACCGCGCCTGGGTTGCCCCTTGAAGTCCGACCCGTCCGATAGGTCCTACAGGTCTGACCGGTCTGACACCTTGAGGGCGTTCGCGGCGCGTTGGGCCGCCGCTTCTTCATTGCCTTTCTGAACCACGCCCAAATCCCTTCTCGGTGCTCTCTGTGTGCTCTGCTCCGAAAACACAGCATGGCAGCGTCCACTCAGTCCACTTCGTCCACGGTGTCCACTTCGTCCGCCGTGTCCACCGCACCAGGTGCAACCATTTTCATCATCTCTGGGTGAGGCGCAGCCTCATCGCGACTGTGGCGAATAATCTGGGCTAGAGAATTCGGCGGATTTGAGCGAACCCTTGGCGGGTGCGCCGCGTATTCAAACAATGCAAAGGATAAGTGAGGCCGCTGACACGGTAGTGCGGTTTCGCCATCCCGCCCAGCGGGCGCGGAACCGGACTGTGAGCAGCTATGGCGCGCCTGATAGCGGGTTCAACGGGCTCAGGCACGGCTTGCGGGCGGGCCGCAGCGCACATGGTTCCGCACTGGGCGCGTTTGACGCTTTTCTGGGGACGCTTCCTGCCGAACTGAGTTTTTTGCGGGCCTGAACTCCCATACTGCGTACAATACAGACTCCACACCACGCGCAATTGACAATGCCTTGCTGGCAATTGAGTATTGCGGAGAATTCAAAATGCAAAATGCAAAATGCAAACTGCAAATTGACGTCTCTTGATTGTTGTTCAATCCAAAATCGAAAATCCAAAATCCAAAATCAGACCGCCTTCTCCAACTCCGCAATCGCCCGGGCCAGCGCCGCCCTGACGCGCTCCTTGACCAGACGCTCAATCAACTCCTGGACCGTCCCCAGCCCGCTCGCTGCTTGCTTTCCCGGCCGGCCCGGTTTCTTCGCCGCTTTGCCTCCGCGCCTGACTAACCCGATCAGGGATATGACACCGCCCCGATAGCCCACGGCTTTGGCCGCCTCAAGGGCTTGCCGCCATTTCTTCCCGGCCTGCCGCGCCTCTCTGGCGGCCTTGACTATCGCAGCCCTGGTGGCATCGTCATAGAAACGATCGCCGCGTTTCCTGGCCGACTTACTCCCCTTGGGCCGGCCTGGCTTGCGGCCAGGCAGCTTGCCTTTGCCTTGCATCTCGCGGAACATCCTCTCTATGCCGCCCAAGGTCCCGCTGTACCCGGCCCCTTGCGCCGCCTTGAATGCCTCCGTCCAAGGCTGGCCCGCGCCGCGGGTGGCGATCACGGCCTGCATGAAAGCTGACTTGGTGGCTCCATCGTAACGTTTGCGCGCCATTGGCTCCCCTTCCTCCGTATGTGGTTGACTCACTATTCTACCGGACTCGCCTTTCCAAAGCAAGCACGATTAAGGGGACATCATTATTCAGGGTGCGTAGCCGGATTGTAAGCCTCCATATGCGCCTCTTTTCCAGCCCCTCTAAAGCGCCCCACCCGCTAACCCCCGACTTTAGTCGGGGGTTGGG
>Ga0315279_10005446_pt1 | contig 16536 bp, 8 predicted proteins | sample YL17G06_20_MG_FD_203694 | JGI IMG/M metagenome (GOLD analysis project Ga0315279, IMG submission 203694) | Sediment microbial communities from Yellowstone Lake, YNP, Wyoming, USA - YL17G06_20 | ecosystem: Environmental > Aquatic > Freshwater > Lake > Sediment | place: USA: Wyoming | collected...
CACCTCATGACCCACTCGCTTGCCGTCGCTTTCGAATTTCAACTCCCACGAGATACCCCAGGGGGTGGATGTCCACATCTCGGAGACTTTCAGGGACAACGCTTCCAGTTCCCCTTTTACCAATATGCTGCCAGAGTCGGCCTTTACCTCGACGCCCGTTAGCGATGTCGCGTTATCCGTAGTTTCGTTACGCACCACGAATCGAATCGGCGCGCTCAGCCACACGCTGCTGGCCTCACCTGTACGCGTCTCGATTCGGGCGAGCAAGCCACTGGCGCGGTCGATGCCGCATTTAAGATTCTTGCCCTCCACCCACAGAAGGTCGGAAGACGGGAAAGCAGATGTTGCGCGTTCACTGCGCTGCGCGCCCCCGATGGATCGGGGCGGGGCCCACGCACTGGTCACTAAAAAAACAACCGACGCCAAAACTGCCATCGTGCCCCGGATTCTCACTTGGATTTCCCTCCCATTGCTCTCCCCGTTGAATTCCCCTCCACGCATCAATTGGGGGCGTCCAATTTCAGACGGGGCATCCACGTAAGATCTTTATCGGCGGCAGAGAGTTGGGTGAACTTTGCTCTCTGGCCTTCGCTCAGGAAATACATCGTGAACCCACCTTGGAACTTTTCTCCAGGGGCCAGTTTCTTCTCTGCCGTCTCCTTATCGAACTTGCCCAGGAAATCGCCCGCCGCCAGGAAGTCGCTTAAGACGATCTCATCCGCGGCGTCGCCAATGCGCAGGTTCGTGGAGGAACCAAGCGGGACGAGAAGGACAGTTGACCTGTCGCTTTCCAGGTTAGCCCAAAACAGATTGCGCTTGCTGACCGTTTCCCGCAAAACCTTCAACAGAATGTGTTGTTCGAGTGAGCTAGCAGCCCAGCCTTCGGGGCTCACGGTACATAGGGCGTCGCGATTCCAGGAGAGGTGCGCAAACTGCTCGCCCAGGCGCAGGCGAATTCCAGCTTCCGGAATTGCCAGCGCCTCGGTGGGTTCGAGGACGTAGGAAACACGTATCCACGACTCACCGAATTGGGTGTCCAAGGTGCCGGCGAGTTGCCAGCTTTCCTTCTTGTCTTTTGTGCCGCCGGGGATAGAGAAAGGGATGGAGACAGATCCTCGTTGCGTCCTGACAGGCTGATATTGTATCGGCTCGACCCGTAGATTTGTCCAATACGTTTTCTCCGACTGCATCGCCAATCCATTCAAGGTCACAAGGTCTCGGCCGTTTCGATCCTGGATGCGTATCAGGCTGTTCGCACCCCACGCTGCGCTGTAGCTCGTAGTTTGAATCTTATGAGCGCCGGGTTTGAGGCTGATAGCGGGTGTTTCCCTCACTCCGGCCTTGCTCAGCAAGTCGCCGATCTTGGCTGAAGGGGACGCAACAGGAAGGGGAAACTCCTCGTCTTGGATGGAATACCCTGCCGAGTCGTAAACGGCAAAGCGGAGTCGCTCAGGGCCCGCCATCGCCTTCAAGGACAACGGGAACGAGAAGCTCGTCTTCGGCTCGACCTGATAAGCCTCTTCGCCCGAGGCTACGGCGCGCCCGTCTTTCCGCAGTTCCCACTTGAACCTGAAACCGTCGAGGTTGATGAAATTGTACAGATTGGTGACTCTGAGGGTCGCGTTCAGCCGCCCGCCCGAGAAGCTCGCGTTCAACAGCGCCAGCCGCACGGGCGCGTAAGCCTTCCGAATGTAGTAATGCACGGGTTTCGCCTGGCGCTTGCTGTCCAGCACACCCCACTGGTTGCTGCCCAGGTTGCCACGCACTGACCCGTCGTCCCAACAACAGATCAGACCCCCAACCACATACCACGATCGATCCAGGAAAGCCGACCATTCGCGCTCCAGACTGCGCCCCCAGGTTTCCACGAAGCCCCGGTCCTGCAAACGGCTAATCTCATTCGGCACTGCATGGAATTCCCCGAAGAGCACCGGCGCCGGGAATATCTCCCGGAATTCCACGGATGACATCGGGTCGTAATGGAGGTCACTGAATTCCGTTCCGAGTTCCTCGAAATCCACCAAGTTTCTGCATACGGCGACCGGGCGGGTTGGGTCGGTTTCGTGGAGCCAGCGGGCCGCGCGGCCGCCTCCCAAATAGGCTGTGGTCGGGGGATTCTCATTTCCGATATGCCACAGGATCACGCACGGGTGGTTCTTATGCTGCTCAAACACTTCGCGTGCCCGCTGGACAATCCCGTCCGTCAGGTAACGAAAGTCGTCCTCATGCACCCACACGTAAGGGACATCCGGCATAACATAGATGCCGTACCGATCACAGAGACTCAAGAATTCCTCTTCCAAAGGAGTGGTGTGGCTGCGGATGGCATTGATATTCCCTTCCTTGAGCAAGCGGATCTCCCTCGCGAAGATCTTCTCCCAGCTTTCGCCGGCGTCGTTCGGGTTGGCGCGCGTGGTCACTACACCCCGAATCCCGATGGGAACACCATTGAGCCGGATCGAAGATCCGACGACCTCAACCTGGCGGAAACCGACGGGGCTCTTGAATTCCTGGACCACTTTGCCGTCCACCTTCAAACGAACCACCAGGGTGTAAAGGTAGGGTGTTTCCGCCGTCCATTTACGGGGGTTGTTGACCACCGAGGCCAGCTCCACCGGGAGCGGATCTCGCCCGGTGAGCGTCATCTCGGCACGCAAGCCCGGGCGCGGAACCTCCTTCCCTTCGCCGTCATACAGTGAACCTTCCACAACGCACTCGCGGACGCGCGTGGGATCCGCGGCCTGAAGTTTCAGCTCTACGCGCAGCACGGCGTTCCGATACACCGGATCCAGTTCCGTCCGCACCCAAAAGTCCTCGATGCGGTCAGCGGGGAGGGAGTAGAGATATACATCGCGCCAGAGCCCTCCCAGAAAGTAAGCATCATCGGTGTCGTACTCATCCGTGAGAGTCCACTTGGAGACTCGGACCGCGATAAGGTTTTCGGCGCCGAAATGGAGCAGGGGTGTGACGTCATACTCGAAGGCTGTAAACCCGCTCTCGTGATAACCGACCTCGCTGCCGTTCACCCACACCTGCGCCCCGCTGTTCGCGCCCTCAAACCGCAGGCGCACGCGCCGGTCTTGCCACGCAGCAGGAGCGATGAACGTCCTTCGGTAGTAACCGACCTCATCGTTCGGCTGAAACCACGTCGATTCTCCAAACCCTTGTGTCTCCCAGTAGCCAGGCACCTGAATGGAGCCCCACTGGGAATCTTGGTATGCGGGAAGCTGAAAACCGTCCGGGGGCGTATACTTTCGCAGCTCTTCATACCAGGCTTTTCTCACCGGCGGTTGCCAAAGCACGCGTTCTCCGTCGCTGTCCCGGAGATAGACTTCGATTCTTCTCGTGCCTTGAAACTGCTGGGGAAGGAAGAGGAGTTTGACGAATCGCGCGGGCGAAGGAGGGCCAGAAAGGGTTGTCTCCGGTTCCTCAGGCCCGGATTCGCCTCGCGTCCAAGGAGTCCATTGGACTCCGCCATCAGAGATTTCTACGCTGACTGAGACCTTCGCCGGTATCACCCAGTGAATGCGTACCATGGCTACGGTTTGCTTACTTCCTAAGTCCGCTTGCCACCAAGTTGGGCCGCGCTGCTCCGGGTGAGGCTTCCAAATCTCTCCGCCGTAAGCGGAGTTTGTGGGCGAGCCCAACAGGGTGGCTGACAAGCCCCAGGGAACCACCATCTTCCAGCCGCCCGAGACGTCGGGCGGCCAGGGCTGCGCATTGAGATAAGCCTGGGAGGAAGCCGATAGCGGCCCGAATTGCACTGCGCCGTTGGCCGTCAGTTGGTTATCATGCCGCAACTGAAACTTCCAGGCCCCGCTCAGCGAGAGCTTGTCGCTTCGAAATGTACTGTCTACCTGGCCCTGAGCGGCAGCCGTCATCAAGAGGAAATTAGAAACCAGAACGATGGTTTCCAAGACTCGTCCGGTCAAGCAATAACGAGAGCTCATGGCGAACTCCTATCAGGTGTTCCTCTGGGCGGGCGAAAATGCTCGAGGGGCTCTGCTCTTCTTTCGGTTGTCGATTTTCGATCTGCGGTGTGCCGTGAGCAAGGGTTGCAATCGTCAATCGACAATCGGCAATCGGCAATCACGGGCCCGCACGGATGTCCAGTTCGATCCACTCGATCACGGAACCCTCGTTTGACCGTTCCCGGAGCGGCACGCGCAGGGAAGCATCTTGAATGAGCAGGCGGCTCGTCTTCTTTCCCCCGCCAAAGTAATGCTCGGTCACCTCGGCATAATCCCCGCTTTCCCGTTTCAGGGTGATCTGCCCTTGCCCATAGGGAACGACCGCCAGCCTTGACGCTCGTGCAATACCTTCACTGGTCTTTGAGGCAACGACGACGGAGGTGTTGGCCTGCACGAGATCACGGTATGCCCCAGCTCCCTTCCGCCCGTCCAGGCGGCGCTCCCGCAAGGCGACCAGCACCACTTCGCCATTCTCGATTCGCGCCCAGGAAGAAGCATGGGCTCCGCGTGCCGGCCCGAGATACGCGACATCGAGCGGGAGCGGTGAAAAGACGTTCGAAGTTCCGAGCACCTGCGCCAAACCGTTGAATTTCGCGATGCGTTCGGGTTTGGCCAAAGCTTCAGCCTCGGGGCCCGAAAAACTGGTGAGATTGCCCAGCGTTCCGATGGCCGCCGAGTCAAACCAGATTTCCGGCGCGGTCACCCAATCGTATCCGCTGGAACCCCAAGTGGGCATACCAATCTCACCCAGCAGGCTGCTAAAGAAAAAACGGCGGTTGGCTTCCAGGTCGAAGTCTCCCGTGCAGAAACCCAAATCATCCGGGCTGTGCAAATCAAAGACCTCAATGAATAGAGGCGATAACGAATAATACAAAACGACCAGGTCGGGATTTTCCTCGCGCATCGCCCCGACCACGAGTTCCATGGCCTTGAGCAGCATGCGCTCTCCTGCCCAGCTCATGTCCTGGGGCGCCGCCGCAGCCAGAGACGGTAATTCGTAGCCAAAATCGAATTTGACGAAGTCCGGCCGATAGCGCCGGACAAATCCTTTCGCCAGCTCGCGAAGCACCTTCTGCACCTCCGGCTGACTGCAGTCCAGGATGGAGAAGGCGTTCGCGTTTGCCGAGGTTACCCCGTAGTCGATGACAAATGGCTTGCCGTCCGGAAGATGCAGCATGTGCGCGGTGGTCAGGCCCAACTCGGCAGGGTCCTGGCAGCGCATGAAAGCCGCCCAGAGGCCCACATAGTGGCCCTCGGAACGAATGCGGGCCAGCGTCTCCGCGAAGTGTGGAAACCTTTCCGGTGAGTGGTGCAAGCTCCCGTACTTTCCCTCCCAGTAGCCGTCGACCACGAACAGCTTCACCTTCATTCCGGCCCGTTTCATTTCTTCATAAATCGCGGTCAGCGTCGCCTCGTCGAATTTCTCATTCATCCGGTCGCGCGCTACCTGCTCCCCAAAGGTGCAGAAGGAGGGAGCCAACGCGACGGCATTCTTGCGCGGCGAGTTCGTCTTCTTGCGAATGACCCCGGCCTTCACCAGGCCGAGGTAATAGCGACGAATGGCCTCATAGAAATTCGGCCCAACGGCCCAGTACAGCCTGGCGCCCAAGGGCAGGCGTCCGGGGCCGCGCAGGTGGCGCCAAAGATCGGTGCGATAACTCACGATGGGGCTGCATCGGTTGCCCGCCATCTCGAGAAACAGGTCTCCGTTCGGAAGCTCCGCCAACCCGCAGCAGAACGCGTTCACAAGTTCCTGCGGCGCTGCTCCCTGGACGTTGACGCTGGGCGTCTTTTGGAAATCGTAAGGCGAGCGATGAAAGCCACAGAAGTAGTGCACCGGCAATCCCCAAGCTTGCACTTGAAACGCGTTCGGGTCACCCGTCCAACTGTGCCCCAACCAGCAGACCTGACGAAGGCCACTGCCAATTTCACCCGAGGTGAGAATAGGACTGAACTGCGAAGATTCATTGGTACCGGGAAGAACCAGATAATCGCAGGCCAGCGAGGGGCGTGCGGCGTCGCCGCTGCCTTGGGCAAAGTAGTAAAGGCTCACCACGTCTTCGGAAGCCGGGGTCTCATAAATGAGCGGGTCTAACCAGAACCCGTCGTCGTCGAAGCGCCACATCATGGCTGCGGATGCCGAGCCGTTGACCCCCTCGTAACGAATACGGACGCTGTCGCCGCGCACCTCATGCCCAACCGGCTTGCCGGACGTGTAACGCCGGGCCGCCTTCGGCCCCACGCCCTGGACAACGAAAGCCGGCTGCAGTTTCCCGCTGGCGATCACGAGGCCCCACTTGTCGAGCAAGCGGAACTGATCGTTTTCCTGAGACCACTCCCAGGCGTACTCGGCTCCTCTCGCCCGCACAGTATTGTCAGTTACGCTGATTCTGGCCTGCCCGCCCGAAGCGCCATCAAGCTCGACGTTCCGAAGCAGATAGGAGGCTGCTGAGGCTTGCAGGAACTTGCGGCGATTGAAGTTGACCATAGGCAAGACATCCCTCCTCGGGTGATGATCAACCTGGTGTCCTGTCACATTTAAGTCTTTACAATGCCTGCGACCGCCGAGGAAGTCAGCGACCTCGCTCGAAACCCCTCACCCGGTCCGACTGGTCGGACCACCCTCCGTCCGTCAGTTGACGGACAGAGGGCGGAGGTGATGGGGAGTAGGCGTGGCGGCGGTCCTCCCGCTCAGAGCGGGACGGGACCGCCCTTCCGTGGCCGATTTTCGGGGCAGTGATGCCATTTCGCGGCAAGGCGATGGGCTGACCTCAATGCTAGCCAAACGTACTTGAGATTCTCCGCGCTCCTGAGCCAGTCGAAAGTCGACAGTCGAAAGTCGAAAAGGGCGATACCGCAAAAATGTGTCTGACGAGCTGCACAGACTTTGGCTGTAAGAATCTAAGCGCCTAATTCACGGGTTCGAGGATGACGGCCATGCCTCCTCCGGGAGCCAGGTGGACGTTCAGCGTGCCGCCAGCCTTCACTCGCCTCGTGCTCATGTTGACGCTCGTTGCCAGCCGGTCAGCATCCGGCCCGTCGGCAAAGATCTTTGCTGCGTATTCACCCTGTCCCAAGAAATCGAGTGGCACTTCGCAATCGCGCGCGTCCCAGTTGGTCATGGCCCCCACGTACCAGTTCCTGCCGTGCCGGCGAGCGACGGTGACATACCTGGCAGGCTCCCCGCTCAGCACCCTCGTCTCGTCCCAGACGGTAGGCACTTTTTCGATAAACTCGAATTCCGGCTGCTTCTGAAAGGCTTCCGGGTAATCCGAGACCATGGCGAGCGGCGTCTCATACACCACGTACATGGCGAGTTGGTGGGCGCGCGTGCCTTGCGACATGGGTTCGACAAAACGGGGCTTGAACTGATCTCGCGTGACGTTGTGGAACGATCCGGGCGTATAGTCCATGGGACCAGCGAGCATGCGCGTGAAGGGCAGCGTCACGTCATGCTCGGGGGTAACGCGGCTGGTCACCTTGTCGTATTCCATACCCATCACGCCTTCGCGGTTAAGGACGTTGGGATAGGTGCGCCGCAAGCCGGTGGGTTTATACGCGCCATGGAAGTACACCACCAGATGGTGCTCGGCCGCTTTCCGCGCGACTCGTTCATAGAAGTTGACCATCTCCTGGTCATCGCGGTTCATCATGTCAACCTTCACGCCTGCCGCTCCCCATTTTTCGTAGAGAGGGAAAGCCGCGTCGAGTTGCTTGTACAGCGGTTCCCAGTCCACCCAGAGCAGACCCATCACACCCCGCTGCTTCGCGTAGGCCAGAACATCAGGTAGGTCCACCTGGGACGCAGAGCGCGTAATGTCGTCTTCGGACGAAGAGAAGATGGAATGATCGGCATCCGCCTTGGACCAGTACCAATAGTCGGAGATTTCAATGTATTCGAGATGGCGGTTGGAAGCGAAATCGATGTAGTGCTTGAACATCGCCGTGTTGACGTTGTGCTCAAATTCTCCCTGACCGCCCAAGAACCCCGACCACCAGGGGAAGGTGACCTTGCCGGGATGAATCCAGGAAGTATCCGCCACCGCACAGGGCTCGCTCAAATTTAAAACGAGGTAGTTCGACTCGATCAGCCCGCCCGGTCGAGGATTGATCAGCAACACCCGCCACGGCGTCGCTTTGGGTGCCGAAGCGATCACAGCTTCATCCGCGCGACCCGGCAGCGGCGAGAGTTTCGTCATGAGCGCGTTCGGCGTCCCCAGCACACCACCCACGTACATGCCGGCGTAATCCCTAAGGTCGGCCTCGAGCAAAGCCACCCAGGGCCCCTGCGGCATCTCCACCAATAAGGGAAGCCCGACGATTGAAGTCGGCTTGATCTGGTCCAGACTGACGCGTGGGTACTCCGCCTCGTACGGGGTGGTGAAGCTCCCCAGGTTGAGCGCATAAGCAAAAACGTCGCGGGGAAAGTAAAAGCCGGTGTTCTCCGCCGCCAGGGTGAATCGCTCGACAGCTTCTTGTTTTGGCAGGAAGTACCGAAAAGCTGCACCCTCGTCGTAGGCGCGGAAAATCAGGTCAACGCGACGCCCCGGCGAGGACCGCTCGCGCAAAGAGATGGTGAGCTGGTTATAGTGGTCGCGAACGTTGCGCCTTGCTCCGAAGGGGTTTTGCCATGCCTCATCGTGGCGCTGTCTATTTGTGCCGACAATCGCGAAATCCCGGTCAAGCGCGCGGGCGCCCTTGAAATCCAGGCCCAGGGGTGAGTCAGCCAATACCGGCTTGCCCCGGTAAGAAACCCGGTAATAGGCACGCTCGCCAGGCAGGTAAGGCTGAGGATTAGTTTTCAGCTCGAAGGTGATCGAGGTGTTCCCGTCCGGGGAGGTTACCGTGAGCGGCTGGGAAGCAACACCTCCGCCGGAAGCGACCCTGGCACCGCCGACGGCAAGGAGGATGATAGCGCGTAAGATTCTCTCGCTCATAAGCCGTCACCTCGCAACGTCCATTTGTACTTGATCTCTCTCCCTCGATACGTGTGATTGCACTGGTTTTCTTCAATCCAGCTTATTTCCATTCTCCGGTTCTTTCGCTTCTCGAACAGGTCAAGAATTCTCTTGAGCTGCAGAGGATTCACTTCCGAGATGCCGATATCGTCGCCCGCCGCGCCGTTGGATATCGTTACGGGGGTATCGAACGTCTCGACGGCGTATTGGGTGTAGTGAAAGTTGCTCACTGGGGCCCAGTTGCAGGACCAGAGAACGTTTCGGAAGTTGGGGAAAAGCCCGTACGGCCAGGCTTCCGGGCGGCTGCCGCTATCTTGATATGTCGCGTGGGCAACCAGGGCGTAGGGCGCCTTATGTGACCAAGTTCTGACTCCGATGACATCCGAAGCAAAAAACACAAGCTGCGGACTGAAATCCGCAACCATGGCTGCCAACTCTTTGACCAGGGTCATCATCGCCCGGTCGGCGTAGCCGGTATAGGCTGGCGTCCCCAGATCGCCAGGGTCGATGAAGAAAGTCTCGTCCCAGATGAATCCATCCACTTCCTTCCCATACTCAGCGAGCAGAGCCTGCAAATAACCCCGATAGAAGTCCCGCACCTCCGGGTGCAGCGGGTTTTGCTGGCAGATCCTTCCTTTCGTATCGGGACCTTCCCACCCTCCCCAGCGGAGGACCTTGCTGGGGTCATAAATATCCTTAACTGTATCGCCGACGGCCAGGCCATCCGCATAATACAGGCCGACTCTGAAGCCCCGGTCTTTGGCATACTTGATGCGCCGGTGCATATCCGCCAGGGTCATCTCCACAGGCCGCATCTTGGCCACGGAGGCCTTGTGCCAGTAGTTCTCCGTCCACGTCTCGGGCGCGTCGCCCAGGGCCTGGACATCCGGATTCAGAGCACTTGGGAAGGCAATCCATTTCTTGTCCAAGGAGCGCGTACGATAGTCAAACGTGTATCGGCCGACGCAGTCATACCAACCGTGCAGAGCCAGAAAGACCTTGCTCCGGTCAGCCGACCTCACCACTTGTTCCAGCTTGTCGATATCCGCAAACCACCCCTGGCCGTTCTCGCTCAGGTAGTCGTAGTCGATCATCGCCACATCGTGCAGCCAGTCGGCTCCCGGCTTCACATCCGCCAGCACGGTGTCATAGAAGACCTGGATCGCCGTCTTCTCATCGCCTCGATGCAGCCCGGTGTAAATCGTTCTTTCCTCCCGCCCGTGTAAACCGACTTGCCCAAGGTAAAGGCAATGAAACTGGCCAATCTTCTCCTGAAACGGCAGGACGAAGTGGGAGGTGAAGAATGCATCTGCGCACAGGGTGAGGTGCACATCGGTCCCGTCCGCGTACTCATCCAGCATGGGAATCGCCAGCATCTGGGGCCGCCCCCCTTCGTAGCTGCCCGCGAACCGGAAGAGGTACTCATCATCGTTTTCGAGTCCCAGTACCGGCTTTCGCCGTCCAATGCCATTCTTCAGCGGGACAAATACCTTGCGGTTCTCCAAGGGCAATTGGAGATTGCGCGGAAGCACCAGCTTGACGTTATCCGCTACCTTCGCCGGGAAACGCATGCCGACTTTCTGTTTGAGCGCCACGGCCCCCGCCTTCAGACCGATAAGTTCGATTTCGTAGTCCACCGAGAAGTTATACCGATCCGAAAAGGCATATTCGAAAACCAGCTTCAAGCCCTCTCGTCGGGCAGACCTTGGTTGATTACACGTGTACAGCTTCTTGCCGACCACGAGAATCCGGGGATGATTGTCGCCGACCCTCCGATTGACCAGCTCCAGGTTCCCATCCCGCAGGGAAACAATGTCTCCCGTGGGCATGACCTTCAACTGCCAGCCGCCTCTCTCGATCACCTCAGCACTCTCGACAGAGGAAGCGCTATAGCCGCTGTTTGGAACCGACAGCGACGCCGCCGTGGCTCCCATCATTCCCACAAATTCTCTTCTGCTGATTTTCATACTCCCCCCTCTTGTCCGCACGCTTCGTCGGGCGATCCGGGACGACATAGGGCTACGTAACTTTAATGGGTGACGCGTGGGCTTGGCACGATATCATGCTGATGGCGCTCTGCGGGAGAAGCGTTTCCTTGTCGTGTGGGCAGTTGCGCCGAAGAGATCCTTCATCGTGCTCAAGGTGGCGAAAGAGCACTACCCCACACCCAGGGCAATAACCACAATGGCGGCGACGATGAGCAGCATTCCCGCCAGGAAACTTCGCACGGTGCTGGAGCTTGCCCCTTTCCACTCGCCTGCCAGCCAACCTAAGAAGTTTGCAGAAAGAACGGTGGCGCTTACAAAAAGGCCAAATCCCACCGAGGGCCCGAGCCGCCCGATCTTGCCCGCCGCCACCCCATACATCGAGACTCCACCGAACCAGAGCACGGCCATCAAACCCGCCAGAAAGCTGTTGCGGAGGAAATGGCCGCTATGGATCAGGGCTCCGGCGCTGCGGTTCTTGCTCATCTTGTAGAGGCAATAGGTCAAATTGGGGACAAAGCCCGCACCGAAGGTGACTGCCCAGGCGATGCACGCCGCGAAGACTGGCCTCGTGCCCGCCGCCGCGGCGGCTTTCAGCAGGCTCGTGCTCGAGCCCAGCCCGTAGATGAAGGCGGTACCCAAGGCGCCGCAGGTCAGGCAGATGATCATGCCGGTGCGGAAGCTGCCGCCCACGATGGGTTTGGGCCCTGCGAGTCCCGCGGTTTCCTTCTCCTTGCGCAGCCCGGCCTTGCCATAGAGGTAGATTCCACCGACGATCAGCACCAGCGAAGCCAGGAGAACAAGCCCGGTACGCGTGAGCAGCTTCTCCGGCGCATAGGCAAGCAAGGGGCCGACCGTACCGACCGTCGCTGCCATACCCGCAACAACTGAATTGGCGACTGCGATGCCGACCATAGCGAGCCCGAGGCCGTACATCACTTGGGCTACACCCCAGATGAGTCCGGCAATAAGGCCGGGCAGTAGAAAACTCCACGGGCTACCATGCAGGATGGCGAAAAGGTGGGGTGTGGCAAGCCACGCCACCCCCCACGGCAGCACCACTTGCGACAAGACGGAGAACACCACCCAGGTGTTTTCCCACTGCCATTTCCGGCCGTAGTGCAACGGCAACGCGAAACTGCCATTGGCAAAGCCCGCGGCCACGCCGATGAACACACCTGCGAGATATTGCTCTGGCATAACAGCCTCTTAATCTCCAGCACGCCTCGGCGGCGAGGTCTGAAGCCTCCAGATCAACTGCCTGCTAACAGCTTGCTGTAAACCGTTTTTGAGCGACCGGCTAAAGCCTCGCGGTCACGTGCTCCGCTTCTACGGTTCCACCTGGCATCATCCGGACACCTGCAAAGAATCAGGTGGACTCGGGACGAACCAAAACGCCCTTGATGAAATCCTCCTGCGCGGCGTCTTCACTAAAGGCACGCTGGAGTTGAGCCAGTTCCGTGTACCGATGGCTCACTAGAGCCTCCGCATTGATCTTGCCGTCGCGGATGTACTCCATTCCCAGCCGGTACGTTGTGGGCGTCCCGTCCGGATCGAAACCGCCGGAAGCCCCGGCAGAGGTTACCAAGACGTTTTCCAAGGATTGGAGTGGCATCAGGCAACCGAGTTCCCTGCCCGAGTGTCCTGCCCCGTAAATTAGGACCGTCGCCTGATGGCGGACGACGGCCGGGATCCAATCAAAAACCTCAGCGCTCCCCGAGGCCTCGATCAAGTAATGCACACGGTCGCCGTGTGTCCTCCTGCGGATTTCGGTAATCAGATCCACCCGGCTCACGTCGAGCGGCGTGCCGCCAAACTGCCCGGCCACCGCCAGCCGGCCCTCTCGCAGGTCGGCCACAAAAAGCTCGCCATCAAACCGCCGCACGTTGCGCAAGTATTGGACAAAAAACAGGCCGCTGGGTCCAGCGCCGACAATTAATACGTACCGAATTCGGCGCTGCCCTTCGAACGTATAGCGGTTTCGCGCTTGCTCCATGCGGTCACCCGCATGCAACACGCAACCCAAGGGCTCAATAAGCGCGGCTTGCTCAAACGGCATTGCGGAGGGGAGGGGCACAAGGTTCGTTCCCGGCACCGCGACGTAATCCCTGAACGCCCCGGGTAAGCCGGAGACTCCGAATTCATCGCCGAAGGCACACTGGTGGGAATCACCCGTCTCGCAATACTCGCACCGTGGCTCCCGACCGAGGCTCCGGCAATTGAGGACCTGATCGACCACCACGGCGTCTCCTGCTCGGACTTTCTTGACGTTGCGACCGACCGCAGCCACTCTGCCACAGAACTCGTGCCCGAGAACTTGAGGTTGTTGCCGCAAAGGAATCGGCTGGCCCCGCTCGTCGACGTGGTGGTTGGCCCGGCCCTGGAAGATGTGGAGATCCGTACCACAGATGCCCGCTGCGCCCACGCGAACTAAGACCTCGTTATCGCCCGGAACGGGAGTAGGTACCTCCCGGAGCCGAAACGTCTTTACATCCTCAAGGAACAGGGCTTGCATGGTTCGTCTCCTATTCTGGCGTACCGCGAGTACGTCGGGTGGCAAGCAAAGTAGCCCTCGGAACCGCCCCGCTGCTTACGCCGCCTTGGCATGGCCTCCGCTGCCGCCGTGTTCCCGCGTGGCACGGCAATCGTGGCCGCCCTGCGGCCGAGAGCCCCTGCCGAGCTCGGAGCCTTTTGGGCGCCCCGGCCTACGGGTCCCGTTCCAACCCCTTCCAGGCCCCGATGATTACGCCCCGCGGTAGGTTGGAACGGGACGGGCAGCGGGCCCTCCTAAGCCCTGCGGGCGCCGGAGGGCGGGCCGTAACCCGTCGCGGGACATCAAGGGCGAAGCCCTTAAGCGGCGCCGTTCCAACTATTTCCGGCTGCTTGCCTTGAGCCACGCGGTCGCGCCCAGGACCGTTCCAACAATTTCCGGCCACCCGGCTTGGGTGGTGTGCCGCGCCGGTTGGAACGGCCCCAGACGGGGGCAGAATGGGCTAATTCATAACCTCAATAAGTAGGAACGGCGCTAGTTAAAGCCGTAGGGCCTGCTCCGTTTCAGGCTAGTAAGCGCTGGTTGGGGAGGGCCGAGCCCACCTCCGCGCCCCGAGAACTCTTTGCACGATGCGCGCCGGCGAGGGGAGGGTTTCCTGCTCAAGCACCCGCGCGAAGGGAATGGGTGTGTCCTTGGCGGTGATGCGGATCGGCGGCATGTCGAGGGAATCCAGACAGTGCTCCGAGACGCGCGCGACAACCTCCGCTCCAATCCCACACTGCGGGTAGCCCTCCTCAACGGTGACAAGCCGACCCGTCTTCTCAACACTCGCTTTGACGGCCTCAAAGTCCATGGGGCGCAAAGTGCGCAAGTCGATAACTTCAGCTTCAATGCCGTGCCCTGCCAATTCTTCGGCGGCCTCAAGACAATTGAGCACTTGCCGGGAGTGGGAGACGATGGTCAAGTCCGAACCTTCCCGCTTGACCTCGGCCACGCCGAGGGGAATCAGAAATTCGGGGTCCTCCGGGACTTCCCCTTTCATGTTGTAGAGCAGCTTGTGTTCGATAAACATCACAGGATTGTCATCACGAATCGCCGATTTCAGAAGCCCCTTGGCATCCCGCGGTGTAGCGGGCATGACCACTTTGAGGCCGGGAACGTGGGTAAACCAGGCTTCCAAGCTTTGCGAGTGCTGGGCAGCGTAACCCTTGCCGGCCCCGCCTTGGGAGCGAATAACCAAAGGCACTTTCACCTGGCCTCCCAGCATGTAACGGACCTTGGCGACTTGATTGACGATTTGATCCATGCACACGCCGGAGAAATCAATGAACATCAGTTCCGCAATCGGTCGCTGCCCCGTCAAGGCCATTCCCAGAGCTGATCCAACAATCGCCGCCTCGCTAATGGGAGTGTCGATAACCCGGCCAGGCCCGAACTCCTGAAAGAGGCCTTTGGTCGCGCCCATGGCGCCCCCGAATCGGCCCACGTCTTCACCAATGAGGACCACACTTTCCTCCCGGCGCATTTCTTCGGCCAGGGCCTCAATAATGGCTTCCCGATAGGTTTTTTCCGCCACGTCACTCCTCGGCGTAAACGTACCGAGCTGATTCTTCAGGGATCGGATCGAGACTGGATTCAGCGAAGGCTACCCCCGCCTCCACTTCTGCGGAGATCTCGCGTTCGAAGGCTGCCAATTCTGCCTCCGTGGCAGCGCTTTCCGCGAGCAACTTCGCCCGGTAGTTCCCCACGGGACAGCGTTTCCACCACTCCTGTTCTTCCTCGCGCGTGCGATACGGGCGATGGTCCGACGCCCCGTGTCCGAAGTAGCGATAGGTCTTGACTTCCAGGAGCGTCGGGCCGCCTCCCGCGCGGGCGCGACCGACTGCTTCCTCTGCCGCATTCCGCACTGCCTCCACATCCATGCCATCGACCGTAACGCCCGACATTCCGTACGCCTTGGCACGATCCGACAGGGTCGGCGTCGCCGCCACCTTCTCGATGGGAGTCGATAGGCCGTAAAGATTGTTCTCACAAACCCAGACGATAGGGAGACAAAACGCCTTGGACATGTTCATCGATTCATGAAATGTCCCCTGGTTTGTAGCCGCATCCCCAAAAAAGCAGACCGCCACCTGTGTCGTCCCTTTCCTTCGGATGGACAACCCCGCGCCCAACGCAATCGGCAGGCCGGCCCCAACGATGCCATTCGCGCCCAGGTTACCCTCCGTGACATCGGCGATGTGCATTGAACCGCCCCGCCCATGACAATACCCGGTTTCTTTGCCGAACAATTCAGCATACATTCTCCCCATCTCCGCGCCCTTGGCCAGGCAGTGGCCGTGCCCGCGATGGGTGGAAAGGATGTAGTCGTCAGGATTCAATACGGAGATGACGCCTACAGCCGAAGCCTCCTGACCAATACACAGATGGGGGGACATGCCCGTCAGACGCCCGGCCTGGTAAAGCGCGTTGGTCTTTTCTTCAAACCTGCGGATGCGTAACATTTGCCGGTAGAGCGCTTTCCGCACTTCCGCACTGAGCTTGGCACTTACAGTGTCCATATTTCCACCGGGATTTATCAGTTTGATTCGACCCCGATCCCGAAGCTTAGCTGACCAGCCCCGATCCCGAAAGCGAAAGAATATAATGGCTGCGACGAAAGCCGTTTAAGCTCGCCCCGATGCATCGGGGCGAGGGATCGGAATTCAAGCTGATCGCTTCTTGCCGATTCTACACCGGATGCTTCAGTTCGTCGATGACGGTGTGGCCGAAATCTTCGACCTATGGAGAATGATAGCAGCCAGGCCGTAGTAGGGCCGGGGCTTGCCCTGGCCCCCCGAGGGGCGGCCCAAGATCACCGATCGGGCCCTCACCACCAGCGCCGCAGCGTGATCAAATGTAGAAGCTTGAGAGGCCGCCCCAAGGGGCGGCCCTACACAAGACGAAGGACGAGGCTTTCCGCACACAAGCCCCGCCTGCTATAACGCGTGGCTCACGCCGCTGGAGCCAGCCGTCGCGCCAGTTCCACCGCAGCCGGAGCGTCTTTGCCGTAGCCGTCGGCCCCGATGGAGTGCGCCCACGTCTCCGTGACCGGCGCCCCGCCCACCATCACCTTCACCTGGTTCCGAACG